>Ga0214921_10000659_pt1 | contig 62053 bp, 84 predicted proteins | sample LL1505_MetaG_FD_177992 | JGI IMG/M metagenome (GOLD analysis project Ga0214921, IMG submission 177992) | Freshwater microbial communities from Lake Lanier, Atlanta, Georgia, United States - LL-1505 | ecosystem: Environmental > Aquatic > Freshwater > Lake | place: USA: Georgia | collected...
AACCCAGACATGATACCAGTAGCCGCAGGAGTAACAGTAGGAGCAACAGTAGGAGCAACAGCACCGGCACCAAACGCACCGGGAGTAACAGCGCCACCAACAATACCGGGAAGAGACGCCCCACCAGCTAGAGCACTACCCGCAAGAATACCCCCTTCAAGCGCAGCCCCACTTGTCAACAAAGCTGTACCCGCCATAGTACCAGTAGCAGTGCCCCCAGCCGCAATAGCCGCAGCGGTTACGGGGTCGTTGTATAGACGTATGCCATCTCGGCTGTAGCCATTAAATTTATTTGGTATTCTCATGCGTAATTACTCCTGTCGCAACGTAGTAGTATTGTACCGTTTTGTGCGCCGAATTTAACAAATCCTAACCTTTCGCAGAACCGTAGCCCAACGTGGTTTTCCTCTTGTACTTGCGTTACCGCCCAGCCATATTTATTTACTACACCGCCAAGAATAGATCGAATGTACGCCCTAATAGATCTTTTTGGTTTAACCCCATATCCTACATGGATTTGATTATTTTTTAACAACACCCCGCCAATTACTCGCCCATCTTCGGTAAGAGGCACAACTTCCCAATCTTTTATTGCTTCCAAATACTCTACCAACCCAATTGTCAAACGGTGCTTTACAGACTCATACACCATAATAAGGGCGCGGTCTTGGGGGGTCATTATCCAACTTTCCAATTAGTACCATCTGAATACACAGGCACTTTTGTAGATCCGCCTCCCGCTACTGTAGTTCCAAACGTAGATATAGACGAATCTGTAACAAAGGCTCTTGCTCCTACCTCAACATCGGCGGCACTCGGTAATTTAGCCACTACATAAACGCCACCTAGCGTTAATTGATTTATAAAATTATCAATTTGAGTAAAATACAAACGCAGAATATTATTTAAATCGTCAACATATTTTTGTTGGTAGTCAGCAGTTGCAATTGGTAATGAAGGAGCGTTAACTCGCGTAAGCGTTGTTTTTTTAGTTAAAATAATTCCAGTCATACTTATCTCCGACCATCAGGACGAACATTAAGACGGGGTACACCTAACTGCCATTGAGTGCCAATAGTGTTGCAGTCAACTCTAAATGCTAATTGACGGCCCCGAGCGCGGGTGTACACAATCTCAGTAAACAATTGCACGTCATACGTATTTTTTTGCGCGTAAGATTCTTTTGACGCGACATTCGGTGAGGTCGCCACACTGTAGTTAGAGCCGGGGTTTTGCCTTGGGCGAATTGTAAACGTTACATTCGGCACATTAGGGGTTGGAGTAGTTGACCCATCAAAAGTTATATCCGGAATAATCTGCCACACAAACCCATAGTTATATCCATCCCCAATATCAAAGTCTGACGATTGCACATACGATGGAATAGGCAAAGGAGGGTTAGTTGTGCCGTCATCAACAATAGATTCATGAAACACTAATAAATTAGATGCGTACAATTTAACGTAACTATTTGCAATATGACTAGTAGCAGTAGAATTTTTAGTTCCTACAGTAGCCCCGCGAGTACACGTTACAAAACTCGTCGCAGTTTTAGAAGCATAAGCAATTAACTCATTATCTATTTGTAAAACGCCAGAGTTAGGAAAACTTCCTGTATCAGTTACCGGTATGGTTGTTACTTCAGCGTCAATGTTTTCTAACAGTGTGGCCCACTGCACACTTGTAGTAGCTTGTGGATATTGGCGTAAAGGGCTGTCTAGCCAAGCAGTACGGTTTAAATTGCCGTAATACCAAACACGATCAAGGTAGTTAAAGATGACGTAGCGATCAATGACAGTGCTATTAGCAGAACAATAAAACCACCACACTTCGCTAAATCCTTCATTAGTGCCGCATGTAATTTGAAGCGCTTGATCTCGGTTAATGTCATTAAATATGTAAGAACGCACGGCACATGGCAACGTTTCAGTTCGCCCTGAATGAACATAGAATTTATCTTGCCCCATCCAATACGTAACACCATTAGCCGTTGCCATAGCGTTAGGAGAAATGATGGATATGTTGTCCGCTAGAATAGTAAAGCTAAACACATATGGTGGTCCCAAATACTGCATTGAATAAAGCGCGGAATCTGTCCACACTAGAATTTCTTGTCGTGTCTGTAGCCCACCAATAATTTGAGACCCACGAGATAAACGATAACTACCTGCTTGATTTGTTACTGCTGGTGACCACACCGTATAATCTTCATTAGTAGACCAACGAATAAGCAAAGGATCAAAAGCACCATCCCCGCCTAAAGTAGCAGTGAAGTTATTACAACCTAGCGCGATGACAATACGTGTAGCGTCCGACACCATCACCTGATACACCTGCGAGGGGCATTGAGTTGTATTATTAGAAGTAAGAGCTACACCGGGGTTGTTAGTAAAAGTTGGCGTGGTGTTTGAACCGGGGTTCCAATAATAAATAGATTCGCCTCTTGGTGCAAAAAGTAATTGCTGTCCAAAGTTCGATTGACTCCATAAACGCATTTGTGCGCCAAGACCTGATACACCTGATGTATACGCCGTACCCCAACCATGCGCCCATAAATCACTTGACGACCCAGCATTCCAAGGTCCCGCGCCCCAACCAGTACCATACGTAGCAATTGCAGAGCCTTGTGAAAGAGCGTACTTACCAACGGTAGCCACCCCACCATCTCCGGTATCATCAGCAGTAGCTAAAACAAGTGCCCCCGGGAATTCCACAGATGTGCCCGCTGTACGAGCTTGAATAGTGTAAGTGTTCGTTCCAGTAGTGGTTATTTGATATTGCTGATTTAAAACAGCGGCGGTTATACCGTCTGTTCTAGCAAGTGTTTGTGTTCCGGTTCCAGTACTAGTAATGTCAATAGCTGCACCGCCAGAGGTTAACGACAAACTACAGGTAGCCCCCGATGCGTTTACAACATAATAAGTAGTACCCGTAGCCAATCCGCCGGGCGCGGCGCTAGTCGTAAATAATTGAACAGTAGTGCCGTTAGCAAGCGCTGTTGTAAACGTAATTACATCTGTTGTATCGTCTGCTGTGTAGGTTTGAGTGCTTAAAGCAACAGCGCCACTAAATGTAACAAAATCCCCCGTCTCCCCACCAAAAGCTGCATCGGTAACTGTGATAGTGGGCAAGCCGTCAGTAGCTGCAAAAGTTACATCCCCAGCCGCAGTGGTGCTTCTAGTAGGTGTAATGTCGTAGTACGCGCCACCGTAAGCGATATAAAATTTTAGGTTAGTGCCAAGACCTAATAAAACAACATTTTGAAGCGTAGCCCAATTCCACAAAGACCGTGCAACACCTACAAAATTAGCATACGTACCGTCTGTATTAGCTGCGTTATCAACTATCGACCAACCACCAATCTTTTCAGGATAACCAGAACGAAACCGTATCTTGTCTGACTCAAACCAACCGCCCTCGTTGGCAAGTGTAGTACCTTCGCGGTTAACGCCCGGACGAAATTGGAGTTTTTGTAAAGGCACGGTTTACTCCTTAGACCCAACCACCGACGTTAATAGCCGCCGTAGTAGCCGTACTTAAAGCACGAATTTTTATGTACGATCCTGCTAGTGTTGAGTAAGAACCTCCTGCGGATACTCCAGTAGCAACCGTTGTTGAGCTAGATGTTAAATATTTTGGCGTAAATGTTCCTGCTGTAGTAAACGTAATTGTTCCAATAATTCTAGCTTGTAATATATTATTTGTATTTGTACTCGCCATTGAAGGTGTCGTCAATGTTGAAGCCGCAGATGATATAAGACCAAAAAGACTGCCAGTAGCACCCGCCGTTATTGCCGCAGTAGGTCCAGTAAGAAGTGCGGTACCTGTACTTACATCGTAATACCCATTAACCCAATAGTTTGCATTACTAATAGTACCGGCTCCGGCATCAAGCGACAACCATAGTGAATGTGCAACAGCGCCCGAAGTTTTTGACAAAATAAACGACATGTATATTTCATACGTAGTGTTTGCCGCTACAGGTATACCCACACCAAACAAAGATATTGGCGAAGCACTTGCCCCGGGGGTGTAGTTTGCCCCTAAACGATATACAGCTTCTGAAGGCAGTGTAGTGGTGTCCATCGTGCCGTACTTAGCAGACAACATACCGGCTGAAGAAATTGTTACACGATCAACCATTGCTATCTGGGCAGTACCTGAAGTGCCAGCGGGGGCTGTTTGTAATACTATGCTGCCAGAACCAGCCGTGCCAGTGCCATTACCCGCTGCAATAGTAAGATTTGCACCTGCCACATTAGTGCCAGTACGATTAGGACCACGAACAGTATTTCCTGTAGTAGACGCGGATGCTTCACCAGCACCAACAATAATGTTGCCATCACTATTAACACGAAGCCGTTCAACTAAAGTAGTTGATAGCGCAGGTATGGTGCTAATTGAAAGATATCCCGGCGCACTAGTTGTAAAAACTGCCCCATCTGCAACCCCACGAATAGTTGCAGCAGGTTGAAACTGACTACCATCTGCCGCAGAAAAATTAACTGTACCTAACAAAGCTCCAGCAGGTACTGCGACAAACGATCCTACTCCTGATGTTGCATATGATCTTGCTAGTTCTAGCGACGGACCTATTTGCGCTGTGCTGGAATTAAATAAAGCTAACCCCAATGCTGCGCTGTTAGCATCTGTGCCAAGTTCTTGTATACGCGGAATTCCGGTGCCACTTGCAGAAAAACCAGATATTGAAGCCGTAGCACCAGTAATAATGCGCCCGTTAGTATCAATCACAAATGGCGTACTGTCTGGATTAGTGTCGTCGTCTACAAGTAACGCGTTTCCAGCACCGGTTTGAGTTACACGTAGTGCAGGTATTGTGCTACTACCATCAATTACTACTCCCGCACCAATAGCGCCGTTTATTGTTATTAAATCGTCCGTAACAAGTGCCGTACCATTTATAGGAGTGGCTGAAGGAGTGGCAGTAACAGTAAAGTTAAGCGCTGTAGCTGTAGTAACTGTATAGACACCTGAAGGGAACGTGCCGGAAGTGGTAATAATATAAACTTGAGTTGTACCCGCTACGTAGGAATTATTAACCGTAAACGTTCCATTGTTGACAGAAGCGCCAGTTAAAGTGTATGTAGCTGATAAACGTGCGCTCCCAAAAGTGGCGTTGCTAGAAAAATTAGTTGTGCCGCCTACTGTAAAATTACCGGCTACATAGTTAAGTTGCTCAACCATGTCTGTTCCAGTACAACGCACTAAAGCAGAACCAGACGGGGGTATGGTAACTCCCGATCCCGCTGGTGTGGTGTTACCGCGAACAGAGCTTGCGTAAATTGTGCAGCTATAACTTCCGCTTAAATTTTTTACGACATATAATTTTTGTACAGGAGGCGCGTAAACGTTATAAGATTGCCCTGCTGTGGGAGTTGATGTTGTACTTAACGCAAGAGCCGCACACCGAGCTTCATCGCTTATAGCGCCATCATTTGCTACTAATGCTTGGTCTACGCTGGTAGTAGTTACACTAGCCGTCTTTGCAATCGCTTCTTCTAGCACATACTGAAAGTTATTATTGGTCGTTGACCCCCAAGTACCCGACTGTTCGCCGTTACCAATAAGTTCAATACGTAAATCGGGTGAGTATGTACTAGACATGTTAGTTTCCTAAATAGATTGCGCGTTCGTCTTTGCGGCGGTTCTCAAGTCCTTTTAAGACTTTACCACCGGCTTTGGAATACTTTAAGAACTCTTCGGCAGCTCCCGCATAGTCGCCCCGGTTATGTTTCTGTCGCAGTGTGCTGCGTTGCAATGTGCCCAAACCTACGTTAAAACTAAAACTTACAAGAGCGTCAAGCCAGCTTTGATTATTAATAGCGCTAGGGCAATAGCGCAGAACTCCCGCAGCAAAACGATCAAGGTCTTTTGCAAGTATGGCATCTACTTCCTCCATTGTAAACAAGCGGTTATCTTCCGGTCTAATCGGGTATTTAATCCGGTCTTCCATACTAAGTTTTGCTTGCTCCGGATAAAGTACATGCCCCACGCCGATTGTATGCAGGGCAGCAGGGCACCGATAGGGTTTTAGCTTTACCCCTTCGTGGTGCTTAATCATATCAAGTGCTTTTTTGCTAATCATTTACCAAACGCCCGACCACCGAAATGAAACGCTATGATGCTTGCAAACAGGGCTTGAGTCTCGTCATCCCACAACTGGTTAGCTAACGTATTAAAGTCTGTCCCACTTGTTAGTCCTTTGTACGCCAACGTAGCATCAATACCAACCAGCAAGAAAAAGAAACCATAAGTAATTACAGGGCGCACAGATGCGCGTAGGTCTTTCATCCAAATAGATGTGCCTTCAGATAGCGCCGTATCATGGGCGTATATAGCATTCATCTCCGCATTTTGTGCATCGATTAGCGAGACTTTCTCCGCAGATTGTGTCTGAGTCTTAATCTCGTCTAGTTTGATTTCTTCGATGTGTTGCTGTGCCGCGTATCCTGCGGCGGCTAGTTGTAGCTCCCGCTCTGTTTGCATCTGGGCTAATTTAAGCTCATGGTTTTTATCCGACTTGTCTTGGAAGAAGTCGAGTAGTTTGGGCAAGCCGCCCATTAAGAACGATAAAAATGTTGAAAGTAGTGTAAGCATTATGGCTCCTGCATTTCCATTAAAATTTTAGCGCGTAGTTCACGCATTTTCTTTACTTCTTCCATAGCTGCGGCTGTTGCATTATTCATATCCATATACATTACCCCCATCACGGGAAGAGCAATCACTAACACAAAACACAAGACCACCACGGCGATGAGTAAGCTCCACGGTACGTCACGCTCGTCCTTATCAGTATCATTAGCCATAGGAACCACATCGTTACGAACAACACTGCGAAAATGGAAGTCATTTGACTTTGGAGTTGCTTTTTTATCCTTGCCCGTCGCCATTGAGCCATCCGTTGTTTTACTGTTTCTTGCCGCTGAATTTCAGCACGTTCGGCTTTAATCTTGTCCCGCATCACCTCAAACTCTGACCATATAGCCCCCAAATGCGGAGGAGCTGAATATATGAGCATTTCACGTAATTCTGTTTCTAACTTTACCATTTCTTTCTGTGCCAAAATTCTATTAAAAGCCTCTTGGTTTACAGATACATCGGATGATTTTTTTACCTTTATTTCTTCTTCGTGAACATGCTTTTCAAGTTCTTCGTGTGCTTTAAAAAACCCGCCCAAGTGGACGCTAATATCAGAAACCACATCTTTGGCTTGCCCATACGCATCGACCAACTCCATCCCCTGCGCCTTGTACTTTTGATACATCTCACAGCCTTTGCGTATTGCGGCAGCGGCTGTTTTTGCGGCGGCTAGGAGGGTGAGCGGATCAATTTGGTATTCCTCTTTTTACCAAGGCATGCCGTTTTGTTTAACTTCATTTTTGCGAAGTTTGTACGCAGCAAGTTCAGCATCAGCCGATTCTTGAGATTGATCGCCGACCAATTTTTTAACCCATGCTATAACGTCAGTCTCGGTCAAATCGGCGTAATCAATTGGATCGCTTTTAGGAGCAGGTAACGCCGTGAAGTAATTATGTGTAAAACTATCGGTGCCATCTGACGCTGTAATAGTAAAAGCTACTGTCTGCACAATGCCTGAACCGTCACGCATCATGTCAATAATTTTGTATTCGTATGTGTTCATTTTTATTTCCTTGATTAAGCGGTTACTGCTTTAATTACTGCAAAGTTAAACACAGGAGCATCAGTAGCAACTCCACCGGTAGTATAAAAAGTAATATTAAACGAACCCGCTGCGGTAGCAGTAACCATCGCGATGTAGAGGTTTGTGCCGGATTTTTGGCTAACATGAATTACATCAGTCGCCGCTACCGTTGAATTAGTAACAGTAAATGTGGTGGCAGTAATAGAACCCGCAGCCGAGAACAGCGTTATTGCGCCATTAGTTTTGTTCAATGTTACGCCAGTAGTGCGAGAAGTTAATTGCGTAACCGCGCCACCAGAACCTGTCGTGTAACCAAGACCACCAGCGCCATATATTAAAACATCGCCATTAAACCAATTTTGTGCAGTACCTGCCATGTACAGGTTATAGCGACCAGTTGCAGCAGGTATATCACCGTAAAACCCATAATTTGCAGTAAGTGCACCAACTAGACTAGCCCCAGCAATGAATCCGTATTGGCGAGTGATTGAAGAACCAGAACCTATGGTTCCTTGATTAGCTGTGTAATGATATAAATCAGTAAGTGTAAAACTAGTTGCTTGAGTTGATGGTGATGATCTGTATATTTGAGAAACAGAAGTTACATCCGATTGAATAGTGCTATTTACAGCAACACCGTAAGCAGTACCTGAACTAGTAGCTCCTCCCGAAATATTTGCTCCAACAGCCAACACTCGATCAGTTAAACTTGTAGTGCCAATACCTAAACGACCTGCCATGTAATTATCGGCAGTGCCCTGCATGTACAAGTTCCAGCGTGTGCTTACTACAACGGATCCAGTGGTCGTAACCGCCGCAAATGTCTGGCTGGTGGTGGATGTAAACGTGAATGATCCTGACGCAGCACCAGCAACTGTCTTGCCTGAGCCTTGTATGTTTAATGTGACTACACCTGTACCAGAACCAGCAATAGCGGTAGTAAGCGTACTTCCTATTGCATAAGTTACACCAGTTGTTCCAGCAAGTGCATTCCAGTCTGTATTACCTAAAGTCAAAATAGTACAAGGAACTCCACTCACTAAAGCAGTCGCATTGGCAGTAGCCGTTACAGTTACAATCTGCCCGACAGTATAGGTACCTGCACTATGATTTACTGTTACCGTGGTGCCGCTACTAGATATGCTGCTGACCGTTCCGGTGGTTGTAATGCCTGACGTTGGTGCGGGTATAGCGCCAAGGAAACCGTAATTGTTTGTCGCCCCTGTGATGTTTGTTTCAATTTGAAATGCAGCTTGATTAGTTACTACTGAACTAGCGCCAAAAGTTCCTTGAGCCGCAAAAAAATGATTAAGTGTTGGTAATGTAAACGCTGCTGCTGCTGTAGCAGCACTTGTTCTGTAATACCGTGCATCAGACGTAACATCAGACTGAACAACGCTTGTAATTGAAACACCAGTAGATGCAGTACCACCAGTAATGGTCTTAGCAATACGTAAAGCATCACTCGTTACAGATGTAGCACCAATACCCAATGATCCCGCCATATAATTGTTAGCAGTGCCCTGCATGTACAGGTTCCAGCGATTAGTAGCAGCAGGTATATTACCGTAGAAGCCATAGTTGTTGGATGCGTCAACTAAAGATGCCCCGGCAATATAACCATACTGGTTAGTAACAGTAGAAGCAGAACCAAGTGTTAATTGGGTGGCGTTGTAGTGAGTAATGTTTCCAACCGTAATTGACGCCGCAGTTGTCATCTGCGTTCTAAATGCTGTGCCGCTTACTGTTACGACTGATTGAATTACTGGGCTAACATCAACAGCAACGGCGGTAGTCGCACCAGTAAGGTCTTTATTAACACGCAAACTATAACCAGTTAATGCAGTAGCGCCAATTCCTAACGCCCCTGCCATGTAGTTATCGGCAGTACCTTGCATATATAAATTATATTGACCTGTACCGAAAGGAATTGCGCCATAAAATCCATAATCATTAGTTGCGCCTATAAGCGTACTGTCAGCAAGAAATCCATATTGACTACCAACTGAAGAACCGGAAAATGATCCTTGCTCTGTTCTGAAATACGCTAATTGTGTAAGGGCTGTTCCTGTTTGGAGAGCTACAAGCGCATTAAAAAGACGCGCATTTGCTGATACATCATTTAAAACAGTTGATGCAAGTAACACCCCATAACTAGTGCCACTTGCGCCACCAGTAATGTTTTTTGTTATTGCTAGTGATCTTCCCGCAGTGGTTGCCCCAGAAGACCCAATTTGTACTTGACCAGCATTATCAATACGCATTCGTTCAGTAAGCGATGATGCGCCATCGGCAGTAGTGCTAAATGTTAATCTAGTTGGCATGTCGTTAGTGCCCGGTGCGCCATCTACCACAGCAGCTATTTGTGCTGCTTGTATTCCCGTAGCCCCATCATCAGCGATCCATAGAATACTACCTAATGCGTCATTATTTGCCACAGCCCCAGAAGGAGCGCCAATAGTTCCTACAGTTGTGTTTCTTGATTTTAAAAATGCAAAATAACCGGCTGATACATCAGCAGAAAATCTTCCTACTCCATCAGCAGAAAGGCTATTAGTACTTCCAAGAGTCTGGATTTGGGGTGCGAGGCCGGAAACAAAAGTAATTGCTGAAGTTTTACCTGTAATTACACGACCGTTAGTGTCAATAACAAATGGTGTACTGTCAGGACTAGCACTATCTTCTACTAACAAAGCATTACCAGCTCCAGTTTGTGTAACTGTTAGAGCTGGAGACGATGACGAACTTGTGATGACTGTATTGGGGGCGTTAAATGTAGTGCCAGCAGAATCAACATAAAGTGCGCGTTCTGAAGGGTATGTACAAAATACGTTAACCGCGCCGCTGTCACTAGAAAAAGTTACGGCAGAACCAGCATTACTGGATGAAAGAATTGTTGTTCGTGTTAATGTAGGGCCAGTAGTTGAATACGTACCAATACCCACTTCCCAATTACCATACGTATCAGTAGCAGCGTAGTAAGTTGTGTTGGTATCTCCAATAATTGAAAAGGACTGAAAACCGGTAACCGCGCCGACAAGTGTAAAACTAACGGTTGTATTTGCCGTAGCTATTTCTTGAACTCGGTCTTGTAAAACTAAAGCCATGATTACTCCGTATTTATATCAGTCCAGCTTGAATTTGTAGCGGTGTCTATTAGCCCCCACAACGGGTCTATATAGGCTCCTTCGCTATTTATTGTTTGCCAATTTGCGTTTCCGTTAGTATAAATACTAGCCCACCCACGACCACTATAAAAATCTATAAAATTTATATTTTCTGTAATAGTAAGTACGTAAATAACTCCTACAAGAGATGCAAACGGAGTTTCTGCAAATGCCGATGTGCCAAACATTATGAAGTAGCCGTTGTACTATAAATCACGACAAACCTGTCCCCATTTACTGCGACTCTAGCAGTGGTAAAATTACCCGCAGAATATAGCGTGCCTGTTGTGCTTAATTGCGCAGATACCGCGCCCGTACCAGTAGTCAAAAAACATCCTGCAATAATACCGCCAGCGCCTATAACTACATAACTAATCGCTAAAGCTGTACAAGTAGTTACGTTTGTAGGGGTTGTACCTAATGAAGTAGCCGCTGAAAATACAGCTTTACCCCGCGCCGATACCCCATTTACTGTGTAGTTAGTAAATTCATAGGGGGCAATTATAGAAGACATTGTATCCGCGGCGGCAGGAATATAGCCGGGTTTTAATAACCCAAGAAACGGCCCGGTAGTCGTATAAGTACCAGATGTGCGCAAAAGCGTATTAAACAGTAACTCTTTACCGCCAACCATGACTAGATTGGGAAACTTCTCTTCCCATTTAATATTGCCATTTTTGTCATAACAAATAACGTGGTAATGGCCTTCAATATTGGAAGTTTCTGGAACGTTATTTCCTTTTATTTGCATCGATGTTACGGCGCTATCTCCATAACTTCCAGATTCTTTTTGCATAATAGTATCTTAAGGCAAACGAATTAACGCCGTTGTTGCTGAATTAACAGGCATAGTAACGGTATTGTTAATTGCATTAAACGATTTGTCTGCGCCAAAATCCAGTACTAGCACGGACTTATTACTACTGCTTGTGTTGTATATCAAAGCGCCTCGGGCGGTAAAGCTAGCGTTAGGCCAAGACACGTTATTAAAACTAACATACACGGTTCCCGTAGTCGTATCTGTGCTTATTGTTGCGCCTGTTACGAGATTGCCACCTGTCGTATACCCTGTTCCAAAAGACGCTACTTCGCCATTGGTTGTATAAGCCGTAGTTGCCGCCCCAATTGATGCAAAAGACGTATACAGGGACATCTTTAAAGTACCTGTAATAATATTCTGACCTGCTTGGAACATGTCATTTTTAAAACTGTTTGTTAGACCTTGTTGAATAGCCATTATGGAGCTGCCTTCCCTTTGTATTGACCATCACGATATGTATCACCGCGCTCCAGAGCACCACCCAAACGAATAAGTTGTCCTATAGCGTCTTGGAATTTTTTGTCGTAAGTAGCCATCATATCAGCCTCACCCTTCATGAAAATATATGCTTCGACCAAAGAGCCGTAAAGCAACACAGGGGAGTAGTTATCACCAATCCATGAAGTGCCAGTAGGATTACTTATATTGTTTACGATTGCAGTAAAGCCTGTACCATTTCCTATAAGATTTGAAGGAGCTGACAAAACATCACCCACAAGATAATACGAACCCGGGGCTGTTATTGTTACAGAATCAACAAAATTTCCAGCGACTATAATAGTCGCCTGTGCGCCAAAACCTGATCCGCCTGTTAATGGGACATTGTAATAAACCCCATTAGTGTAATCGAAGTTACCGGCGTTATCTAATGTAGACGCAGTAATGCTCCCTTGCACAATTGATTCGGGATAATAGTAATAGTGCAGTTCTACGTTGTATGAAAAGTCTGGCGTAGGGGCGACAATAAAACTTAATTCGTTTGTAATAGTCCCAGAAACTACAGTAGGCCCAAACAATGCGTAGTACTGTGGTATGCCTCGGGCGCTATCATTAACATTTGGGTACGCTGATCGTAAGAAGCTAACGTCTTTATTCAGCATGTACTCGTAGTTCAAATCATTATCGATAGTCGCTAACGAAAATACAGACAAAAAATCATTAGGGCAAGATAAATACTTATTACCGTAATCAAATACGCCTGTAACACTTTTACGTAGTGCTGGAAACAACACAGTGTTGGATATTCGGTCTTCTGCCTGTCTAACAAACGTAGAAATATTATTTACGAAAGTAGTTTCGTAGTTTTGAGTATAGTTCTGTATAGCATCAGATAACGCTGTGTAGTTCATTGTAAACTTATTCCTAGGTCACTGTAAACTTAACCCATAGGGCCACGAGCCATTACACCTTTAGTAGCTGCACCTGTACCACGGATTTTAATTTCGCCGTGTTTGTTAATGTTAGTGTTCGCTGGGTCACCCGCGCTTACACGACGTGCTGGCATACCACCGGGAGTAGACTCTTTAGCATTCATGGTGTTAGGATCGGTTTTGTAACCAATATCCATACCAACAGGTTTACCCTTCATATCGTGCGGAGCAGCATACACAGCGCCTTGGCCTACTTCTTTGCCTTTAACTTTTTGTGAAAATTTAGCCATTATCGACTCCGTTGGTTATTAGCACGAGCCATATTACGACCAACTTGTTTCATTGCCAGCGAAGTTACACCGCCTTTTTTCAAAGAAAGCTTAGTACCTTTGCCGCCTTTGTGTTCTTGGGCATCATGCTGCTTGAATGCCTTTTTAATCATAGCCTTGTCTTGCGCTTTGTCCATCTTCATGTCTTCTTTGCTGTCACTCTTTGCCATGTCTTACTCCTACGAGATTGTCACACTGCTTACGACAGTTGGTGACGTTAAATAATTGGGCGTTAACCCTGCATCGTTTGCACTTGCTCCACCAACAGGTCGCCAACCCCACTGGAAAACTCGGCTACCACCACTAGGATCGCCATTCGAATCTTCCGACGAACTAGGCGTATTTGTTAACTGTAATCCAGAATACCCAGATTGATAATAACTACTGTCTGGTCTTGGTTCTCGTACCGCTTGCGGATCATTAACAGGATATAGCCCTAATGATAACTGAGGTTGATCCGGTTCCCAACAATTTTTACAAACCTTGATTGATACTAGTTTTGTTTTGATTGTCAGCTTACGTAATTCTTTTAACATATACCGAAAACCACAACGGTCACATTCGGCAATTGCGTGTTTACCGCTGGAATACTTACTTGGCATACATCACCTATAGAACGTAATACGCGGCACAAATCTATCCGGCGCTTTTTCCCTATCTTCGGATGTTGCAAGATCCCAAGCTTCGTCGTATTGTGCTTTAAGCATGGCTATTCTATCCATCGGCACCTCTATCTTTTTGGCGGCAATCATATATGCCAACCCAGCTACAAGTGCGTTTTGGAAACGGAATGGTATATCTTCAGCATTAACGCCTGTACCGGCATCCTTCATACGGCGCAAACGCCAGTAAACAAAATAATAATAAGGCGACGCTTCTGTACCTTGATCTGGTGAAGGCCATATATTAATTTGAGGAGGATAAAATACGGGACTCCCACCACTGCTTAATTCCGATTGACCATTTCGGCGGTTTACCCACACTTGAATTGGAAAACCTTGCGCTAACTTGTTTGGTATAGTTGAATACGTTGATACACTAATTCTGCTGATATTTATATCTGTCTGATTACCCAATTGTCCGGAATTGGTACGTATAACATGCTCAAGAAGATCAATGGTGTCATCAGGTAAATCATATACGTATTGCCCCTGTATTAACGGTATTTGCTTTTGCTCGATAGTCCACAGGTTAATGCCACGATTAGCCCATTCTGTAGTCAGAAAATTTAAACTACGTCGTGCGGTGCGAAAGTCATATCCCGTACGCAATTCCAAGCCGCAACGCTCGAACGCCTCTTCCATCAACTCATTAAGAGTTGGGTTAAAGGTAGTTGTACTAGCTACGTAGGCCATTTACTTTTTCATACCTTTGAGTGTCTCTGCAAGACGAGCACGTTGCCCCAATTTGCCGGGCTTTTTCGCAGCGGCTGCAAGCTTCTTTGCCGGTATCGGCTGTCCTTCTTTTGCGCCAAGTTGAGCACGAAGAGAACCGGGTTTCTTTATTGCCTTCTGTATCCATTTTTCAGCCATTATCTAAACCCCGCTGTTTTCTTTGCAATGTTTTTAGGTTGCGCTACAAACTGTTTACCTGCTGCTTTCCCTGCCCGCTTTGCCTTCGTTGTGGCGGCATACTCGGCTGGGCTTAATGCCTTGATTGCCTTTTCCGGGAGATAACGTTCTCCTGTCTTTGACGATGGCTTTCCACTTTTGGTTGTCCATTTCTGGTCACCCCAATTTTTAAGAGACTGTTGCGGGGCTTTCAATCTTTTGCTTCCTCTTTTTCCAACAACTCAAGGTCTATCTGCTCGTCTGTCATGGCATCGCAAGTACATTCACCTGTTATGTCAACCAAGCAATCTTCTAAGTGTTCAGTCACGGTAACCTCCACCAGCGGCCTTATATTTTTTTGCTACTAGCTGACTTTTACGGGCTGACCATTGACCTGCGCCCGTGCCCTGTGTTGCTGCGGCTTTTACTTGGTTAACAATACGTTTGCGCAAGCTTGGCTTGGTATAGTTACCAGCAGCGTTTACCCCGCCGCCTTCTTTGTACACCTTCACGGGTTCATTACCATCTTTCTTCTTGATGGTTTTGATTTTGGCGGGGTTAATATCACCCATCCCGCGTGAGGCCATCATTACTTACGACCTTTAGGCATACCGCCGCCACACATTTTAATATCTTTACCTTTGGTTTTACCTTTAACAGCAATACCATCAGCCGATTTGTGACCAGCAGCCAAACCACCCGAAGCCATTTTCTTAGCTGGTTTGTCACCTGTTTTTTTCTTCATCATTGCCATCATACCGGGATTCATTTTCGAAGCCATATCACCACCCTTTTTAAAAGTTTTGCCTTTATCCGCCGCAGCGAAATCTTTACCCACAGATTGATTGATACCAACCTTCTTAGCAAAAGCGGGATTGTGGGCAACCGCTTCCATAAAGTTATGTTGCTTTTTACTTGTGCTCGGCATTACTATCAACTTTTTTCTTACTAATTAATTGGGCAAAAGTTTTGCCTGTAACCATCTCAGCTATGCGCATCAATGTCCAAATGGCGGCAATTAAACCAAATAGAGGAGAGAGTAAGTTAAGAAAAGCCAAAAACCCTACCCCAGCGGATAAGACATCTAGCGATTGCTTGACAACGTCGTGATTTTCCATATTAGCATTTCCATCTTTTTAGTGATGCTGCTTTGCGGGTAGGCTTGCCATTCTCATCTTTCATAGGACCCGGCATACCAGACATACGAGCGCAGAAAGATTTCTTACGTGGGCCACCTTCAGGCTGTGGAGCTTTTAGATGAGACCCTGTTGCCGCGTTGTACTTAGCACGACCTTTGGCAGTAAGTCCCGCCCCCTGCTTGACTGGAAGCTTTTCACCACGACCAACTGCAAGGGATGGGGTTTTCTTAGCCATAGAACACCGTAATACCGGTAACAGAGCCAACACTAATGGTAAGGTACAAACCTACAGAAGCCAAAATGCCCTCACCCGGAACTACCATAGAAAACGTATTTGGTGTTCCAATGCTTGCAATATCCATTGTGTACAGAATGGGGCCTGTGGAACTTCCATCACGAATTTCAAATGTCGCGGCTGTGCTTGCTTTGGGGTTAACAATAAAACCTCTAAGACGTGTTCGCCCAACGTAGTAAGAACCCGCAACGCTTAAATGGGCACTTTTAACGTCCGTTTGCATCATAATAATCTCCTTGTTTTAAAGGGGGCCGTAGCCCCCCAGATTATTAGTTTTGCGACGAAGAAGGAAGCTGAGCGCCATTGGAGTTAGCAACCACATATATAACAGTGTACTGAACTGTACCGGCAGTAACCGCCGAAGTAGTAGGTGTCATAGTAGCGATAACTTTAACGTCTGTTGAACCAATACCAGCGCCATTAGGAGACGCAGTAGTAGCAGCGCCACACCAGTTAACCAACTTAGCAGCAGCATTCGTGTACGCCAAACGTCCTTGTGAAGTTACGTCTGTAGAAGCCCAATACAAGTTAGCGGTAGTGCCATCGCCTAAAGTTAAGTTTGCCGCAGTAGAACCAGTAAAAGCTACGAGCGTATCAATCTTAATATCAACGATCTGTGCGCCAGCAGGTAGTACGCAAACGGTGTCTGTAGTCGCCGAAGCGGCTTGACCAGTGTAGTCTTTCTTGAAGGTCTGCGAGCAAATAGTCGCGCCCAAGTTTTCAATAGTACCGACAGTAGTGCCGGTGGTGTTTTTAATTGTGCCCAAAAGCCAAGGGCCAAGGTGAGTAGCGAAACCCATAATGAATTGTCCTTACATGCAAGTTAGGCGTATCTATCTGCATGTCGTCAGCCGGGGCTGTTAGATACACCGGAATCCCGGAATGCTCACTTTATATCACACTTATTTAAAAATGCAAGTACAATCCGCGCATTATGCCCGCTAAAGACAAAGAAAAACGAAACGCTATAAACCGAGCAAGCTATGCGCGTAATAAAGACGCACGGCAAAAACAAAACCGCGAGAAAAAAGCAACAGCAAAACAAAAATGGAAAGAATTTAAAAGCACGTTATCGTGTGTACAGTGTGGACAAAACCATCCAGCTACCCTAGATTTTCACCACATAGAACGGCACCCAGACAACCGTAAAGTTAATAAGCTATTAACTAATAAAGCTTTCAAACAAGCAGCAGAAGAAGTCAAAAAGTGTATGGTGTTATGCAGCAATTGCCATAGAATCCACCATCACAACGAACGCCTAGAAAAGAAAAAGGGAGCCGAAGCTCCCTCTTATTAACCCTCTACTACTTCGTCAGTGTATAAAACCCAATCATCAGACTCATCGTCGTAAAAATAGGTGTTATCTAAGTCATCAAAATACCAAACTGTACCGTCTTCACCAACTTCAGCCCAGTCATCCAAGTCTTCATCGTAGTAATACATGGAATCTTGTTCGTCGTCGTAATACCAAATAACGCCGTCTTCATCAATGTCGCACTCAACATCGTACTCTTCATCTAATTCTTCAACAATTTCTAAGCCCAAAGCCGCCAACAATTCTTCCCAATCAACCAAAAAAGTAATAGACGTAAACATAACAATCTCCATAGGTAATTAGCAGCTTTTACTAGCCGCAGACATTATCCTACACCACGATTGTGACAAATGAAATGCGGCTAACTTTGGATTATTAATGAATCACATGCGCTCTACTGACTCATAAGCGAGCAATTTATGACGTAGTCTTGCTATTTCGGCATCACGTTCGTTTATTTTTTTCTGTAAATGTTCACTTAAATCGTAAACTGCTGCAATTTTTTCAAACCGTTCTTTATGGTCTGCCATCATCATGTTGTACAAACGTTCTGAGGCTTCGATTTGTTTTTGTATAAAATTATCCATAATACCCTCGCTAAAAGAAAACGGGGCCGAAGCCCCGTCTAATTACTTTAACACATCCGATTAAGCTGCGCCGGGCGATGCAAACATGCCCAGTGGATCAGAGAAACCGAACGAATAACGCTCACGTGCTTTGTAGCGAACGTTACCTGTATCAAAGTCACCATCCATCGAGTTAGCCAAAGGCGAACGTACAAAGTGCTTCATGCCGTTTGGAACGTCGGTAGTTAAGTACCAACCGTTTGTGTCGGTCAAGAAGTGGTTCACAGTGTAACCTTCTGGAATCGAACCATTGTTTTTCAGTGCATTGATATCGTTATCAGTAGTGCCGACGCGGAGTTCGGTTTCCAATAGACGAGTAGCAACGAACATCAAAGCAGGTGGAACGATCAGCTTTTTAGGCTTGGCTGCAATCAACAGACCACGTTCATCAGTCCATGCAGCAATTTGAATAACAGCGGCTTCCAAAGAAGTTTCATTCAAATCGGCAGCAGTTGCGGGCGTGTTGCTGTTAACACCACCACTGATCAAAGGATGTGCAGTTGAGAACAATGCAACGCCATCACCGCCCGGGAAAGCAGCAGAGAAACCGTTGTTCAAAACAGCAGCAGCTTTAACTTGCTTGGTATAAGCCATCGAACGTGCGAGAGCTTTTGTATAACGAGCAGACAAGGAGTCGTACAAGTTATCTTCAATTGCCTCTTCAGTCAGGGAGAAACCCTGAGCGATAGTTTCGTGGTTGTATCGAGCAGTCCAAGCTTCTTGACCGTTGTCGTATTTAATTGCGCTACCTTCATTCTTGACAGGTGCGGCGCTGAAACCTGAAAGTTTAGTTTCTTCTTCAAAAGAACGCTCAGAGGTTTCAACTTCGTAAATCTCTTTGTGTTCTTCGCCATAGCGAGCGTACTCCAGACCGAACAAAGCGTTCAAGCCGGGGAGCAGCTCTTTCAATAGTTGTGCGCGTGAAATAGCCATTATTTAAGCTCCTTAAATTGACACGTTGTAACGGTGTGCGCCGAAGTTAATCTTAACAAGCACTTCGGGGGTTTGTACCAAAGCAACCGTACCAGCAACTTGCGTTGCAATAGATGTAGTAGAGATAGCCGTGGTTCCGGTGGTAGTAACAGTTGTTGAGGCCGTTGTAGTAGCCCCAGTAAACTGCAATTGACCATTGACTAAGTTAAAAATGTCCGTGCCCAAAGGAATAATTTGACCAACAGTCAAACCAGAAATACCTACAGAAGTTGATGACACAGCGCCACCATTTACATAAGTAGCCGATGTGCTGATTTGAGTATCTGGAACCAAACCAACAACACGGAAACCGGCATACGGCGCAGTAGCAGTGCTAACAGCAGAAGCCGCAACAACACCACCTGTACCATTACCGGTTGAAGCTGAACCAAGTGTAGTAGTACCAGCCACGTTACCACCAAGCAACAGCGACGAAGCAGAACCAACAACACCAGATGAAGCCGTAGTGGCTACCGCAACTTGAAGAATTAAATCAGGATCATCAGCAACGATTGCAGTAATATCACCAGCCAAAACACTACCGGGGTAGTATTGCGTAAACTGACGTTGTTTAGTTGTTGGGTTTGTGTAATAGCAGCCCAAGAAAATACCAACAGTTGTATTAGTAGTATCCAAAGGATACGTAATACGTTGAGCATAACCTGAAGTTAAATTTACAAAATCGCCGTAGTAAATAGCGGTGCCATAGTTGTACTGGATCGGCAAATTACGTGTCGAACCGGCGTACGCCTGACCACCAATTACATTTATCGGCTTGTACCCGTAGGGTTTATCTATAGTAGGATAAGCCATAATATCTCCAAAAATTAAAAATTACATACCTTTGCCAAAGCTAACCTCAGTCTTCCGTTCATTAAACAGAGGCATACGAGGATCGTTCTGGCGCATTAAATTGTTGTCTACAGCCTCAATCTGATTATCAGTTTGGCGTTGGTAATGTGCGTTACGTTGCGCAACAAACTCAGACGGGGTTTTGCATAACAACAATCCACCGACTTCAATATTGTCTTTAAAACGACTATTTGGGTCAGCTAGCAGTTGAAATTTTGGTTGTTCGGCTAACGTAACAGGCTCCCATCCTTCCCGCATTTTTGCGGAAATATTACGCGGATCGGCATTGTTTAGCGTTGAAACACGAATCCATCTGTACTCATAACCGGGTTGCTTATCGGGTTCAGGCAAAAGCTCAGGTGGTGCCCACTGCTTAGGGCGTTCCTGCACGGCACGAGTTTCTAATTCACGACTAAGTTTGTTTTCAGCCATTTTTGGCCTCCATTTTCATAATTTCACGGACGTATTGCTCAGGTGTTAGCCCAAGCTTCTTTGCAATGCTCAACTGCGATTGTTTAAGCAGGATTTTTTTAGAACCCGTGCTACGAGTCGCAGGAGCTACGACCGTGTTCGATTTTTCTGTACGCCCAGCAGGTTTAGGAGCCGCTTCAGGCGTTGTTTCTTGAAAGTAATCCGGAAAGCGACGACGCATGGTGTCATCTACTTTTGTCCAGTACTCGTCGGTGGACGTGTAGCTAGGGCCGTGTTGCTTGACTAGTTTTTGATGTAGGCCAAGTGCTAAACTAGTCATCTCCTCATCCTGACCGAACCATGTGTTGCGCTCTTGCCACGCAGCAGCCCGTGGGTCAGGGCGAGGTACTTGGACTTCTAGGTTGTCTTTTACACTATCTTTTTCGACTTGTAAAGAGGGAACATACTCTCGGGCTTTTTGCAACTTGTAATTAGCATTGGTAATCTTCTCCTGTGCGTCTACAAGCTTGTCAGTATCCCCAGCGTCATAGGCTTCTTTATACGACCGCTTGGCATTGTCCAACTCCATTTCCGCAGCGGTTTTGTACGTATCAAGATAAGTTTTCTCACCATCAGAAAGCTTGGTTTTTAAAGCCTTGTTTTCCTCCAGTATGCGTTTAGCATACTCAATAGCTTCTTTTTGCTCACGGATAGCTGCGTCTTTGTCCCGACGTTCGTCATTCCAAACTTTTTTTAATTGTTTTAGACGCGTTTTAACTTTTTCGGAATAGTCTTCTAGCTCATCTTGTTCAAGCTCTTCAACTATTTTTTGAGGTAAAGGCTCCCTATTCCTGTCTTCTGGTGGGGTATCGTCTTCAATCTCAATCTCAAAATCGTCTTGTTGCGATGCTTTTTCCGTGGTTTCCTGTTTTTCGTCAGGAAACTCATATTCAACTTTATCCATTTATAGCTCCTATGTGTTACCAAAAAATTTTTCGGTATGCTTGTTTGATTTGCGTCTATTCCATATTGCAGGAACCACTTGGAGGTTATTGGCCTCTGAAGTACCTCCTTTTGATACCGGAATCACGTGATCTACATGCCATTCAAAACCAAATAATTGCTGCCGTAACCGTGCTAGTTTCATAGCTTCTATAAGAACAAACTGATCAAAATCAGAAGCATTGCGGTATAAAGCCCTACGTGCCGACCTATTAGCCGCAAAATATTCAGGGTTACGTTTTGCCCAACGGAGTCTTGCCTCTTTTCTAGCTTCTGATACCGGCCTTTCAGAACGTCGTTTTTCAGTTAACGCCCTACCACCAGAAGCTACATACGAGGCCTCATGCCGTTTTTTAGCAGCTTTGCCTTTTTCGCTATGCTCATATTTAAGCCTAGACGCTTTTTGGGCTTCACTACGCACGGCTAATCCCCCTCGGGTCTTGGACAACAGCGTCAACTGTGTCTTCGTTAATCATGCGGAATTCTTTTCCGTGAATCTTTAGGCGTGAACCACTATTAGAACGAAGCACAACAAAATCCCCCGGCTTACACCACGGACCAGTTGGATATCGTGTCTTGTCTGTATAGCAATCAGGGCCTAATGCCACGACAAAAAATACCGTGCTGAGGACTTCTTCGTAATGCACAGTTGAACCTGCTTTGACTAGGCCACTTTCGTACTTGTCTTCAACCTCTGGAAGAGCAACCAAAATTTTGTACCCAACAGGTGCAGGTAGTTGTTTGGCTTTATCTTCCGCTGAGTGCGGTACTTCACCGTCTTCTGTTGCAATGATTAATGATTCAGTCATCGTCGTTACGCTCCATTTGGTCTGCAAGGTCTAATAAAAATCCTTCTGCGATGGATAGGCCTCGAATCTCCCCGCATATTGCACGATATTCCGTGTAATCTTTTGCAGTGCCGTTGCTCACAGCATGAGCTAACTGCGCCTGTTTCTCGTTAATTTTGTCTTTAACGATTTCTAATATTCTGTCCATTACTCACCTTTTGTCGGTTTTTCTGGTTGTGATTGTGATTGTGGTTGTTGACGATCTTTTGCAATTTGTGCACCTAATCGCATACCTTCTAAACGCATATTGCCCTCATGGATTGCTTTATCATTAGTGGTTTTGGCACCAAGTTGTGCTCCAGCGATTTCTTTCTGCGCGGCGATACGCGACTCTTCAATCTTAAGTTGTTTAACTTTAGCGAAAGAATCCACAGAAAGTTTTTGTTTCTTAAGATCAAGTTCACCTTGTTTGATTTCCAATTCTTTCTGTTGCATTTGAACAATCGGGTCTTGTGCCGCTTGTTGTGCTTGCTGTTGTGCCGCCTCGGCTTGGTCTTTCTGTAACAATTTTTGTGATGCTTGAGCCATTAATTGAGACATTTGAACCTCAATCTCTGGGGACATTTCTTCATCCATCTTAGGCAACGGTATACCCATTTGCTCTTCGATCTGCTTGCGGTACTCAAACGCTACGTGCTCACTGATATGTGCCATCATCGCCGCCATCATTACTGGGGCTTGTGGGTTTTGTCCTACGGCTTGCATAATCTTAGGGTCTTGCATAGCGGCTTGATGTACCGCGATATGTGCTTGATGGTCTTGGTAAATAAACGCTTTGACCGGCTTCATATTTAGTACTGCCATGTTCTCTGATACAGGGTCTTTTGGTTTATGATCCTCTGCACTAGGGATTAACTTACCTATATTCTTGATACCCAGCACCTCCAGCATCTGCCGGTTAAGTTCTACTTGGTCGTATATCTGTGGGTTTTGTGCCGCCATTTGCATGACTGCTTGATACTGCACTACCTTCTGCGCCATTGTTGCGGCATTAGGGTCTGATACTGGAATTACTTCTACGTTGTCGTAGTCAGATTTTTTAGCGCGGCGTGAACCTTCTGTTGGCTCGTACTCATAATCTTCTGGTGTGTAGTTAGCGATGATTGTCTTGAGCAGACGGAACTCTTGTTTCATAGCGTAGTGAATTCGCGCTTGAACCGCACTCATCACTTTAAGAGTTCTCTCCAACATAGCCAGTGTTGTACCCACTGGGGAGTTAGCCGACATATCACTAACTTGCAGATCAGCAGCAGAAGCAAAGCGACGACCTTCATCCACAATCTTGTCCATCAACGCCATCAATACTTGGCTTGGTTCTTTGTATGGAAGTGGAAGAATGTTATCTCGTATGGTGCCTGACGCTACATCCACATCACGCCATTCGCCGGGAGAAATCGGTGTGTCATCGCCTTTAGTGCGCATGCCTTTGGTCTTTAAACCACCGGGCAAATTAGATAGCGTACCCGCATCAACTAACTGACGAAGCAACGATGTACCACTCTTGGCATACGCGCCAATCAAATGGATCAAACCAAAGTGATAGAAACCAAAACCGGGGATATAGCCGTAATGCACAAAGTGATTACGCTTTTGTTTTAGTTTGTCGTCTGGTTCCCAGTTGCGGCGGATAGCCAATATTTCTTGCGAAGATTTATTTATAGTGACGATGTAAGGCAATGCTATACCTGTCTCATCACCATTTTCATCTTTGTCTTCAAACCCTTCCAAGTCAAGATAGACCTGCATCTCTAAGAGTTTGTAGCGATCATCGGATGTTGCGCGGAACCCCATCTTCTCCGCGATCTTCTTCTCGACTTCATCCAATACATTAACAGGTTCAAGTAAATCAATATCTCTATAGAACCCTGCGTTTTGCAGTCGTTTTAACTCGTTTTCTGTCTTGCGCATAACGTGCGTTACACGCTCTGATGTCTCTAAATTAGACGCACCATAGGGCACAACCACATCTTCTGCCGGTACAAACACAGCCATTTGGCGGTCAAACGATGGGTCAAAATACACTTTTTTAAACGCATTACCAGATAAACCCAAGCCCCACAACATGCGCTCATGCTCGCCACGATACTCAGTCATCACATCAGTAAGCTGGTAATTCATGTCATTCTGTACGCGCTCGGCTGAGGCTTTCTTTGCTGGCGTTTCTTTACCTACGATTTGTGTTTTAACTGGGCCAGCCGCAGGGAACGTCTCCATGATTGTCTCACTCTGGAACTTAACCAAAGCTTCTGCTAAGAGCGGGTGATACACACCGCAAGCACCTTCCCACGGTTCCGAACGTTCTTCAAGCTTCATGCCCAACAACTCAAGGCCATCAACGTACGTCTGCATCCAGTCTTTACGGCTAGCAATGTCTTCGTCAAACTCGCCTATCAAATCCCCTGCAATAGTCGCTAAGACATCTTCAGATACTTTTTCTGCTAAATTGGCACTAAACTCATCATCCTCTTCGTCCTTCTCCATATGGAAATCAAACCCCGGCGCATGAATATCAAGGGCTTCTGGGTCTTCAATCTCAATCTCTATCGCTCCATCATCTAGGGTCGGATCGTTCATATCCGATAAACCCATCGGGGCTTGGTTTAGTGCTTTATCTATTGCCATGATTCATCCTTAGTAATACGCTCTCTTGCGTTTAAATTCTCTGATATCTTCCGGCTCATCATTAACTGTCCTGATATAGCCGCCTTTTCTAAACCGCATCAATGCCATAGACACCGAGTCCACATAGTCATCATGATCCCCGCCGGGGAAGGACGCTACTTCATCAACCACTTCTTCAGCCCAGTGAGTGTTCGGTATCCACACTCGTTTACTAGCAAATATGTCTGACACAGCGTTCAGTCGTGAGATTTTATCGTTCCCTTTTGACGGCGTGAACTCTTGTACAGGTATGCCCATCGCCCGCATCTCATATATTAGTGGTGCACCAGAGGCTTTTTTCTCAATGATGATTGAGTCAGGCTCCCACTCCTTATACTCTTCCACCGCTTTTCTCTTTAGCGTAGGAAACTCCATCCTGTCCCGAAACGCATTTAATAGAATGATGTTTGCCTGAGTTATCCCAGCATCATCGGGTTGATAAAACACTCCCCACGTCGTACAAGCTGAATAGTCAGCCCGGTTGCTTTTCTCAAACGCCGTATCCCAACTCTGCAATACCCATTCACAAAACGGTGGGTCGTCGTTTTCCCATATCTGCCACCACTCACGCTTAACAATAGCAGCCGACTCAGATGTCGGGTTCTGCATATACTGCGCCATCCACTTCTGGTTAGGAAGTTCCGTACGGAGGGCGGTTAATTCTTTAATACTCCAAAACTCAGGCCATAACGGTCTGCCACTCGGCAATATTGCAGGAAACTCAATGACTTCCCAGTCTTCCCCACTGCGTTGAGCCGCAGCTTTTAACACCTGACCCGTTAAGTCCTTCTTTGACCAGCGTGTCATTACTACAACAATAGCTCCACCCGGCTGAAGACGCTGACGAGGCCCTGATGTGTACCACTCATACGTTTTATCGTATATTTCTGGGTTTATTTCGGCGAGTGCCGCCTCTTGTTCACTGTGCGGGTCATCAATAATCAGTACATCCGCACCCTTACCTGTCACAGCACCGCCTACACCAATCGCAAAGTAGTCACCACCCTTACTTGTGTTCCATCGACCCGCTGCTTTTGAGTCAGATTGCAGTTCAACTGACGGAAAAATGTTCTTATACACGTCCTGATCGACTAAATTTCGCACTTTTCGACCAAAACCAACCGCTAATTCAGCAGTATGGGACGTTTGGATGACTTTTTTGTGGGGAAAGTTACCTAAAAACCACGCTGGTAAGAGATAAGAAGCAAACTCAGACTTGGTATGGCGAGGTGGCATATTGATAATAAGACGTTTACAAGTTCCATTAGCTACTCTTTCGAACGCTTGAGCCATCTTAATGTGATGTGCCCCGTTAATAAAGTTAGGCCACACTTGTTTTACAAAATCCATGAAGTGAGTACGCGCTCTCTCCGCCCCCTTACGGGCGTCTAGCTCTTCCAATAACTCCTGCGCTCTCCTTTGTACTTCTTCAGGTAATGTCGTCAGTAGCTTCGGGTTCGTCTTCAGCGTCTCTAGTATCTGTTGGTTCATCAAATGATGGCTCGGGTCCAAGTTCTGCATCTAAATCAATAATCGGAGGTGGCTCATTTTGTATTACATCAGCCTCACCCATATACTTCTCTAACAATGTAGCTAATTCTACCTCTAAGTCCTCTGTTGGCTTCTGGCGCACAGTAATCTCCATCTGCTCGGAGAACAAGTTAACCCCACGGCGTTTGCCTAATAACTCTAGCGCCTTTAAGCGCACACGAGCATCTTCATCAACCGTTTCTTCTAACAGTCTATTAGTTACGTAATTAGCAATACGACGATTTGCCCCCAAGAACTCATGGTCGTACTCAGTTAGCAATGACTCTAGTTTAAGTATTGCACCGGGGCTGGTCTTGCTTACTTTAAATGGCTTATCTGCGACAAGAAGTTCTCTAGCCTGACGGCTATCTTCTGGAGTGATCTCGATCTCAGCACCTGCATCCATCAATTCTTTTAGTGTGGCACAAGCAGCTTTGGCTCGTTCACGGAATTGTTCTATCTCCTCCGGCGTAACGTCGATGGGTAGTGGGATGCCTATCTCTGGTGTGATGATTAGGGGCATATCTAAATTGTGTTGTTCTGCTTCCACAGATTGGTTTGCCGTGTTGGATTTGCACCAACTTACCTTCCCTTGTCAGGCTGCGTGTCCTACCACACCGACGGCAAAAAATATATACCCCCACCATATGGAACCTAAAAGATTTTGATAGGGGGGCCTTTTCCTAGCGCGAAGTATACATATCATTTTAGAAAATGCAAGGGGGAGGGTGCTATGTTGTTATTTTGATATGTGAAGTAAAAATAAATGTAGTCTGATGTGTAAAACACAGCGCAGCGGGGGGAGGGGAGTCTCATAGCCATTTGGGGGGTCGGGGCGGGGTAGGGTCACGATATGCCAGAAAACATCAAGTACGTACTTTAAGTTTGATATTACTTGACAATCGTCACTTGATTTGATAGTATTTGCCTTGCAGTACAAAGTAGTTAAATTAAACCTAATCTTGGAGAATCAAAATGACAACAAAGGCACAAGCAGTAGCAGCAAAGGTTGATGCTAATATCTTAATCGCAAGAGAAGCCGGTAAAGCCGCACTAGTTGCGCGCAACATGCGCGATTTGATTAACGATGCATGTAAGGCCTTGCGTGATGCCAAGGTTACAATTGGTCAGGCTCGCACTTGCGTTTACGCTCAAGCTTTTCTAGCAGAGCGATTCAAAGGTAAGACCGCTACAAAGGCTTCAATGGCGCAAATTCTCTCTGCTTTCCGTAAAGCAGTTGAGACCGGCGAGGACTATACCGAGAATGCCAGCAAAGTAAAAGCGGCAGCAAAGAAAAAAGCAGCAAAGGCAGTAACAAAAAATGACGCACCGAAAGCCACTGACGCGGTCAAGCCAGCCAAGCCAGTCGAAGCAGCCAAGCCAGTCGAAGCAGCCAAGCCAGTCGAAGCAGCCAAGCCAGTCGAAATCAAGGTAGTGACTAAGCCAGCAAAGGATGACGAGAAAACAATAGTTCTTTCCTTGCCGCGAAAAGCGACTGCTAAACAAGCTGCAAAGCAAATGCGCGAATTCATTGAAAAAATGAGACAGTCTGATTCACTTGCTGATTTAGCATCATACCTCACTGATGCAATTGCTGAATTCGACGGCACAGCCGAGCAGTTCTAAGCAGTACCGATTCACTAAGCCCCGAGAAATCGGGGTTTTTTTTCGCCCATCAAAATGGTTCCCGTTGGGAACTGGTGTCTGTAGTAAGAGGGCGGGCGGGAGGCAACGAAGTTGCCCAGAGAATCGCGTAGTGTGAGAGAGTGAGAGAGGTCAAGTTATTTAAATGTCAATTGTTCACGCAAGGGCTGGGATCTGTTTTTTGGCTCATCCTGACACGAAACTTACAAATATAGGGCAAAACATCAAGTAGTACTTTAAGTTTTGTGTTGACGAACGGAACTTGTTCAGTAATGTTCCGTAATGTTCCGTCTGACGGAACACGGTTTTTGAAGTTTAGCACTCTGTAACCCTTTGTTTTTATTAGATTATATTTATATTTATATATAGTATTTAGTAATGTTCCATTTGTTCCGTCAAAATGGGTAATCAGAAAGTTTTTTTATTTTTTAAAGCACACAGAAAAAACTTGTTTACACGTGTGCGAAATCGTTTGAGCTTTTCGCCAAACACCCCTCAAATCACGGAACAGTGAACAAAGGGCAAAAACACCATCAAAACCCGCATGTTTCCTCGCTTTTTTCAAATAACATCTAGCAGAACATTACGGAACAATAGCGAACAAACAACAAAATACCGGCATAAACAATAGGGTACTTGACAAAGGGAAACAACTATGCCATAATGTAGTCACAGTAACAAAACGAAGTAGCAAAAACAGCAAGGCAAACATCAAGTAGTACTTTAACTTTGGAGAAATAGCATGACAATTAAAAAACCTAAATTCAAATTCAAGAAATACTCGGGCTACATTATTTATCGTGGTGCAAGCTTGCTAGATGGTAAGCCCATCGTAGTGGTGGCAATAACAGGCGAGTCAAAAAATGGCAAAACAGGCAATCTCGTGCAAACGTACATCATGGCTGATAATGGGCTTAGTCCAGTGGAATCGGCGCGCAACCTAGATGATGTTTCAGTGTGTGGTGATTGTAAGCACCGGCGCGGTATGGGCGGCTCGTGCTATGTCAATCTGGGACAAGGTGCGCGTAGTGTGATGGACGGCGTGATGCGTGGGATTTATCCAGAGGATTTGGGTGGTGCGGTTCGTGCGGCAAAACATAGAAAAGTAAGGCTCGGTACGTATGGCGATCCGGCGGCGGTTCCGGCGTATGTGTGGGCACATTTACTTCAATTTGCATCGGGTCATACAGGTTATACCCATCAATGGGCAAGTGGTAAAGCGGATCACGTGAAACAGTGGTGCATGGCATCGGTGGATACACTCGCCGAGATGCGGTTGGCTAGATCAAAAGGTTGGCGCACGTTTAGGGTTCGTGGCGATGATGGCGTGGATATCAAACAACTAGGGCGTTTGGAAAAGCAAACAGAGATGCCCTGCCCTGCTAGTGAAGAACAAGGTAAGCGTTTGACATGCGAGGATTGCATGGCGTGTTCGGGTGGCATCGATAGCAAAAAGGCAAGCGTGACTATCATTGTGCATGGCTCACTCAAGAATCGATTTGCTGCATCCATCGCGGCGTAAAGCGGAAGGGGGGTTCCGCCCCCCCCCAATAAACATAAAGTAGTACTTTAACTTTGGAGAAATAACATGGCTATATTGAACAATGAAGAGCGGGAGTTTTTAAATATCTTGCGTGAGCGCAATGCGTATCGGGATCAGTTGGTAGATATGACAACAATTTTAGAGGTGGCGAGGGTTGGGTTGGCAATGTGCTTTGATGAGATAGCCCAAGAACTTGACTTGTCAGATGAAGAACTAAAGCGCATCCAAAAACAAATACAGGTAACACTTGGAGAACAATCATGAGCATGAGATCAATTGAAGCAATGCATAACCTAGATGCATCCGTACTGGATGAAATTTTGAGCGCGGTGGTGGATTATATGGAAAACGTGGAGGAATTCACGCCGTCACTACCTAAGATCAAGCCCATCGATAGCATACCTAATGGTTCCTACAGGACGGGTGGGCTAGAGGGTTTGACCAAGTGGGATATCGAGAAGCGTCTGGGCTTTACACCCAATGCAGAGGACGATCCGGCTAAGGTCGTGAATAGTTGGGCGTTCACAGTAGATGGCGACATGTGCGCTATCTGGGACTACAAGGGTAGTCATTTATTTAATCGGTGGTCATGCTATGACCCAACAGGTGCATTACTTGCGGTATTTGATGCGTCTAACATTGATGATGGAGGGTGGTGAAATGAACAACGACAATATCTGGATAGTGCTAACAACGATAGTCGCTTGCGTAATGGTGGCTTGGGGTCTGGATACAGACGGACGGTACTTGCAACAAGCAACGCTTGTGTTCGCGGGTGCAATGGTTGGTGTTTTATTAAACGAAGGGGGTGGGAAATGAAACGATTTAAAGTGCAGAAAATAATACTGTGCGAGGTATCGGTTTGGGGTTACGTGGAAGCCGAACACATGGGGGATGCAATGGCTCAAGCGGCGAAGATAGGCACAGGCGATGGGCATGACTACGAAATTATTCGCGACATTAAAGCCACTTCTATAGTGGTTTATGAGGAGGCATTGTCATGATGCACAAGGACGAGATTTTATTCTGGGTAATGGTAGCGATGGCTATCTTTGTGGCGTACTTAGTAACTTTTGAGGGAGTGTGAGATGAAATATTATTTAAGCAAGGTTGAAGAGCGTAACGGGGACTTTGAGTATTCATCGGAGTATTTGTTTGCAACGGAGGGTGACCCGCATGAGTATGCCAAAACACAAGCGATGGAGTGGCGCGGCTCTGGTGAGGATGATTGGGACGAGGATCAGGATGGGTGGTGGTGCGACTGCACGTTGGTATTTGATGGTGGTTGCAGAGAGATTCCGAAAGAGGACTTCGATGTGCTGAGTAAGTATCTCGCCGTACTGTAGGGGGCTACCCCCCTTGACAGTGTATAACCATTAACCTATAATATGTTCTGGTGTGGCGAATTCAAAACAACTAAGTAGGATCTCGCACCAGAACAGCAACAGCAAACCTCAAGTAGTACTTTACCTTTCAAACTTGGAGAACAATCATGGCACAAGTAAACACAGCAACACGCATCACCCTGAAAGAACTTGTCACAGCAGTGGCAACAGTAGGTAGCAAGCGCACTATCATTGCGAGGGGCGAGCCGGGTATCGGCAAGTCATGGACGCTTAAGGCACTAGCTTCAAAGTTTCCTACGCATAAAGCCATCACGGTGGATTGTGCTCGGCTACTGGATCAAGGCGATTTCTGGGCTATGTATCTAGAAGACAAGGCTAACGGCGAGAAGGTGGCGCGTCAGGCGTTCCTAGATATGTTCGACTTCGACCCAACGCAGCCCATCCTGTTACTACTTGATGAGATCGGCAAGATGCCCAAGGGCGTGATGAACGTGATCCTAACTGTAATCTTTGACCGCCGACTAGGTGACCGCATGCTGCACCCAGATTCAATTGTGTACGCGACAACTAACCTGACAGCCGATGGTATCGGTGACTTCTTGCCAGCCCATGCACGTAGTCGTGCGGTGATTGTCGAGATCAAAAAGCCTGAGTCGGGGTTCAATCCTGATGGTTCGGTGGAGCCTGACTCATTCGGCTCGTTCATGTTGTCTAATGATTTCGATCCGGCGGTGGTGGCTTGGGTGGCGCGGAACCCGCATGCACTGGAGAGTTATCGTGATTGCCCGAACGACAAGGATTGGTCTAACCCATATGCGTTTCATCCGACCAGAGGTGCAGAGTTATATTTTTGTCCACGTAGTGCACATGCTGCGTCTGACATTGTGAAGGATCGTGATGCGTTGGGGCACAGCCTGACTATGAAACTGTTAGCAGGTGCAGCAGGTGAGTCGTTTGCTCGTGACTTCGCGGCGTTCTTGATGATCAAAGATAAGTTGCCATCGATACTATCAATCGTGAATAACCCAAGCGGTGCGGATATGCCCCCAGTCGGTGATGCAGTAGCGCATTGTGTGATGGTGCAGCAGTTGGTGGCGAACCTAAAGAAAGAGACAGTCGAGGCGTTCGTGACTTATATGCAGCGTATGGGTAGTGAATGGCAAGCGATGTTCGGGCGTTGCGTCATCGCATCTGAGGACAAGCAGAAGACAGGTATTCAATGCGCTTCGTTCCGTCAGTGGGCGATGGACAATCAGTGGATGTTTTCTTAATCAGGGGGACATATGTTTACAGCAGAACAAAAACTAACACGTGCCACGGTGTGGCTGATGGAATACCCGCCGGTCTGCGCTCTATCAGGGATCATGTTGATGGGCAAGATCGAGGTGAACGACAGCACACCTACTGCGGCAACCAATGGACGTGATGAGTACTACGGTCGTGGCTTTCTTAATACGTTGACTGAGCCGGAGGTGCGCGGGTTGAAGTTGCATGAGGTGTTTCACAAAGCCAAGCGGGACATGCTCACGTGGAGACATCTATATGATAAAGACCCCAAGGTTGCCAACATGGCGAGCGACTACGTCAACAACTTAATGATCTGGGAGATCGACCCATCGGAGAAAGATATCAAGATACCTACCGGCGGTTTGTTGGACAAGCGTTTCCGTGGCATGGATACAGGCGAGGTGTTCGCCATACTTAAACAGGAGAAGGACAATGGACAGGAACACGGTAATGGCAAAGCAGGGCAGGGCGCGAACGGTGCGGGTGCTGGACAAGAAAGCCTCGATCACCATGATTGGGACGGTGCGAGCGCCTTATCGGACGAGGAACAAGAACAGCTCTCAGAGGAAATCGATCAAGCGTTAAGACAGGGCAAGATATACGCCGAGCGTCTGAAAGGTAAGTTGCCCCACGCTATCGAGGCTACGTTGGCTCCGGTGGTTAACTGGCAGGATGAGTTGCAAGAACACGTGACTTCATTGTGCAGTGGCTCGGAGACCCCGACATACCGCAAGCGCAACAGACGCAGGATGGAGTCGGACATTATCTATCCAAGCTTAATCACTGAGCGCATCGGTAGGTTAGCAGTAGGTATCGATACATCAGGTTCGATATTCGGTAGCGGTGTGTTGTCTAGCTTTATGGCGGCACTCAATAACTTGTGTGAGGTTGTGCGTCCTGAGATCGTGGACGTCATGTATTGGGACTCAGGTGTAGCGCGGCATGAGACGTATGACGAGAACTCATACGCAGGGTTGTTACTCTCAGCTAGTCCAAAAGGTGGTGGTGGTACTGATCCGCAGTGTGTGGTTGACTACATGAAAGAGAAGCAGATGCGTCCTGATGCAGTGGTGATGCTGACTGACGGTGAGGTATCGTCATGGGGTAAGGGTTGGGATGTACCTACCTTGTGGTGTATCACTGACAGGCGTATCAAGTCGGCGGTGGGTCGTTCGGTACACATAGCAGTCTAAGCAAAACCTAAAACATAAAGTAGTACTTTAACTTTGGAGAAACAAAATGGCTATTCAAAATGCTGCAATTCTTGTTGACTTAAACATCGGTGCGTGGACTGGTCGCAAGCTAGATAAAAATGTGTCGAGTGAAATCGATGTGGCTAAAGGTACGAAGGCTAAGGGTGGCAACTACCACAAACATCTATTGGCAGGTAGCGACAAGCTTGATGCAGTACAGAAGATCGTGTCGGCTGCGCGGGTGTGGCACTACGAGCAAACAATGCCTTGGTCAGATGGTGGCTCGCGTCTCTTGCCTATGAAAAACTTCTTTGACTACAAGCGTTCGTTGTCTGGTCTGTTCGAGCGGAACTATTGGGCTGCGGTTGGTGAGTTTAAGAAAGAGTATCCTACGTTGGTAACAGCGGCGGCGTTCCAGTTGGGGGCATTGTTCAATCGTGCTGACTATCCTGATCTGGAGTCAATCGAGAATAAGTTTAAGTTCAATTATGTGTTCATGCCTGTACCAACGGCGGGTGACTTCCGTATCCAAGCAACAGATGAGGCTATCGCCGAGTTGCAAGCGCAAGCTGAACAGCATGTGAACACCCGTCTGAATGACGCTATGAAAGATATCTGGACACGTCTGCACGAATGCCTGAGCCACATGTCTACCAAGTTAGCTGACTTACCTACGCCTCGCGTGTTGAAGAACGGCACTGAGATGTACTCGCAGGTATTCCGTGATTCATTGGTTAACAACGCTGTTGAGTTGTGTGGGTTGTTGACTAAGCTTAACGTGACGGATGACCCTAACCTCGAGCAAGCTAGACGCAAACTGGAGGACGCTATGTTCGGTGTTACTGCGGACGACCTACGTGAAGATGACGGTGCACGTGCTGCATTGAAGTCGGAAGTAGATAGCATACTCAAAGCATTCTCATTCTAATTACAGGGGGGCTTGTCCCCCCACCACGATATGTTTCCTATTTTAAAAAATTTAGATACCTCTAGAAAGATCATACCTATCATGCTCACACTTACAATAGATCAAGTACACCCCGCGATACGCGACTTAGTTAATACATTCTTATTGAAGAGCAAGCACCCGTTTGAAATGATTGCACATGGTGGTCAGGTCATGCGCGGTGAAGAGACATACAACAAGGGCGTTGCCTTTTGGGACAACAACTATGACCGTGAACACGCAGGTAAGTTGCGTATAGAAGTAGATAACAAAGACCGACTGGTGTACGTCATCACAGGTAGGGAAGAAGTATCACCCCGCCGCAAGACACTTGATGAACGTTGGTCAAAGAGAACGACTGACCCTAAGAAGGTGGTGAAGCTGATGCTGTCTATGATCACACCCTACACACTAGAGTCTATTGCCATGAGTTACAACAAGCCTGTACGTGAACACCTACGTGGGTGGCGTTATGAGAATGATGCGAAGGTAAAGGAACCACTGCGTCAGTTAGGTAGTTCACATATGGCAATGGTCAAAGAGTTAAAGAACTTGAAAGCATTGGGAGTTAACTTTGTGACACAAGAATTTAGAAACATTGCAGAGCAGACACTCGCCTACCATGAGGAACATGAGTACCGCGAGAACGCAAAGGTAGCCCAGATATTTGTTAGCTATAGGGATGATGGCATTCATTTGTTTGATAACAATGCGTCCCCCAAAGAACAAGTGTACACAAGCTTCGATACGTTACCGGAAGATACCCGGGGGAAAGTGGCGTTCCTAAAGATGTTGAAGGATGGTGAGGCTATCCCCGAGGTGGGTCTGCGCGTGGACTCTAAAACTTTCTGGGTATTAAAAATGTCTGAGCGTGTTTCCAAAGGGAATGTATAATGAATCTTGACAGGGGGGAATTCAGCTTTGATAAGTGGGGGGCTACTCACTTTGTATCGGTTAGAGTACAGAGGAAACATGATGGGTCTATCGTGCTTACGTATGGTGGCGCAGGTGAGTGGCTCTCTAAACCTCCGTACTCAACTGAACTATTTGAACAGATGATTAGAGAGAAGCTGTCGTTACTAATGCTCGCCCCAGTACATACAGACGTTAAAGGTATAGGGCGCAGGATGACTAGTGATGTGTATTACATACGTATGTTTCAAGAGGATGCAGATAAGCTAAAGGAGAAAGACTCATGTTAAAAGCAGGAAAGTTTATTAAAGAAGAACCACCAGAGATCGGTAAACTTTTTATACCTGAACATAAGTGGGAGAAGTTCACACCTGAAGAGATGCTTGTGCAAGACCTTTTGTTGGACGATGGTAAGAATAAAACTTTTATAAATAAACTGTTCGATGTATTTGCTCGAGCATAACTTGGAGAACACATCATGCCTAATGTTGCAGTCAGCCCATCAAATATCCTTAGCGATATTGAATTAAAGAAACGCCGCGCCTATGCGTTAACCCCATTCACTGTGTCGAGAGAAAAGTTTAGCAACTGGTTTCAAACGGAAGTCGCCGCCGAAATAAATTGGTCTAACCCAATGATCGGGCATATGTTTCAGTCGTGGGTCGCCGGTCATGGAATAATAGAATGGATCAGCGATAAAGAACTTGCAGCAAGAAAATCTAAACGAGAAAAAATGGCGGCAACCAAAGCAAAAAACGAAGCATTAAAAAAAGCAGCAGGACTTAAATAAAAGGAGAAGTAATGTTACCCGCTAATTGTGTACACAAACTTAAAGCAGCAGCAGAAACAAAAGACCCAGAAGTAATCAACGACGCTATTAAGTTGGTGAAGCTTCTTGCCCCACAGTATTTTTTTAAAACGGATAACAATGGTAAAGACATTGACCCCAAGTTAGCTAATCGTGTTTTCCATCATATGCCATGCAGTACGCAGTGGTCGGGTTCGTACATAACCAACAAAAAAATTCCAAGGAATGACTATGAGTATTGAAACCTTTAACTATAAACAAATCGTCACGTGGGTTAATAACGTTTGGGCGAAGTCGTTAACGGCGGTAGTAATGTTCTTTGTTGGGCTAGCGGTAGGGCAGGTGCAGGTTGAAGGTAGAGTAGTTGGTGACTGCAAGTACGCAGGAGTCTTTCGTGTAAACCATGAGGCATTTGTATGCCAGAGGAGAATTTAATGGATAACCCAAAACAAGTTAATTTTATGCACACATACGAAGACCTAGAAGCATGTAGGAATTACGTAAAAATGTTTAACCTACCAGCGATTGTTTTATGTTTGTTTAACGGAGATAGAACGTTGTATACGTTTTGTTTGCAGTCATCGATAGACGTTATGCAAGAAGAAATGAACAAAGCTAAAGCTGTATACGTGGAGAACAAATAATGGATAAAGAATACAAACCAAAAATTATTGTTGCAACCCCGATGTATGGTGGCATGTGTACAGGTGAATACACTAGATCAATGATGCACGTTCCAGTACAGCTAACGAGTAATGGTGTTAGCGTGGCGTTTCAATTTGTTATGAACAACAGCCTTATTCAATCGGCGCGTAATCAATTAGCCGACATCTTTATGAAAGACGAAGAGGCAACGCACTTAATGTTCATTGATGCCGATATTGGATTTGAAGCTAAAGATATTCTGTACATGTTAGGTGCTAACGTAGACATCATTGCAGGGGTGTACCCACGTAAAAAGATCGCATGGAATAAAGTTAAAGACGCAGTAGAGCAAGGCATACCAGAGGATCGACTAGAAGAATTTACAGGAGACATGGTAGTCCACATGTTGAACGATACGATCCAACAAGAAGTAAAAGCAACCGAACCGTTTGAAGTAAAGGCAGTAGGTACAGGGTTTGTATTAATCAAGCGTAGTGTATTCGAGCGAATACAAAATACTGTAGGTACGTATTTAGATGACAACCTAGACCCAGTGTATGAATACTTTCAGGTAATAAAACACCCACAAACAAATAGGCAAATGTCAGAGGATTATTCTTTTTGTTATTTTTGTAGTGAAGCGGGTATCAAAATTCACATTGCGCCGTGGGTTGCATTAACACATACAGGTACATATAGATTTAGTGGGTCTCCTATTCGCATATACAAGGATGCAAAATGAAATTCACACAAGATTGGTTTACTCGCAACATCAACAACTTCTATGCAGTAAAAAACGAACTTAAAAAGGTTGAAATTATTCTTGAGATAGGTTGTTTTGAAGGTAGAGCTACGTGTTGGATGTTAGAAAATATGTTAGACGAAGGCGGGGTAATCCAAGTCATTGACACATTTGATGGTGGTGAAGAACACGAAGGTTTAAATTTGTCTGAACTACGACAGACGTTTGAAGATAATGTAGAGGAAGTCCGAAAGGATAAACAAGAAATACGCATTATTCAAGATACATCCTACCAAGGATTAGCTAAGTTGATTGATGATGGTTGGAGTGGAGACTTTGATTTTATTTACATTGACGGTAGCCACACAACCCCTGACGTTTTAACTGACGCATGTATGGCGTTTAATTTGTTGCGCCCAGAGGGCATCATGTTGTTTGACGATTATCTATGGGCAGGGATTCCTGATTTATTGCACCGCCCCAAAACCGCTATCGATTTGTTTACTCTAGCGTTTGCCGAAAAGTGCACCGTTCGCATGGCGGGATATCAACTAGCAATACAAAAACACGTATAGGAGAACAAATAATGGACTATGAAAAATTAGAGTTAGCGTACAACCGACTGTCCATGCTGCACACAGAAACAATGTGTGAGTTGGTAGCTACACAAAGACGTATGAATGAAATGTCAAAGTCGTGGTGGAAGATGTTGGTGTTCCGCATCAAGGTCAAGCTCGGTTTGATAGACATATACGGAGAGTGGAAATGACCAGAGAAGAAATTATCCGCATGGCGCGTGAAGCTGGCGCTTATACGCCTGAACGCTATCCAGAGGAATTTAGGATGGACGATGAAGACCTTAAAAGCTTTGCAGCTTTAATCGCAGCAGCAGAGCGCAAAGCGTGCATCAAACTAATAGAAGACTTCTCAAAGACTACGTTGGTTCCTGTTAGAGATACATGGGTTATGGGTTTGATTGCGGGGGCTAACGCACTACGCACAAGGGGCAGGGATGACTGAAGAAGAAATTGTGCGCCTAGCAGAAGAATCAGAGCTGTGGGCGCATAAAGATAGAGAATACGCAGCTATTGAAAGATTTGCCAACCTAGTCGCAGCAGCAGAGCGCAAAGATTGTGCCGACATAGCAGAGTATTGGTGTTGTAACGGCATGCCAAGGACAACGTTGGCAGATCAAATCCGAGCAAGGGGACTACACAACATGAACAAACAAGCCGAACAAAACGGGGAGGATTTGTGAGCGACACAGACATACATAGTTGCGGGTACTACTGCGACCGACACGCTTGCATTAAAGCGCAGCGCAACCAATTAAGAGATAAGTTGTATGAAATCTACGAGGTGTGGGCTGGCAGTGAAGGAATACCGATCCCCGAAACAGCCGCAGAAGCGTATCTAGTACGACTTGTTGAGCAGATGCGTGACATTTCAAAAGATGGATTAAAGGAGAAGAACACATGATAGATCAAATTACGCAAATAATGTCCGGCATAAAAGAACTTGAGCTTGAACTTCACCGCTTGAAGAACGCATTAGAAATGATGAATCGTGCGTATGAAGCAGCGTACCAAAAAGGCTATAGCGATGCGATGGGTTGGAAGACGCAGAACCATCTTGAACATCTACCACCAACACCCTGCAAAACTTGCGAAGCATTAGCAAGAACAGTAATGATGGATCAAACATCGCACGACATAAGGAAAGAATGGGTAGGGCTGACCCTTGAAGAGGTTATGGAAATCACCGGGGTCAAACCCACCGACTCTGATTGGAATGTAACCATTGCGCATAAATGGATTCGCGCCATTGAAGATAAATTAAAGGAGAAAAATTATGGATGAATTTAGAGTGAGAAGAATATCAATATCAGATTGGGTGAACGGCGAGTGGGTTGAGACTTTTAAGATTGAAACAACAACACAGCAACAAACAATACGTGATGTAGCGTCTGTATGCTTAGGGTTTGGAACAGAAAGAGAAAGAGGTTTAAGTGAGTTGTTGAAAGAGAAGGTAAAGGAAAACAACAATGGATAAAGAATACACAGCAGGGGAAGCTAAGGCATGGCTGAACGGCTATGACGAGGGGAAGAAAATCCGCACGTCCGAAAGGATTATACAAACTTCGGACACAGAACCAACAGAATCCCCACGAGCGTGGGTAGGGCTGACGGATGATGAGCGAGATGAAATACGAGAGCAAGCGCATTATGAGTTTGACGACATTTCTAATGCGATTGAAGTCAAGCTAAAGGAGAAGAACAAATGATGTGCCGGCACAAAAAATTGTACTACGTTAGATGCAGGTGGATAGATTTCCCTGACGGTGGTGGAAGAAACTACATAGCAACGCCGTCGCTTACCCGAGCTATACGTATGAATAAGAAACTCAAACTTGGTGTACGACAGATTGATGTACGAGAGCGTGGGAATAAATACCCTTACGTGTTAAACAATAGTTGGTTATAAAAAATGCCTAAGCCAAAGAAGTTTGATTTTGATTGGGAAGCGGTTATCAACGGTAACCGGATAGGTGTGCATCAAGTAATAGAGAGCATACGCAAGGGCGAGGTGGATGAGGTGGAACTCGAGAAGCTACAAAATTTTGTTCAGTTTGCGCTTGCGCTAATGCAGTTATGTGGGCCACAGAAATGGGCACAGGCAAAACTAAATGCCGAGTTGATGAACTACTTAAAAGACACACCATGAAAACAATCATACATGTCAACCAACATAAAATACGCTCAAACATAAACAGCGAGCAGAAAGAACCTGTGCTAACCGTCAAGACCTACAAGTCCAACGACTACGCGCATGAAGTATCTATCAAGGGCGACAGTAAGATTGTGTACTCACCTGACAAACCGTTGTCGTGTGGCGCTAGGGTGTGGATTGAAACCGAAGGCATAGTGGAGATCATTAGGTAATGGAAACGTTTGAATTTATTACTGTATTAGGGGGCTTACTAATGGGAGTTGGATTATCCGTTGGAAGCATTGGAGTTATATTTTATTTGTGGAGTAGAGATGAGTAGAGATTTAGCGACAAAAGAAACTAAGTTATTCACGTACCTAAAAAAGAAATTTGCACTGGGAAACAGTTTAGCGTTAGCTAGATTCCTTGGGGTCAGCCCAGCATTGTTAAGTAAGATTCGGCATGGAACAAAACCTTATTCGGGCGACTTCATACTGACGGTGTACGACAAGACAGGTATGTCTATCGAAGAGATACGTAAACTTATAAAGGCATGACATGGCTAGCACTCCTGAAAAGAAAGTCAAAGATAAGGTTCGTAAAATACTGTCTGAAGTTAATGCTTACGTAGTTACCCCCGCAACTCACGGCTACGGTACATCAGGGGTGCCAGACCTATTAGTGTGTTATCACGGCAGGTTCTTAGGTATCGAATGTAAGGCGGGGAGCAACCAACCTACAGCACTACAGATTAGAAATTTATCTCAGATCGCTACCGCAGGAGGCTACACCCTTGTCATTAATGAAGACAACATAGATGATGTAGAAGCTGTACTAGCGCGTATAGACAGAGACCGAGGTTATGCCAAGGGCTAAGAATGTCAACACGCTAACTGGGCGCAAGCTGGATGTGGAAGATCTACTGAGAAGAAATTATGCGTTGTCAGTGCCGCAGTTATGTAAGCGAATGAAGTTAAGCCCACGCAGCATCAGAAGATATTTGCAAGAGTTGGCGAAAGACCGGAAGGTGTACAAGCATTACGTACTACCTAAACGTGGGGCGAAGAAACCAATTTATTACTACTCACTATCGAGGATAAAATGAACGCTATTGAAGCACTCATACAAAGGATGGATCAGGCACCAAAAGAGTTTGTTGATAACCTAACATGGAGAGATACTAGGTGGGAAGATGTGACCGACATAATGGTTGCCGAGGCCAACCCCACTATGAAACCACGAGTGTTCACTCAAGAAGAAGTTGATGCGTACATGGACAAGTTGTCTGCTATAACACGCAAGAACGTGGAAGAACATGTATGTGTGGAATTATTAAACCCGTTGCGTACTGATAGCATTCCCGCAGGGTATCAGCGTGCAGGTAGTCAATTAGATTTGTTTGGGCATGTAGACCCTAGAGCCGGTGTAGTTAGCGGCTCACTACTAACCATGAACCAAATACAGAATGACGCAATGAAAATACTGCAAGACGAGATAGATAAAAGCATGCATAAAGCGCACATGGATCAACACATTGCGTTACAGGAAAAACTATTTAAATGAAAATAATCACAGTCGATTTTGAAACTTACTACGGTAAGACACTTGGATTTAAAACACATACAACCGAAGAGTACGTACGTCACCCAGACTTTGAAGTGATAGGCGTAGGGATAAAGAAAGGGAAAGATGAAACGGAATGGTTCAGCGGGACTCACAAAGAGATACAGGCATTCTTCAAAGAATTCGACTGGGCAAACTCCTACGTCCTCGCACACAACACCGCGTTTGATGGGGCAATACTCTCATGGCTTTTCGGGGTTACGCCAAAAGGTTGGTTGGACACTCTTTCGATGGCACGTGCTCTTCACGGAGTGGATGCGGGGGGTAGCCTCGCGGTGCTGGCTACTAGGTACGAAATTGGTAAGAAGGGTGATGAAGTAGTTAATGCGTTAGACAAACGCCGGAAAGACTTTACGCCTGAAGAACTTGCTAGGTATGGTGAGTACTGTAAGAACGACGTAGAGCTATGCTACGAGTTGTTTGATATTTTTATGCAAGACTTTCCTGTACCAGAACTTAAGGTTATAGACGCTACGCTAAAGATGTTTGTAGAACCCATCCTTGAGTTGGATTTACCGTTGTTGGAGCAGCACCTAGAAGATGTTAAGGAGCGCAAAGAAAAGTTGTTAGCCGCTGCCGCAGCCAATGTAGATGACTTGATGTCGAATGATAGGTTCGCTGAGTTGTTAAAAGGAGTAGGTGTTGTGCCGCCTATTAAGTTCAGTGCCCGTACAGGTAAAAAAGCATGGGCGTTTGCCAAAACTGACGAGAAGTTCAAAGATTTAATGGAACATCCCGATCCAAGGGTGCAAGCACTAGTCTCAGCTAGGCTAGGCAACAAAACTACGCTTGAAGAAACGCGAACGCAACGGTTCATTGATATCGCTAAACGTGGAGCCATGCCGGTGCCGTTGAAGTATTACGCTGCTCACACTGGGCGTTGGGGTGGGGATGACAAGATTAACCTACAGAACTTACCAAGCCGTGGGCAGAACGCAGGTAAATTAAAAAAGGCGATACGTGCACCTGAAGGGTACGTGCTTATTGATGCTGACTCTGCGCAGATTGAGGCGCGGACTTTGGCGTGGCTGGCTGAACAAAACGATTTAGTGGAGGCATTTAAGAATGGCGAAGATGTGTATAAAAAGATGGCCTCTGCCATTTATTCCAAAGCGGAGAATGACGTTACTAAAGAAGAGAGGTTTGTTGGGAAGACTACCATCCTTGGTGCCGGTTATGGCATGGGCGCACAGAAGTTTCAAGATCAGCTCAAAACGTTCGGTACGGAAATTTCACTTGGAGAAGCCCAGCGGATTGTTTCGGTTTACCGCGAGACGTACCCTGCTATTCCAAAACTTTGGACGGCATCGTCGAAGGCGTTAGATCGAATCTTTGCAAACAAGCCATACGCTTTAGGTAGAAAGGGTGTTATCGAAGTAGATATAGATAACTTTGGCTTTATACTTCCGAACGGATTGCCTTTACGGTATGATGGGTTTGCTAAGATAAAGCAAAACAGTAGGGATCAGTACGTCTACAAGACTCGCAAAGGCGTAATTAAAATCTACGGTGGCAAAGTGGTAGAGAATCTTTGTCAGGCTTTAGCAAGGTGCGTCATAGCGGAGCAGATGTTGAAAATCAGTAAGCGATATAAAGTCGTACTTACTGTGCATGATGCCGTGGCCTGTATTGCCAAGAAGGAAGAAGCCGAAGAAGCACGAGCCTATGTGGAAACATGTATGCGGTGGACTCCAGACTGGGCAGAGGGCTTACCATTGAATTGCGAATCAGGAATGGCGGAGAGTTACGGTGACTGTTAAATACACATGGTCTTACAGCGGTATCAATTTGTTTAAGCAGTGTCCGCAAAAATACTATCGGTTGAAGATAGTAAAGGACATAGTAGAACCCCCGCAGGAGCACTTGCTATATGGCACTGCGGTACACTTAGCCGCTGAAGAATATGTGAGGGATGGCAAGCCAATCCCAGAGAAGTATGGGTTTATTAAAGAGCAACTGGATAAGCTAATAGCAATAGAAGGCGATAAGTATTGCGAATACGAGATGGGGCTGACACGGGAGTTTGAGCCGTGCGGCTTCAACGATAAAGAAGCATGGTGGCGGGGTATTGCAGACTTAATTATAGTTAATGGGGATAGGGCATTCCTTATTGATTACAAAACAAGCAAGTCTGCAAAGTACGCCGATACTGGGCAACTAGAGTTACTGTCGTTAGCAATATTTAAACACTTTCCAGAAGTTAAAAAGATCAAAGCTGGGCTATTGTTTATGGTGTCTAAAGAGTTCATTAAGGCAGAGTATTCGACCGATGACAGTAAAGGATGGGTGAAGTGGTTGCAACAGACCCATAGATTAGAATCTGCTATGCTTACCAATGTGTGGAACGCTATTCCGAACTTCACTTGCAAGAACTTTTGCCCTGTTTTAGATTGTCTGCACAACGGTAAAACTAAATAACGCAGAGAATTACTATGCCCTATACGAAGAGTCCTAGACCGTGGAAACACGAATATGAGATGGAAAAGAAACGTAAGGAACATCCTGACCGGATGGAACGCCAACGTGCTCGCCGTGCTTTAGACAAGAAGGGTGTAGATCGTACGGGTAAAGATGTATCCCATGTGAAGGCTCTTGCTAAAGGCGGCAGCAACAAAGATGGGTATTATCTAGAAGCACCTTCGAAGAACCGCGCACGTAACGGGCACAAGAAGGGCGAGAAGTAACAAGAAGGCTGGGGACTGGAAACGGTTTAGCTCCGTTTCAATTTGTTGCTCCTCCTGTTGATAACACACGCTGCTTTATGCGAACAGTCTCCAGCCTTGTTGGTACTTGTTATAGATATGTGTGAAGCGGAGATGATTTACCCATTTGGCTGATGGGTACCAACAACCTTTTGGTTAAAGTGAAAACCTCACTTTAGCCTGTTTTGCCTTGGGGAATAGATGGAAATCATAGAAGATAAAGCTCTGCTACTAAAAGTACGCGAGCCAACACGCATCACAGAAGTTATACCAAAAAGCAAAATACTTGAAGATGGTAGGGTGCTAGTCAAGTGGGGGCTAGAAGAATCACAAGTATTAAAAAACCTACGTATTAAAAACGTTCCTTCTCCGATAGTTGCACACTATGATTGGCCCGGTCTTTATAGACCTTTTGATCATCAAAAAGAAACCGCCGCATTCTTAACACTTAATAGAAGAGCGTTTTGTTTTAACGAGCAGGGTACAGGCAAGACGGGTAGTGTGATATGGGCGGCTGACTATCTCATGAAGTTGGGAATCATCAAGCGAGTTCTTATCCTGTGTCCTCTATCCATCATGCAGTCGGCGTGGCAAAACGATTTATTTAAATTTGCAATACATCGCACCTGTGTTGTAGCCCACAGTCATTCCAGAGACAAGCGTATTGATGCCGTACAGAGTGACGCTGAGTTTGTTATATGCAACTACGAAGGGCTATCAATTATTAAAGAGGCGGTGGTACAAGAAGATTTTGACCTTATCGTTATTGACGAAGCGAACGCTTATAAATCTGTTTCCACACAACGTTGGAAAGTTCTGAACTCCGTAATAAAGCCGAGCACTTGGGTATGGATGTTAACGGGCACACCTTCATCGCAGTCACCAACAGATGCGTATGGTCTAGCTAGAATCGTTAACCCTACAGGGGTACCTAAGTTCTTTGGATCGTTCCGTGATCTTGTAATGCAGAAGATTACAACTTTTAAGTGGGTACCTAGACCGCGCTCTGAAGACGTAGTACATCAGGTGCTACAACCTGCAATACGATTTACTAAGAAAGAATGTCTCGACCTACCAGATATAACGTACGTCACGAGGCAGATACCGCTTACACCGCAACAGATGAAATACTACGAACACTTACGTAAGCACATGGTAGCAGTAGCAGCGGGTGAAGAAATTACAACGGTCAACGCAGCAGCAAACTTAAATAAATTACTACAGCTTTCATGTGGTGCGGTCTACTCCGATAGTGGAGAGACGATTGCTTTTGATTCCTCTAACCGAATGGAAGCATTGAAAGAAGTTATTGATGAAGCGAGCCACAAGGTGATTGTGTTCGTGCCGTATAAACATAGCATCAACATAATTACCGAAGAGTTAAAGAAGTCTGGTTACTCTTGTGCAATTATTAACGGAGAAGTGCCCGCAAGAAGACGTACGGAAATATTTGATAAATTCCAAACAGAAGATAATCCACGAGTGTTAATAATCCAACCACAAGCTGCGTCCCACGGAGTAACATTAACCGCTGCAAATGTAGTAGTCTATTGGTCTCCTGTGATGTCTGTAGAAACGTATCTACAATGTAACGCACGTCCGCACCGCGCAGGTCAACGCAACCCCGTCACCATAGTGCATCTGCAAGGCTCCCCTGTAGAGAAACGTATGTACGCAATGCTTGAAGCGAAGATTGATATTCATTCGCGTGTCGTAGATTTATATAAAAATTTATTAGAAGAAGATTGACAGTGTATAATTATAAGTATAGAGTGAAGTTGTAGTACTACTTGGAGAACATAAAATGGAAGAAACAAAAGTAATACCAACTGATAAGTTGGTGAAGACGTATATTAAAATACGTGACGCACGTAAAGAGCTATCAGACAACTTCGAGCAAGAAGATGGCAAGCTTAAGGATGCATTAGAGTCTATTGAGCAAGAACTTCTTGAGGCATGTAAGTCAATTGGTGCAGATAGTATACGCACTGAGTTCGGTACCTTTACGCGATCAGTAAAGAAGCGGTATTGGACAAATGATTGGTATTCATTTCATGAGTTCGTAAAAGAATACGAGGCATACGGGGCTATGGATTTATTGGAGAAGCGCATCGCGCAAACCAACATGGCTACGTTCCTTGAAGATAACCCCGATTTGCATCCCCCGGGGCTTAATGTTGATAGCCGCTATACGGTTGTCGTTCGTCGTAGTAAATAAGGAGAAATTTGTGAGTGAACTAACTCTATTAAGTAAAAACCTTCCAGCGCACTTACGCGCTATGGAACTTGATGCTACAACTAAAGCCCTGATGGGTGGCGGTGGTGGTGATTCCAAACGTATCTCTATCGAGGGTGGCGTATGGCGCATGATGGTCAACGGCAAAGAAGTTACCCAGAATGAAGATCGTTCTATGAATGTAGTTGTCGTGGCGGCTGCACCAAAAGTCTCACGTATTTTTTATGCGGGTGTTTATAAAAAGGGTGTGGTTATTACACCTGATTGCTGGTCTGCTGAAGGTGATGCGCCGGATTCAACGGCGAAGAACCCACAAGCTAAGAAGTGTTCTGAGTGCCCACAAAACGTTAAAGGCTCCGGTCAGAACAATAGCCGTTCGTGCCGTTTCCAGCAGCGTTTAGCAGTTGTGTTGGAGAATGATATTGCTGGTGATGTATATCAGCTTGTGTTGCCTTCAACTTCAATCTTTGGTGCTGGTGAAAATGGTAAGTGGCCTTTGCAGACTTACGCCAAGATGGTTGCAAGCAAGGGTATTCCTATCACTTCAGTTGTTACTGAAATGCGTTTTGATACAGCAAGCTCAACTCCTAAGCTAACCTTTAAGGCTATGCGTTATTTGGAGACCGAAGAGTTTGAACAAGCTCTTGAGCAGGGTATATCTTTAGCAGCTACTAAAGCAATTACTATGACAGTTGCTCAGACAGATGGTGTTAAGGATGAAGTAGAAGAAACTGAAGAAGTTGAAGAAGCCGCTACACCTGCGGCGGAGGTTGCGCCCGTTAAACGTACCAGTAAAAAAGAAGCTCCTGTTGCCAAGAAGGATGTGAGCAAAATCTTGGAAGAGTGGGACAATGAGTAGTGGTTACTCATTCAGATTTGCTAAGACTGTTAATTCTGCTGACACATCAAAGCTAGGCGTAGTGCTTGGCAACCTTTGCATAGAAAAAGATATACCGGCTATGGACGTAGCGGAGTATTTTGGCGTTACCCGCGCCACTATCTACAATTGGTTTAAGGGCGTAACAAACGTTCCTGTATCACACCAAGAGGCGGTAGCAAAGGTTGTCAAGGATTTGTTGAAGCGAAAGTCTTAGTACGCGGGTTAAGGAGGCTAGGGAGCGCACCCGAAAAGGGTAGTTCGCCGTCACTATCCCTGCCTACCTTATTTTAAAAAGACGGTGAATCACGAGGCGGCTATGCTATCGAGGACGGACTTCCTTTCTCTAGTTTTACCACCCACAGGCAACTACTGTGTGATGGGGCTAAAGAAAGACAAAACACCAAAACAAATATTCGTACCTACAGTTGAAGATATAGACAGTTACGCAGATGCGCTTGTCCATCGAGGATATGACGCATACTTTGCTTTAGCTTCTTTTACGGATGAATCAGGGCGTACCAACGCCAATGCTGACCAGCTAAATTCATTCTTTCTTGATTTAGATTGTGGGTTGGGTAAACCGTATGCTGATCAAGGTGATGGACTCACTGCGCTTAAAGCATTCATTAAGACTACTGGGCTACCTAAGCCTACAGTCGTAGTTAACTCTGGGCGTGGGATACACGCATACTGGGTAGTTGAGCAACCGCTATCTAAAGCTGAATGGAAGCCGCTAGCCGAAGGGCTTAAGGCACTGTGTGTTGCCCGGAATCTACATGCTGACCCAGCAGTAACGGCTGACGTTGCGCGTATTTTGCGTATACCGGACACACTGAACTTTAAAGATATTGAGAACCCACAACCCGTCAAGATACTGATGCATGGGATACGGGTTAGCGTCGATGCTATACGTGAAAAGTTAGTGTCAGAAGAGCTTCAGATAGCTGGGACGCCACCGTTTAAAAGATCGATAGACCCTACGACATTAGCATTGATGGGTAACTATCAGGCCCGGTTTAAAACGATACTGATAAAGTCGTTGCAGGATGAAGGTTGTGCGCAGCTTAAATACATTTACGAGAATCAGGAAGAAGTAGAAGAACCGTTGTGGCGAGCTGGGTTATCTATTGCGCAGCAGTGTGTAGATGCTGAAGTAGCGATTCATAAACTTTCTAACAAGCACCCTGATTACGATAAAGGCACAACTATTAGGAAGGCGGCTCAGACTAAGGGGCCATACACGTGTGAGACATTTAAGAAGCTAGCACCAGCGGCATGTATAGACTGCCCATTAAAGCTTACTTCGCCTATTCAGATTGGACGGGAGATTATTGAGCCGGATGGTACACCGCAGATAGTAGAGGCACTTGAGCCTATTACAAAAGAAGTTCGTACATATGAAATACCTGCGTATCCGTTTCCATTTTTTCGTGGCAACGTAGGGGGGATATACCGCAAAGCAAATAAAGATGAAGAGAACGACAAGGACGAATTGCTGTTTCCGTATGACTTTTATGTAGTCAAGCGTTTGTATGATTTAGAAGATGGTGAGTGCGTAATGATGCGGCTGCATTTGCCAAAGGATGGTGTTCGTGAATTTATTATGCCGCTACGAGAAGTAATATCTAAAGACAAATTTACCGGCAAGATCGCTGAGTATGGCGTTGCTGTGCTGGGTAAAAAACAGGAGAAACTTATGCACTACACAACAAGATGGGTTGAAGAACTACAAGCTATTGGCAAGGCTGAAGTATCACGCAAGCAGTTCGGGTGGTTGTCAGATGACAGCGCATTCATTATTGGGGATAGAGAAGTTAAGCACGACTCGCTTGAATACAGCCCTCCATCATCCGCTACGCTGCCTTTAGTACCTGCGTTTGCTACACGTGGTGATTTGCAAGAATGGAAGAACATTATTAACCACTACGCCAAGCCCGGCCTTGAGATGCGAGCGTTTGCTTTCTTCATGGGGTTTGGTGGGCCGCTATTGAAGTTTGTAGGTGGTGGATTCTTAAATGGCTTCTTATTAAATTTGATCAGCCCGAACGGCGGTACAGGTAAGTCAACGTTGCTTCATGCCATTAACAGCATCTACGGCAACCCAGAAGCATTGATGATGACCTACAAGGATACGCACAACTTCCGTCTGCATAGGTTTGGTGTGCTACAGAACATCACGGCAACGATTGATGAGCTGACCAACATGAAGGCTGAGTTGATGTCCGATACGGTGTACGACATTACGTCTGGTATTGGCAAAGGTAGGATGTCTGGCAAAGCAAACGTGGAACGCATTAATAACACCACGTGGAAACTTCCTGCTGTGTCTTCTTCCAACAAAGCTATACGCGATATTCTGCTTACCATTAAGGGTTTTCCTGAGCCAGAATTACTGCGCCTACTTGAGGTAGATTTAGTTAACGACACTAGCATGGACGCTATCCAAGCCAAGAGACACTTTGGTAAGTTAAGTAGCAACTATGGTCATGCCGCAGTGCCGTATCTGCAATACGTTATGACGCACCTGCCAGAGGTAGTAGATGGTCTGGATAAGCTAATGGAACGTATTGACCGCGCTGCCAACATTACAGGCAACGAGCGGTATTGGTCTGCTGGGTTAGCGATTGCTTTGATGGGTGGCATCATCTCCAAGAACTTAGGGTTGCACGACATTCCTATCCAGCCGGTGTTTGATTTTGCGATTGGTATGATTAAGGAAAACCGCCGCAAGAATAAAGATTCTCTGTTTAGCGCAGATGATTTCGTTGGTACATTCTGTCAGCAGTATCGGGAGGGTATGCTTGTAATTAATGGCAATGTAGACAAACGCACATTGATTGAGATGGGGCCTATACGTGAGCCACGTGGTGCTTTGGTAATGCGTTGGGAACCTGATACCGGCATGTTGTATATCGCTTCACGGTCTTTCAGAGAGTATTGCACCAAGCTTCAGATGAACTTCGATGCTGTGCTAGAGCCATACAAAAAGTCTAAAGCTTACGTAGAACAGAAGCGCAAGCGTATGTTTGCAGGTACACAAGCTGATATCGCACTAAATGTAATGTGCTTATGTTTTGATACCAATAAGATAGCCAGCTTTATTGAAAATAAAGAGACACTGTTAAATGCTCCTCCTTTCCAACCTATTGACCCATATAGAGTGGGAGAAATTTAAGCCGGGCACTTCCTTCTTTATTCCGTGTTTGAATAGGGGGGAAGTAGAGAACTACGTTAAGCGAGAAGCTACACGTTTGCGCATGGAGATTGTTTGCAAGGCGGTTGTAGAGAAGGGAAAATACGGATTGCGTGTCTGGAGAACGGTGTGATATATTTGTTTCGTAACTCCTCACTTCTCCAAGGTACTGAGGTTCCCCCCGCCCAGCGCGGGGGTTTTTTATAACCCTGCCATACCACGCAACTTAGGCACGTTGTACGCTAATAGCAACTCTTTCTCTTGCTTTAAAATCTCATCCGTTTTTTCACGCTTTAAATCTGGTGGCATCTGCGGGTCATGGGCAATAATTGTTTTATATTTACGTAAAATAGCTAACTGAGTTTCTATTTTATTGACCACGCCTTTCATAGCGTACAATTTCATTTTGTCTTCGGTTAGGTATTCTTTTAACTCTTGCATCCGGCCTTCGCTCTTAAACATGTTTACGCTGTTTACTACATGGTCAACAGATTCGCGGAAAGTGTAGAACTCAGACTTGTACCCACGCCCCATAGTGTCGTACATGAACGTACTTAGCTGCGGCAGTTTAGATACAGGCTTGCCCATACGATCTGGATTAGCTACCGCATCAGTTGCATCCAATACAAACGCACCCAGCATACCGGTGTAGCCACGAATCAAATAATCAGCTTTTAATGGTGAAACGCCCACCATGCCAAACAACTTAGCTAACTCAGACGTGCCTTCAGTAAATTGCAGCGCAGCTTCTTTACCTGCCATGTTAATTCCAACAATTGGGTTGCCAGTAAAGAACGAGTAGTTAGTTAAAACTTCTAACGAGGGTTTAATAAGTTGTGGGGTTAAGTTAGTACCACCATAAGCATTGACGAAAGCATCCTTAAATCCTTTATAGAACGCCGTTGCATCCTGTGGGCGTTCTGTACCTTGGCTAACTACGTACCGCACGATACGCTCAGGGATAACTTTGAACATAAACCCAACCTCTGGAGCGACAGGAATCTTTATCCCAGTGCCCGGAATGATGTAGTTCTTATCGCGTTCGTACTCTTCTAACCCTTTGTAGTCTTCGTCATCCCCCACCAGCATAGCGTAGAGCGTAGACATAGCGGCTATTTTGAGACCAGTTGCCAAGAAGAGTTTTTGCGCTGCGCGCTTTTCTTCCATCGAAATACCTTTACCCCGCATGGTGCGAACCAAGATATCCATACCTTGTATATACGCATTTAAGAACGGCACCATGTGGCGTAACGTACCAATAACCGTACTATCTCCGGCGTGTTTAAAGTTAATGTATTCTTTGGCGCGGTATAAGGCTAGCCTACGGTCACCTTCCGGCATCTCAGCGGATTTGGTTTCGTTAATAGTCTGCTCATAGATAGCAGCACGAACAGCTAAGTCGGCGGCAAGAGAAAACTTCTCTAACTTATCCCAAGCTTTCTTAAACCCTTTGCGTTCTTCTAAGCCATACTTCACACGGGCACGATCTATAGCATGTTGTGGCATACCGTCATACACACCAGACACACCGATCCTAGCAAGTTCCAACGGTATACCCTTACCTGCCATAGCATGCATGAAGTTCTTGGCTACCTTAGCTGGCAAGCTGAACGGGTGCTTAACGCCAGACAACAGCATCGCACGGTAGGTACCGTCTTGAATTAACTGACTAACAGCAAACGCCGGCATGTGAGTAACGAAGCTACGCAAGGTGCTCTGAGCAAAACTAAACGTTTTTAATATCGGGCCTAGAGTCACAATGTTAGAAGCAAACGCGCTTCTGTCTAACGCATTACCCAGTAGGTACGCAGTGCGCTCACCGTCTTTATAAGAAAAGATTAACCTATCTTTTTTGTGTTTCTGTGCATCCGCAAGTGCCCCGGGAGTTTTTATTTCAAACGCATCAGGTAAGCTCTCCGCCATACGGCGCGAAGCGTAAGCATTCATACCGGTTTTAACCGCCCAGCTAGTTAAGCCAATCATGTTATCAAACACGTTGGCAATTTCTTTATGACTACCTTCTCGATCTAGAATACGTAACTTGGAGATATTCGCTATACCACCTTTAAACGAAGCGGGGCTTTCATCAAATATATTGACTTCTTCTTCGACGCGAGTCCACGGCACATAACCTGCCGCCTCTTTCCACTCATTAGCTTTACCTTGACTGATACGCCCAGTCTGCACCAAGAAGTCAATTAAGTTGTTTTTATATTCAGTAAATGTTTTAAACGCTTCTTTTAGTTCAGGGAACTTTTGCATAGCCTCATCAGCAGCGGCTATTTCTTCGTCTGTTACGTAATGCGTAATCAACATCTCTCTTAACTTTTCAACTGCTTTGTTGTTGCCTTTAGCTTCTGCTGCAACAATATCTTGAGCAATCTTGGCGTTATGGGCGTTGAGTTCTTTGGCACGTTGCGCAATAAATGCGTTATGCCCTAACTGCATTGCAGTCTTAAGCGAGCCTAGACGGTCACCTAGCTTGGTCATGATGTCGAACACCTTACCCATAGTTGCATTACGGTCAACTATTTCTATAAGGCCATCTTTACTTATCTGGATACCACCGTGCTCCATTGCTCCTTCGGCAAAAGCGGCAGAATCTTGTGCTTGGATTTGAGCTAAGTCGCCACGAACTTGACCCAAAGAATCTACAAGAGTGTTGTTAAAATTGGCTTCCATCTTTTCAACAGCGGTAGCGCGGGCATCTACAAACTCACGTCTAAACCTAGTACCAAGAGATGGTTGCCCTTCACGTGTTTGCACAACTCCCAACAACTTTTTCAGGGTGCTGTCAGGATTAGTATCTTTAGGATTACCTGCGCCCTTCATGCGCTCATTAAGCGCAGCGGCTTCTTCACCTGCTGGGGTTAGTTCTTGTTCATTAGTGCGGTATAGGATGCGTTTGTCAGCAGGATCGTAGCTACCCTTGTTGAATATGGATTTGATTTGTGAAGGTTCATAGACAGCAAGATTCTTCCTACCGCCTTCCCTGACGTAAAACCCATCAAAACCAGCCGCTTTAATAGCAGCTTGAACTTCTTTGGATTCTATTGTGTCCCAACTACCTTGGCTAATTCGATTCGCTGTGTATAAAGTTTCTTGTGGGCGTTTATTAACAGTTAATTTGCCTTTAACCGCTTCGTCTATATATTCACGTATTGCCGCTAGATGTTCTGGGTTTGAAAAGTCAAACGGGTTCTGCGCACTAACGTAGACTGGGATGATATTGGCACGGGAGGGTAACGCTGCGTCAAGTATGCCCCTAACTTTCTCTTGAACAGGAGATGGGACCTCCCTAAGATTTATATTTGTTTGGTTGGCAATATCTTTGAAAGTAGTTTTTTGAATGGATTTATTTGCTAAAGCAATTTTAGCGGCTTCGATAATCCATTTATCTTTTTGTTCAGGTGTAGCATTATTAAAAAGTTCTTTCCGCATGTAGTCTTCTGACATACTGGTAAAACTATCGGCAAACTTAGGGTCTTCAGTTACAAATATAGCCCCCGCTTGTTTTGCGCGGAACTCATGGATGTCTCGAGCCGTACCGTGATACATAACTTTAGGAGTACCATTTTCATTACGCACAACCGAGTTGCCAAACCATTTTTGGAACGCGCCTTCTCTGTATAGTGGTTTGTTACCAAAGGCTTCTTCACCAGCACGGAACTTCCCACCATGCACGAAACGATTAGCGTTTGCTAATAAAGCACGAATCTCGGTATCTGATATTGACCCAAACGGGAAACCCATTTTGCGCAGCCACTGCTTAATAGCATTTACCACACGTTGTACGGCGCTATTGTTTATATCTTTTTCAGCCATTTCAGCCAAGACTTCTTCTACAGCCGTACGCTTGTCTAATCCTTTTTTGATTTTTACATCCGCAAGCCCGCGTACTTTAGCGTTACCTGTATAGATGTCGTCCATCATTTTTTCATAGGTATGGCCCAGAATAGACCGCAACCCATAATGCCCCAACGTTTCGTGGGCTAAAGTAAGAACAGCTTCTTTGGGGCTTGCAATATTGTCCGCAATTAAATACACGATTTTTGTTTCAGGGTCGTATAAACCCGGCGCATCTAATGCTTTATCTCTTACCATTTGCTGGTAAATTTCTTGCGGGAGTTCTTGGATATCTTGGACAACATTAATTTTAGGAGCGTTCTCCCAATTTTTAGAGACTTCATCCACTATAGATTGCACTTGAGCTTGGCTCATACCTTCGCCCGGTGCAGGGGTTTCCCCTTTTCTGTACAACCCTTGTGAAGAATTTTGTGCAACAAAACTAGCTATATCTTTAGCATCAACGATGCCGTCTTCTTCTACATCCCTTACATATTGAGTAGCTTCCGAACGTTGAAGCCCACTAGCCATTAATTTAGTTATAGCTTCGTTAGAACTTATTTTACCTTTAGGCGGTTTAACTTTTGGTGCAGGTGGTGGCGCGGTTTTTTCTTCTATCGCCGCCGCTTCATCGCTACGTATTAATTCTGCCTTAAGAGCTTCATGTGCTGATTCAGCTAGTTTTGCGAGACGGTTTTCTTCTTGGGTTAATGCACTTGGCTGTGTTGCTTCTCCTGCATTAGGCTGCCCAGCAGTCGTTCCAGTATTGTCCACTCCGTTACCGTCAGGTGTTGTAACTCCTTTGGAGGATACTTTTCTACGTTTGTTAGCCACTGTAGTGCTAGGCTCACTTGTTGTGTCGATAGATTCTGTAGGTTTGAGGACATCAGTAGCCTCCGGAGTTGAAGACGGAAGAGTATCTAAGAAAGTGCTAACTTCAGCAATAGCTTCTGCACTACGATTTGGTGCGTTGGCATAATCAGTAAGCGCCGCTCGAATTGCTTCGACTTGCGCTGGATCAGCAAGGTCTTTTCCTTTAGTGATCTCATCAATCTTTTGCTGCACTGGGGTTATCTTACCCGGTTTTATAGGCTCAAGCACCCTACCACGTGGGCCAAACATTTCTGCTTGCTTGCCATAAACATTGAATGCGTTCGTAGCAATAGAATCTAACGCCTGTTTAGTTTCTGAGGTTAAATTTGGGTTAGTTTTTGCACGTTCAACAATCTGCATTACTGCATCGAGGTCTTCAAGATTAGTTAAATCTTTACCTACAAGTTGTTTGTATATGCCGGATTGTCTGGATAGTCCTGTTGCATTAAGCGTGTCAGCTTCCAACACCGTGGGCATTTCTTTTTCTACAACTGGAGTTTCTTCCGCCGCAGTTACTTCTCTTGTCGGTAAGTCCGCCATTTCACGAAACTCGCCCTGCACCACCGATTGATTTTTAATCTGATCTTCAAGCGACTTAGGTTCCGCGTTAGGGTTGCGGCGTAACTCTTCAATATCTTCAGTCAGTAGGCGTTGTTTGTATGCTTCTAACTCAGCGATACGAGCTTTTGTTTCTTCAGTTTGGGTTTCTTGCTTTAAACGCTCCACTTCTTGCACAGCTTCTGCGTACGTGTCTGGGAGCATAGAAAGAGGTTTAAACCCCATTCCAGTGTCGGTAGTAGTTGTAGTTTCAGCGGCTTTTTGTTTTGCGGCTTCAGCGGCATCTTTACGCAACAAGTTTTCATACTGGCCTTGTTGACTTGAACGTTCTATAGCATGACCGGGTACAGAAAGACCCCCACCAAGAACGGCACCACCTAAGAAATTATCAAAGTATTCTTTCCGTGCTTCTGGATCAGTAATGTTAAGGCCAGCTTGTGCACGTTCTAGGACTGCTTGCCCCGCTTCAGTAAAGCCTTCAACACCGGATGTTTGAACTGCTTTAGCGCCATAGTTAACTACTTTATTCGCAAGCGTTTCCGTCATGCGGGTTTTCATAACTGCGCGAAGTTGTTCGTCAGTAAGTTTTTCTCCGGCTTCTCCAAATATCTTACGTAGTCCGGGTATAAACTTTAAACCAACTGTATCTAACGCAGCTTGGAACGGTGCAGCGGCAGCAGCACTAGCAATATCTAAATCTTTAGCGGACTTACCTTCTTCTAATTGACGAGATAAGTTTGACCCAAAGAACTGTGTAGCCCCCGCAGCAGTTGCGGCAAGATCGGCACCTGTTAAAGCAACCCCAGCTACCGTACCAAGTGCGGCTTCAGGCGCAGCAAACGCAGCCACCAAGGGTGCTGCCATATAGGGTATAGCTTGCCCTGCGAGTGTTTTGGCGTATTCCCAAGGGGATTCAGTAAATTCAGGTAGTTGGGCTTCTTGTGCGGCGCGTGCTCTTTTTTGTTTAGCAAATTCTTCTGCGCCAGAGACTCCAAAAGCCGCGCCAATAGCGCCAATATCACCTAAGCCAGATTGAACACCCGACTTTAAACCCGCAATAAAACCTGTCTTGGGGGCGTTAGATGCGCCCATAAGATGTTGAACAAGTTCTGAATCGCTATACCCAGCCTGTCTTGCGCCAGCGGTATCAAATTTATTTTGTTGCCCAAGATAATCCGCAACCTCAGTTAACGAATACCCAGAACGAAGCGCACCTTCTACGTCAAACGCCATAGTGGCACCTATAAATTAAGTTGGGCGACGGAAACTATCGAGCGGTGCTCTATTACCCGTTGGGGCTGCGGCTGTAGCAGGTTGATTATTGGGAACAGCCATTCCAAATTTTTCTGCCAATCTTTGCGCGTAAGCCATTGCATCTTGTTGTAGCAACTGTGGGTTTTGCATGTATGTAGTACTACCTGCATAGTTTTTAATAAACGAATCCGACGCATCGATCAACATTTTTGTACGGGCGTTATCAAGATTACCTTGTTTAATAACATTAGCGTTGTACATTGAAGCAGTGTGTGCGAGTTGCCCCACTTGTAGTTGGATTTGATGTCCTTCTTTTGCGCTTGCTCTTTGTTGTTCAGTGGAATAATTGTGCGCTTTAACTTGTTCTTGAGTGTTATAAACATGTGCAGATGCCAACGCACTAGTTTTTGCCAATTCATTTTCAGCGTTAAATTCCGCCAATTTAGCAGCGTCGAATTTATCCCGCATTTTATCGCGTGTAGCTCTATCAGCGGCGCTATCGGTTTTCTTGGCTTGGTTTTCTGCAACGCGCAATGCTTCCGCACGTTCTTCGAGTTTTTCTTTTGCCGAACGTAAATCTTTAACGTCATTCTTATAGGTGCTAAGAGCAGCTTTACCTGATTCCCCTATTTTTTGGGCTTCTTCCCCTTTTTTAGCACCGATTAACCCAAGACCAAAATTCATCAAAGCTTCGCCACCAGCCCGGCTCTTAAGATCAGCTAATTCATTTTGCTTGCCTTCAATGCGTTTAATCTGATCCGCAGTTAAATTTTTGTTATAACCTTCCGCCGCTTCTCCTGCTTCACGTTCCCCCTTAATAGTTGCAAGGTCGCTTACTGTTGGCATATCCAATTTTCCACCCTTAATTTTTACGGCGTTTGGATTGAACTCGCCAAGCTTAGGTGGTTCTACAGGTGTACTAGGGGGCATAGCGGATGCACGAGGAGCAGCAGCACGTTCAGAACGTACAGGGGGTAAAGCATTACGGTCGTTAGGTGTGTTAAATGGGTTTGTATCGGTAGGTGTTGTAACGGGCTTAGTAAATGAAGCGCTACCACGAGTTGCTTCGCTTGGATATGATGCAGCGGTGCTATTGATTAAAGCTGCGCGACCTTGTTCTAATCTGCGGCGATCATAATCAGAAAGGTTTGGGCGTTGTAATTCTTGTTCAATATATTGAAGATTTTCATTATTACGTGCAGCAGAAGACGCTTGCCCCGGAAGTTCATTATTCTGGAACATACCTAAAATTGACCCTTGAGGAAATCTAAAACCACCTTCTCCATATCTTGGCACGTCCCCGCCATCACCAAACGCAATAATGCCGCCACCAGCGTAATTACCTACATCGCCAGCAGGAAGACTTTCCATACCCGAAGGGGCTTGCGCCATTTGTTGCGGTTGAGCTTGTTGCTGCGGTTGTTGTGGTTGACCTTGAATTCCTAATAAATCTTGCGCAACCGTTGTCTCTGGCGGCTTTGAATTTTGCTCTTGGATATGTCTAATCATGTTGCCAGCCATGACCGCTTTAATAGGATCAATAAGCTTTAAATCGGCTAAGTTTTTAAGCTGGGCTACACTGTACTTGGTAGCGAGAGATTGAATCTCTTGGATATTTTGCAGCATGATTATTTATCCTTTACCATATTATCTAAAGCCATACCCATCAAGCCGCCTTCTTTTGCGAACGCTTTATACGCACCCAACCCAGTTGCTCCTAGACCCGCAGCAGTCGCCCATCCAGAAGCGGGGGCGGTGTATTGGGATTGTGTTTGTCCACCAAGAGGTGCGCCACGTATCATATCCGACATGAACGCTAACTGTTGTTGTGGGTAGCCACGTTGAGTAAGGAAGTCTTGGTACTGCTGTTGTAGTCTCTGTTGCTCTAAACCTTGCTGTTGCCCACCTGCTTGCATACGTGCGTTCATAGCCGCTTGTTGTTGCCCAAACTGAGTCTGGCCTAGTTGCCCCATAGTATTAGCCGCTTGCAGACTTTGACCGTAACCTTGCAGACCTAATTGAGAACCAAACTGTTGCGCTTGTTGTGCGTTTTGGAATGCGTTTTGCATCCCTGTGCCATAGATATTGTTTTGTAATTGTCCTAAATTACGTTGGCGTTCCGCTTCTTGCAAGCCAAAACGTGATCCACCAAAAGCACCTGCATGTGCTGCTTGCCCCGCATTTTGCTGCCCTGTAATTTCTGACTGACGACGAGCCTCATCCATTGCGGGGTTTAGCGCGTTTTGAATATATGGCGACATATACGCTTTAGTAGCATTCGGGTCTGTTGCCATGTTGTGGTAGTTCTGACCTGCTTGCAACGAACCAAGTCCCGCTTGCCCTGCTAACTGTGTGCCGTAACCAAGCTGCTGTGCGGGGCCTAGATTTTGGGCTTCACCAAACGCTTGATTTTGCAAATCAGAAAACCCAGCAATACGTTCCCCACCATACGGTTGATATGGGGTTTGCGAAAGCGCTTCAGCTTTACCCAGTGTACGTTCAAGATACGGCCTTACGTATTCAGGTATGTTTACATTGGTGACTGTTTGATTAGATGGTGGTTGGCCTCCACCACCGCCACCCGGGTAGAGACGGTTATTGCCGTTTATGTAGCCGTTGAATTTATTGCGAATAATCATAATTTTGTCCCTACAATTCTATATTTCTCTTCTAGGCCGTATTTAAGCCATAAACGAGCAACGGATTCTCGCGCCGCGCCCTCAATGTAAGTTGCACCAAAAACTTTTAGTAAGTCTTTAAACTGCAAAAAAGTATCCTGATTTGAAATAAGCTTGCCACCCATCGCAACTACAAACGCCACACGGTCATTAGGGCGGTTAAAAAAATTAACAACTGCCGCGCCTTTAATACCAGAATCATCCACCGCCACAATAAGAATCCATGCACCGCTAGATAAAAAAGTTTTTACATGTTCTAACGTATAGTCAGTCTGGTAATCAAGCGCTAACTTAATGTAGTCTTCTACTAAAAGCCACGTATGGTGGATATACGCTGTATCTACGTGTTGTATTTTCATGCTGGTAAAAGGCGTTCAGCTTTGCTATTAACGGCAACATTACCTTTACCTACGCTTTTTTTACGAGCGCCCTGCACACGATCCATCATTGCATACAACTTACGAGCACCCGCTTCGGTGGAACCATTACCAATCTCTGACACAATCCGGGCAGGTATAACGAATTCACCATCAGCAAGACGAGCGGGCTGACGATTGCCAATAGAAGCAGGGATAGAATCACTGACACCATCACCCGGCCCACGCAGTAAACGGCCTCCATCTGAGTACCCTCCTAAATTGGATATACCACCAGCAGCCATGCCTCGAACACCGGGACCCCCAGTTTGTGTAAACTGTTGATTATCTGGGTTGTAACTGTATTGATATCCTGCGGATTGGTTTGGATCGTGTTGTAATCTATTGATCATGCCCATACTACCAAGCCCCATACCACTAAGCCCATTAAATTCTGGTTGTTGTGGCATTAGCTGCGGTGCAGACAATTGTGTAAATTGTTGTGTATCTGGGTTGTAATCGTATTTATATTCACCAACCATTTGTGGTTCTGGAGCGTTAAAATTAAGCCCGCCCAAACCCGTCCCACCCATTCCACTCATTCCATTAATTCTATTTGGGCTTACGCTTCCACCATCAGCCATAAGTTGTTCGCCTGTATATGGATCAACTTTAGTATCTACGCTTTGACTAACTACATTGGTAGATGTTGGCTGTTGCGCCATCATTGGATTAGAGTATGTAGCTGTTTGCATACCAGCTTGTGGATACATGGCGTTATTACCTACCGCATTTTGTGCGGACATTTCTTCAACAGGGCCACCTACCGCTAGATTTGTTAGCCCACCCTCAGCTACTCGCTGAATAGGTAAAGCCTCTAAACCACCAGTAAAATAGTTACGCTCCGCAGTACTACCTCCGCTATAAGGACGGTAATAATCAACGTTTTGGTTGACAGTTCTATTATCTTGATATGGGCGTATATTTGCTGGAGGAGGTTTTTGGGTTTGATATTGTTTTGGTTTAAGGGCGTTATAAGCTAATAGCCCCGCACCGGCAGTTAAGTAAGGATGCTCAGAAGCAAAACCTTTTATGTTTTCCCAGTTAGGTTTATTAAATAACTGTTTAGTATCCGCCCATGCATCGCCCGACATACCGGGTTTAACGGCTGTTTTTATGCCACCTTCAGTAACAACATTTGGCGCTGCATTTACTGCGTTTGGTGTAGCTAATTCATAACCAGCAGGTGTCGTGGTGTTAGGATTAAGGAACGAATTAGTAACAGGTTCAGCAGGAGGAGTAGGTACAACAGGGGCAGCGTTAGCTGTTTGCGCAACTTGCGGGGCTATAGTATTTAATACATCCGCTTGCGCTTGACCAAGAGCTTGAAAGTTTGCTGGTGCGCCTGTAGCCGCTTGTTGTATAGCAGTTTGACTTGCGGAAGGAAGGGCATTACCTATCCCCGAGTTCGCTAAATAATTAGCGGGGTTAAACCCAGACATGATACC
>Ga0214921_10000660_pt1 | contig 61958 bp, 68 predicted proteins | sample LL1505_MetaG_FD_177992 | JGI IMG/M metagenome (GOLD analysis project Ga0214921, IMG submission 177992) | Freshwater microbial communities from Lake Lanier, Atlanta, Georgia, United States - LL-1505 | ecosystem: Environmental > Aquatic > Freshwater > Lake | place: USA: Georgia | collected...
GTGGCGCTGACCTGCTTGACCAATGCATCGTTGGCAATGAAAAGCGCCATGGCCAAACTCATGGCCAAAATACCGCGGCGATTGTCAGCGTGCATGCAGACCTTCCTGGTGATCACGACAAGGTCATGAAAAAAGCCCCCTGTGCATGCACGGGGGGCTCTAAGTTTGGTGGCTCTTCACGGATTCGAACCGCGGACCTGTGGATTATGATTCCATCGCTCTAACCGACTGAGCTAAAGAGCCTGAGCCAAAAATTATAGCAAACGATTGGGTTCAATTGTTAGAACTTTTGAATAAAGTTTGGGACCTTGGATTGGTTTTGATGAATTAGTGTTTTCCTGGGGATTATTTGCCCATAAGAGTTGAACCTGCATACTCACTCAAACTTATTCACTGGAGTCTGCAATGCCAAGAGCGAAGAAAACATGGGCAGAAAAGATGAAGGCTAAACCGCCTCATCATGTCGTCCTCGACAAAGATTTTGCGGGAATACCTAAAGGGGCAAAGCTGCACATTTCAAGTCCAGAAGAGATTGCTGCTGAACTGAAGACGATCCCACCAGGCTCGTTCATGTCCATTCAGGCATTCAGGCGCAGACTGGCAGAGAAGAACAAATGCGATGCCACCTGCCCCGTTTCTACATCTATTTTTCTCAGAATTGTTGCAGAGCACACATGGGAAGAATTCAATAGTTCTAGCAGCAAACAAGATCTTGCCCCATTTTGGCGGGTCATTGAATCAAGTTCACCTATGGCTAAAAAACTTAACTTTGACTCTGCATGGATTGACCTACAGCGGGAACTTGAAAAGCAGAACAGTTAGCAGATGTAGGAAAACTCATTTTAAGCACCGCTTAGGCTATTTGGTAATTTTCAATGTTTAGATTCTCAGAGCTTTTGAACAAAGTTTGGGGTCTGGAAGGATGTAGCCTATTTTTTACCCTCTGCGCACAAATCGTTCTGTCAGGTTTAAGTTCGACATAATTTGGAGACTTATGTGATCGTCAACATTGAAGAAAAAATCAAAACTTTAGATCAGCATTTGGAGACTGAAAGGTTGAACATCAAGTCGCTCAAGGCAAGTGATGCGGTGGCAGCTTTTCCTAAACTACAAGATGATGGTCTGTATCGTTGGATTTCAATGTCTAAGCCAAAGAGTGTTGACTCACTCGCTGCGGATTGGTACAGAATTGAATCAAGAATTTCACCGGATAGGAAAGAAATTTGGCTCGCTTGGCTTGTCACAAGTAAAAGTGATCAATCACCTGTCGGTTCTATTGATGTCGCTATTGATGTAGATGGGGTGGCGGTTAATTTTGGATACTACTTTTTTGTAAATGAATGGGGCAAAGGTTATGGAACTGAAGCAACTTCTGCGGTTATTCAGCATTTACAAAAGCATCAGATTAAAAAATTCATTGCGACTGTCACGGTTGGCAATACAGCATCTGTAGCAGTATTGAAAAAACTAGGTTTTGAATTTAATAGAACGATCCCAAACAACGACACTCTAAATGGCGTGTTGGTAGACGATGAAGAATATGTGCTGTTAACTTCAAAGTAAATGATTCGCTAGAGAATTTCGGTCAAAAGATCAATGCTTAGATTCACAGTACTTTTGAATAAAGTTTGGGGTCTAGAAGGAAAAATAGGAATTTCTTCTCAAACCGAAAGAGTAATTATTCTCTCAAGCGAACGGAGATGCTGATAAATCTATCAACAGGGTTTGAAGTCTTCTATCAATTTCTGAATTTGTAGAACAAGATCCACGATATAACGATTGTTCATTTTTGAATCTATGTACAGTTAGCTCAAGTATGCTCAGTTGATCTGAAGCAGTGATGGTGGCTTTTGCCTCGTTAGTTTGAATTTTTATGATCAAACGAGACGAGCTTGGGCGAGAAATTTCGCAAACAATGTGGCTGTAGTGCGGAGCACCACGCAAGTAATTCCATCTGTTTTCAACTCTATTAGTAAACGATTGCTCCATATGTATTCGTCCTGTAGAGCTATTTGAGTTAGGTTCAGAATTTATTAGTCGTAAATTATTCTAATAAATTAGGCTAATCCTTTCTATAGTGACCCTGACCCGAAAAACCTAACCATTTAAAAGTTGAAAAATCCGGCATGATATTTCACCTATTGAAAAAGGGGACATGCCGTGAAAAAAAGCAGATTTACGGACGAGCAAATTGCCTTTGCACTTAAGCAGGCAGAGACTGGCACCAGGATTGACGAGATTTGTCGCAAGATGGGTATCAGCGATGCCACTTTTTACAAGTGGCGTCAAAAGTATGGGGGGTTGGGGCCTTCAGAGCTCAGGAAACTTAAGCAGCTGGAGGAGGAAAACAGCAAACTCAAGCGTATCGTTGCTGACTTGAGTCTGGACAAAGCCATGCTACAGGAAGTCTTGTCAAAAAAGCTTTAAAGCCTTCACGCAAGCGTGAGCTGGCCACCGAATTGATGGAGAGATTTGGTACCAGTATGCGGAAGGCTTGTGCTGTGATCAAGCTCAGCCGGGTTGTGTATCTATACAAATCCAATGCTCGCGACAACTCTGCTTTGGTCATGCGAATGAAAGAGATTACGCAGACTCGCGTCCATTACGGCTATAGGCGAGTTCATGTCATGCTCAGGCGTGAAGGCTTTAGAGACAACCATAAACGCGTTTATAGGCTGTACCGGGAGCAGGGTTGGTCATTGCGACAAAAGCGTCCAAAGCGCAACAAAGCAGCTCAGCTAAGGCAACCGAAGAAGTTGGCGTTGCACATCAACCAAATCTGGAGCATGGACTTTGTTGCAGATAATTTGTTTGATGGACGCAAGCTTCGAATGCTCACAGTGGTTGACTGCTTCACCCGAGAAAGTTTAGATATTCATGTTGACCAAAGTTTAAAAGGCGAAGATGTCGTTCGGGTTCTGAATAACATCGTGGCGGCAAGAGGCAAGCCTATGACGATCAAAACCGATAATGGCAGCGAGTTCATCGGAAAGGTGATGGACAAATGGGCTTATGAAAGAGGCGTTGAATTGGACTTCAGCAGACCAGGCAAGCCCACGGACAATGCAATGGTGGAAAGCTTCAATGGAAGACTTCGCCAAGAATGTTTGAACGAACATTGGTTTATGAGCTTGCAAGATGCCAGGAATAAAATTGAGGCATGGCGGGACTTCTATAACGAGGAGAGACCTCACAGTGCGCTAGACTGGCAAACGCCAAAAGAGTTCGCTCTGAAGAACGGGTCAAAACCCTGTCTTCAGAACAACAAGGAGCCGGATTTACTAACTTCCAAGTGGTAAGGAAAGTGGGTCAGGGTCACAAAATCGGACTACTTCTTGATCAATAGTACGTCTTAGGGGGGCAGGTCATTTTGAGTAATTACAAGAGAAAGAAATGCATCGTTTAATTCAAAAAATGAAAATATTTTTACCTTCATTGGCAATACTTTTTTTAATTCATCTAACTAGTAGACCTGCGATTGGACAAGAATTAATTAGCTTACAACGCCAAGATTCAAAGCCTGTCTCGGCAATAGTCTACAAGCCAATTGCAAGTACAGAATGTAAAGGCGTTGCACTTATTTCGCATGGCGCAGGTGGGTCTGAAAAAGGCTACAACTATCTCGGTAAAGCAATGTCTGATTTTGCTTATCTTGCTTTAGTTGTGGGTCATCAAGAAAGTGGACTTCAAGCTGCTAAAGAACAAACAAACGGAACAACAGTCACTGACGGTTTAGCCAAACTTATTACAGACCCAAAGGCTTACCAAGCTAGATTCATGGACATAGCCGTAATGAAAGAATGGTCTCAAAGTCAGTGCAATTCAAAAGTGGCTATATTGATAGGCCACTCCATGGGCGCAGCTACCGTGATGATGGCTGCAGGTGCACGCAACAAATTAAATATTGCTGAGCTGCCTAATTTCACTGCCTATATCGCAATTTCGCCACAAGGTTCTGGATTGATATTTCCTGAAAAGGCATGGAGCGACATCAATCAACCTGTTTTGATGCTGACGGGTACTCAAGACAAGGAATTGGGCGGGTTATCTTGGGAAACAAGAACCGAGCCATTCAACAATATGAAACCAGGATGCAAGTGGCTTGGAGTCATTGATGGTGCCACGCACATGAATTTTGCTGGGCGAGGCATGTCAAAAAAAACAGAGGCATTAACTTCGCAGGTCATTCGTGAATTTTTGACGGGTGTCCAAGCCGGTGACTGCAAGCTATCGAATCAGATAACAGGAATGACAATATCAGTTAAGTGATCAAAAGTTCATTCTCTGAACTTTTTAAAAAGTTTGAGAACTTCAAGTATGTCAGAGATTTTTACCCCCTGAGTACAAATCGTTGATTCAGCTTTCAATAGTCGCTCTACTATTTTTTACTGGCGCTGTGCAGAAGATAATTGCAGGGATAGAAATAAAGAATGGGTAGAAGGCACCAAGGACAAACCATTCTCCCCAAGAGTCGCCATGCTCTCTTGCATACCAACCACAAAAGCAAGCTGAGAAGACTGCCGAAATGATCCAAAAAGCGGTGGGATTGATGATTGCCTTGATGATACTCATAAACATGATTTTCTCCGGTTGTGGTAATTATTTTCAGAGTTGACCTTTCGGCACTTTTCAATGTATCCATCAATCACAGCAAAGCTATACGTAGTTGTACATCTATAACATTGATAATTGGATCAAGCTTGTTGAAAAACAATAAAGGCACGGACACGCCAATGCGATCGTGGCTCATTGCTTGGCTCAAAGTCAGCGTGACACCAGTGGGGTTAGCTCTAAGGCTCTATGGACACTGGCTGTTAGCACTTTTAATCAAGGATGAGATTTAGAAGTATGTAGCCTATTTTTATAACTGCGTAAAACTCGTTGAGTCAGGTTGAGTTCAGAGTGTGTAACGTGCTATCGGCTTCTGGTGGTCATCCGGTGTCGTTTTACACGACAGTTGGTGGTAATTTATGCTCGATTTATAGAACCGAGAAGCTTGACATCGACAAAGTATCGATTTGCAGCAACTCTTCATATACAGACTTCTGATGACCTAGCTGTAAGACAAATACGCCTAAAAGTAAGCATCCTAATAACAAGAACTTATTCCTGCCAACAAAAGCAAAAAGACCTAAAGTGCCGTCGTTGTTAGATCCGATCCAATTTTTATTGGTAAAAATATCATCTAAAGTTTTTGTTGAAAAATCTTCAGAAAGCTTAGGATGAACATCAAAAACAATCTTGTCTTTTAACTTCATGTCGTCGTTATTCATAGCCAAGTTGCTCCATTTTTTTGCGTAAATTAATCTTTGCCCTGTGCAACAACTGATGTGCAGCATTGACCTCTAAGCCTGTTGCCTTTGCAATTTCAGAAATGCTAGCGTCGTGATACGCCCATAGTGCAAGTGCGGCTCGTTGCCTAGCATTCAAAAACTGCATGGCATGTTGTACGTTTGAATCTGACTGTTTTTTTTCAAGAGTTTCAATGGGATTTGATTTTCCATCTGAAACTAGCTCATCGAACTCAAATCCGTAGTCTAACTTGTGACTTGCACTGATCCTCAGCTTGTCAAGACAGAGCCGCGTCACAATGGTGTGCATATAAGTTGAAAGCGCAGCTTTGCCATCGTATTGCTTAGCTTCAAAAAGTTTGATGAATGCTAATTGAACAATATCCTCCGCTTCACTTGAATCTCCCAAGATTCTCCATGCCAATGCGTGGGCTTTTGGACTTAAGCTGGCTATCAATTTGCGTGCTGCTTTGGTGTCACCTTTTAATGCTTTAGAAAAAGCGGCTGCATCCGCTTGATGCACCACCATGCTGGCCCATACAGGACGGGACTTAAATGTCTGCCACATTGAATGAGTTTCAATAAATCGGCAAGTTAGTCATTTTTGGCAGGACGGTGCATTTCGTCGCGCCATTTCTTGCGATCTTCTGGACTCATACGTTCAAATGCTCGACGGCGTTCTTCCCTGAGCTCTTTGCGCTCCTGGGGCGTGAGAATCTCCATCATTGATTTGCGCTCTTGCTTGAGTTGATCTCTTTGAGCTGGACTGAGGGTTTTCCATTCAGCATGCATTTTTTGATGCAAATCTTTGCGCTCTTCTGGGGAAAGTGCTTGCATTTTCTGATGCATCTTGTCTCTATAAGCTTTGCGTTCATCTGGCGTGGCTTTGTTCATTTCCTCTCGAATCATTCGCCCATGCGCTAGGCGTTGCTCGAAATTCATACTGGAAATATCGCGCGGATCTATTGGTTCTGGAAGTGCAGCTAGGGCTGTAAAAGTGGCACTTGATATTACAAGCCCTAAAATGACATAGCTAACTTTCAAATATTTCATAACGGCCTTTCGTTAAAACATTCTCCTTAGACGTGTAGAACTGTGCCGTACTTACGAAAATACGCCACAATTTTTAAAAATCTACCCCTGCGCACAAATCGTTGAGTCAGGTTTGAGTTCTTCGGGTCTACCGTGCTTGTGGTTTAGTGTGGTAATTCAGTGGCGTTTTACACGACAGAGGGTTTGACTTGCACAAGCTAAAACTACTTACAGTCAATCTTTGGGGTAGCCATTTCCGTTTTTAATCATCAACACTATTCCATTGATTGGCGCAAAGAACAATCCCGCTAGAAACCAAAGCCAGTAGTTTCTTTTGGTTTTCTGAGCCCACATTCCACAAAATAGAGAAAAAAACACAAGCAAACCAATGATGTCGTTGTTCCACATTTGAAATTCCTTCGCTATTTGGCTGATCTTAGGTTTATTTTTAACTCTTGCGAATCCTTAGCTTGATGCAAGTCAATTAAGTACTTCTTAGATTGATTTAATAAATAAACATTGCTTTTAAGATGAAACTTCTTTGCAATTAGCCCGCATCAGCTACTTGGTTAGATTGACCAAGAAAAAAGTTCGTGTGCTGGTTGCAAGTGCGTGAAGTACCACGATTGACCATTTGCAAATCACATTGCCGTTAATCAATAATTTTTTTACGAAGCTTAGGTAAGTTGAATCATTGATTCCACTTGCACTAGTGCAATGGGTTTATATGATGTTTTCAATTTACAAAAAAGCTGTCTTGTGCGTAGCTTTGTTCGCCATAGTTTTTTTGCTTGGCTGTGGCGGAGGGGGTTCAAGCAGTCCAAACTCAAAGATCGTACTTTCTGTTGTCAATTCTGCGCCACAAACAGCGTGTCCAAATAGTGGAGTCACCATTCAGTCTGGTATAGATTTCAATGATGATCAGGTACTGAATGCGGCTGAAGTGACCAGCGAGCAATTCATTTGCAATGGATCTTTAGGTGCAGTTGGAGTTGATGGCTTAAGTTCATTGCTTGTAATAAATGATGAACCAATCGGCGTGAATTGTTTTGCGGGTGGTAGTCAAGTCATTGCTGGATTAGATGTGAATCAAAACAACAGGCTTGATTCTGAAGAAATTACATCTGTGCGATATGTTTGTCACGGTGTCAGTTCAGCTACTGCTATCAACGGTGTTGATGGTATTGCAGGCACAAATGGAACCAATGGCACAGCAGGCGCAGTTGGTGCGACTGGATCAGTAGGTGCTACTGGTTCAATAGGTGTAACAGGAACTGCAGGTATAAATGGAACCAACGGCACAGCAGGGGTAGTTGGCGCAACGGGAACTGCAGGGCTAGTTAGTCTGGTCAGTATTACAAGTGAGTCCAGCGGAGTAAATTGTGCTTATGCAGGATTGAAAGTATCTTCTGGTATAGACACAAATTCTGATGGCACTCTAGGATTAAGCGAAATTCAATCAATCAACTATGTTTGCAATGGAGCGCCAGCGAGTACCGCATTTGCTTATATCTATAACTTGAGAGAACAAACTGTGGAAATAAATAACCCGGTTTTATTTGATTCTACTGGTGCCATTTCAGGGATTAGTCACACTGACCGTGCTGCCGAGATTGGTATTAGTAGCTCTGGAATCTATTTAATTTCATATTCAGTATCTGGAACTGAGCCAAATCAATTTGCATTGTTTGTCAATGAACGAGTTCTAGAACAGTCCGTGTTTGGATCAGGCGCAGGAACACAACAAAATAATGGTCAAATTATTGTTGAGCTCAGTGAAAAGGATAACATCACCCTTGTCAATGTCAGTGGCGACAAAGCAGTTGGACTTGCAAGCAAAATAGGCGGTGATAAAGTGAATGTGAATGCATCTATCACTTTTCTTAAATTGAACCCTTGATAGTCAATATGCAATTGCAGAACTTGACGGCAGCAAAGTAGGCGCAGGCTATGAATACACTTCGGCGTCATGACGCGTATCTGCGATAAAATCAACTTAGGTATTGCAAACCAAGCTTCACTTCACTCTAATGAAACTCGTCTTCACCAAAGGATCAGGCAAGTACGACCTGATGGAAGTGTTCCGGCAAAGCGGCGAACCTGAACGGGTTAATTGCCCCAAGCAGGGCATCATTCCTCACGACATGGTTCACTACGCAGTAGAGCACACGCTCCAGACTCGCGGCTTCCTCGGAAGAGTCAAGGACGGCGAGGACCCAGGATTTCAGATGCATCCGGAGGCACATAGCGATGCCGTCGAGAGACTCGTCGAAGTATTCCAAGCCGATGCGTGGTCGGGCGGAGCAAGCGGCGCTCAAGACATGATTGACATGTATCGGGTCACATGTCTCGCTAGAGACTGCCCTGTGTTGCCCATTGATGCGAATGCTATCGATGCCGTGCGCTTAGCGATCACGGAGCTTTCGGAGCGCTGGCAGGTCACCCCGATCGGTGGTACGCTTGAGTTGGAACTTTAGCTGTTGTGACCTTGGACCTTGAGTAAACTACTTTCACTTAAGCTGAAAATAGATCTCTATGCAAATGAGCCCTGTCATTGCTGTTCATATGACCGCGTCATTGATTGCTTTGGTCATTGGTCCTATTGCGATGTGGGCTCGTTTGGGTCAAACAAAAAGACCTTGGATACATAGAGCAATTGGCTATGGCTGGGTCTCAATGATGATCGTTTCTGCCGTCTCAGCCATATTCATTAGAGACTATGGGTTGCCTAATTTCTTGGGCTATACCCCAATTCATTTTTTAATTCCGTACACCGTGTTTTGGCTTGTGTATGCTTTTAGAGCCTTGGCGATGAAAGAGATTGAAAAGCACCGTAAAGCAATGATTGGTTTGTATTTGGGAGCTTGTATTGGTGCCGGAATTTTTACATTGCTGCCATCTCGCTATTTAGGTGGCATTGTTTGGTCGTATTTTGGGCTGATCAATTAGAAACTTTTAAACTGAATATTCACAGTACTTTTGAATAAAGTTTAGGACCTTGTCATTTAGATTGAAGATCGCTTTTCTCGCGGCTACGCAAAAACCGTAGTTCTAAGTTGCTTTCAGCGTGTAGACCGTGCTTTGGGGGAAGTGTTTAACAAGTGTCGTGTTACACGGCAGAGGGTGGTGGTCAAACGCTCAATTACCATTTGATTTGGTAAGAGGATCCGCAGGTGTCCCATCTTCATTGATCCTATGTTTGGCATAAACAACATGATCTTCAGAATAAGTTACCCAAGAAAATGCTTCATCAGCAAACATGTGGGTATCCACCTTTACCAGTGAGGGATCGTCAAGTGTGCCAATCATCATGACTCTGCCGCTTGGAAATCTTTCCGTTGTAAGTGAGACTGTGGTGCCGCAAGTTGGGCAAAAATGTTTGTAGAGCTTTCTGCCATGCTCATCACTTTGGTAAGTGTATGTTTTGGGTGAGTCCCCAGAAAAGATGACGCTTTCATCCAAATAGGACAATCCTGAACGATGCGCGGTGCCTGTGTCTCTTTGGCAGAATCTACAGTGGCAGGCGAATGTTGCTCTTGGCTCGGTAATTAATTCGTAGCGGATATTTCCGCACAGACAACCGCCTTTTATTGTGGGCATAGAGAACCTGAGATTTTCGATTTTGGATGGGTTTTAAAATATAGCTTAAATTGCGCTACGACGATTTTTTTACGCAAGAATTGTCAGCCCAAACCATGACACCATCAAATGAAAAGTGAATTTTTCTAATATGAATAAAACACCAGAAAATTTTCAACTCGAAAGCTGGCATCGTTATTTTGCTATCGACACAAATAACGCTGCTTGGAGCATGTCTGAAACACTTGAAGATGTGCTTTCCAATACTGAACTGCTTGATATGGCACACGCTTCAGCTTGGCATTGGCGAGTTGTTGGAACTCCTCTCAATCAAATGCGAAGCACCATGTTGTTGGCGTTAATTCATGCACGAATGGACATGGGTCCAAGTGCTTGGAGATATGCGGAAAGCATGAAAAAGTATTTCACTGAAATCGGTGAAACGCCAGACTGGGAGTTGGCTTTTGTATATGCAATTCATTCATGGGCAGCTTTGGCTTGCGGAAAACTAGATGAGTACAAAGCCTCGTATCAACAGGCAACTAAATGTTTAGATGCCATCCATGAACCTGAAGACCGTGTTGTAGTAACAAGAACTTTTAATTTGATTCCAAAGCTCTGATGCTGAACTCCATATGACCAAATACTTGATTTCATTTCCTAGTTCTGCGATGAACCATATTCCAAGAATGTAGTCCATTTTTAACCGCTGCGCAAAAATCGTTGAGTCAGATTTGATTTCTATGGGTCTACTGTGCTTGTGAGATACCTACTTCAGACCAGCACGCCAAGCGCGAAGGAATTCCTGCACTTCATCGCTGGGGCGATGCGGCTCTTTCCAATACTCACTGCAGTCTGACTTGCGCCCCAGCAATTTCATATTGACCAACTCACGGCGCAATGTTGCTTGGTCGCCAAACGTGTGAAAACCATTGACGATGGCGTTAACTTCCTTCTCGGTGTATTTTCGATTCGCTGCGAATAGGGTCCATAAAGCCCACATGGTCATTTGCTGAACAGATAGCTTGTTGGGAAGGCGCACCAATCTACCGGCGTCATCAAACTGGATAAGTGCCTTGCGCACAGTAGCCGACATCGACGCCAGATTCACAGCATTTACAGCTTCGTTGTTTTCGGAAGTAATCCGAACTGGATGTACTTTGTCTGAAGGCGGCGCAGCTTGGACGATCTTCTTGAGTGTTGCGAAGTTGCGCATGCCAGCTGCTCTAGCAAGCAAATTCAGAAGCTCGACGTGCGATGGTGGTGCTTTCCCGCTGGCGTGGCGTTCGTCAAGGAAACTCTTGAGTGTTTTGGTGAAAGCCGAAACATCAGGCGTAGAAAAGGGAACAAGCAGTCGTGTCATTGATATTCCTCGTGCGCCTTGGGCTCGAAAACGAGAGCTGGGGTTGCCGCTTGCAGCGTAGGCACACAGAACATATCAAGTGCTTGCTTAATTGATAGCAGGTTTAGCGTGAGCAAGAGGCTCCGGCAACGCCTAGGTGAACTGTTGACCCAGAGCACATTGTAGCGATCTAAAAATACCCTGTCTTACTGATATGTGGATGCTGCGCTGCACAATTAAACTTTGACAACCTACATACTCAAATTGTCCAGATGTTGAACGGCATCCAAATTTAAACTAGGGTTCAATCGTTAGAACTTTTAAATAAAGTTTGGGGTCTAGAAGTATGTTGGGGGCAGCGGTGGATTGAAACTTCCCCGCTAAATTTTGGGTATTCTATGTAATTCATCCAAGTTAATTCATGAAAGAGATCAACATGGCTTCGGAGCAAAATTTAAAAGGACCTGCTTCTTACTTTCCTTCCATCGAAAAGAAATACGGACAGCCGATTGTTCATTGGATCAAGCTTGTTGAAAAACAAAAAAGCATAAAACACATGGAAGTTGTCAATTGGCTGAAGACCGAACATGGCCTTGGGCACGGACACGCCAATGCAATCGTGGCTTATTGGTTTGCGCAAAAGTCAGTCTGACTAAATGCTTTTCTTTTGAATCATGTTCGGGTTCTAGAACCAATAATCGGCCACACACTTACCATCTCTAGGTAAATCATCAAAGGTGTCCAAGCCATCAAAGTGATCGATTGGAATGTGGGCAACAGCGGTTGGTTCTGAAAGTCTTAAATTCACAGCGATGCGTGTTTTACCTGTTTCGTCCTTTTGAAGCCCACGCCAAAATGCTACGCAGCCACAATCTGGACAGAAGTGAAACTCTAGTGCCTTGCCCCTGACATAAGCTTTTGTTTCCCCTTGCGTTTTGATATCTTCATCAACATAACCGTATGCCCAAAGTACGCCGTACCTCCGGCATGCGGTGCAATTGCATGCTGTGGCGCCATCGGGATTACCATCCAATTGCCAAGTAACAGAACCACACAAACAAGTACCTTCTATCTTCGCTAGCGCCATGGCACTCCCCCAATTTTGTAGAAATTCTTCATAACTTTATTTGGAGCCTCTCGAACGCGAGGGTGCTGAGTTAATGATTGGATGCTTGCTTTGCAAGCCGAGCCTCAATTAATTCAAGATTTCTCTTTGCGTTTTCATCGCCTTTGTTGGCGGCCCTGCTGTAGTAACTGACTGCCCTTTGGGAATCTACTGGAACGCCTTTTCCGTGGTCATACATAAAGCCTAAGTTTGACAATGCAGATGGAAAATCTTGCTTGGCAGCCAACAGATACCAATTAAGCGACTCTTGATAATCAAGATCAACACCCTGCGCGTTACCATACATGAAAGCAACTTTGGCTTGCGCTTCAGCACTGCCACGATGCGCTGATAATTTGAACCATTTCATTGCTTCGGCATAGTTTTGTTGAACGCCTAAGCCTTTGCTATACATATCGCCCAATTTAATTTGGGACTTAATATGGCCTTTTTGTACAAGAAGTTCAAAACGATATTTGGCTTTTTTGAAATCTTGTTTGACACTGTAGCCTGTTAAATACAAACATCCAATTCTGTAGTGAGCCTCTTCATGGCCTTGATTGGCGGCCATTGTGTACCATCGAATGGCTTCCATGTCGTCTTGCTCCACGCCGTGGTGATGCTCGTACATTGAGCCAATGTTAAACAGTGCGCTTGCATCTTTCTTTTCAGCTGCCAACTTGTAGCATCTCATTGCAGCTTTGAAGTCTTTCTTCAAACCCCATCCATTTTCTAACATGGCGCCAAGCCTGTTCAGTGCATCTGTATTGCCTTCTTTGGCAGACATCTCGAGCCAATGAGCAGCATTTTCATAGCTTTGTGCTATGCCTTGACCTTGCTCATACATCAAACCCAAATAATATTGAGCTTGTGTCGTACCTTGTTCTGCTGACAACTTGAAGGCAGCAAATGCTGCATTAAAGTTTTGAGGTACACCTTGACCTTGGTAATGAATAATTCCTAAATTGAGTTGAGCTTCAGCCTCACCCCTGGCCGCAGCTTCTTGTTCCTTTTTGTATTCAGCTTCAATGGCAGCATCGATTGCATCTCGTTGCTTTAGAAGTTCTTCAATGCGGGTCATGTTGGTAACTCAGATGATGGATAAAAAGTCTGCAAGTAGAAACAGAGTCATTGATTTTCAATAGCTTAAAGCACTTACAACTCAGGCGTATAGCGTTTCAGCATTTCTTCTCGAGACTCCACTGGAGCCGTACTCTTAGTTTGATCACTGATGATCTGGCCAATCGTTGGCATTGCATCCATGTTTTGTTGGTTCGCTTTAGACCAGAATTTAGAACGCATCAGCGCTTTTGGGCAGTGAATATAAGCAGCTTCCACGATCACTTTGATAACCAACTTGGGCTTGTTGTTCAAAGTATCAAAGTGCTTAAGCAAATCTGTATCAGTTTGAAGCGTGGCTTTTCCATTCACTCGAACGACTTCGTCAATACCTGGAATAAAAAACAGCAAGCCAACTTGCGATGTCGCAATGATGTTCGTCAGTGTGTCTAGCCTGTTGTTGCCAATAGAGTCTGGAATTAGGAGTGTTTGCTGATCTAAAACTTTGACAAATCCTGCGTCCCCGCCACGCGGTGAGCAATCCATTTGATGATGTTGATCGCCACTGCTGATCACAAGAAATGGCGACAACGAGATGAATCTCTTTAGGTGCCGATCAATGTGCGTCAATTCTTTTAGAACGGCACGTTCGCTTGGTGCTTTGTAAATGGCACGCAATTGTTCTGTGGTTTGAATTAGCATAGATGCAATAAAAAGATTTTAGACACAAAACTCGCTGGGCGAGCGATTGTGTTCACGTTATGATGATCAATAAAGAAACATTTATAACCGTTACGGAGTTTCAAATGAAAAAAAGTTCATTCTTTAAATGGCTAGCAATTCTTTTGCTGAGCTTTCAGAGTCCTCTTATTTGGGCTCAAACTGGGCCCATCAAAATCATCGTAGGTTATCCACCCGGCGCAACATCAGATTTGCTTACTAGAATTTTGGCAGAAGCAATGTCTAAGAATTTAAATCTTCCTGTTTTTGTAGAGAACAGAGCAGGCGCAGGTGGGCAGTTAAGTAACCTAGCTGTCAAGGCAGCTGCGCCAGATGGAAACACTTTAATGATGACCCCTGTGGCAACGATGTCCATATTTCCTCATAGTTATGCTGGACAATTAAAATATGACTCCGTCAAAGATTTTGCTCCAATTGCTCATTTAAGCAACTTTCAAATTGGTCTGGGTTTAGCCAATAGAGTACCTGCAAACAATCTTAAAGACTATGTGAGTTGGGTTAAGTCCAACCCCAGTCAAAACGGTTTTTATGGCTCTGCAGCAGCTGGCTCTCTTCCTCACTTTATGGCTGTGATGTTTGCAAAAACTGCAGGCATTAATTTAGAACACGTTCCATATCGAGGTACCGCTCCGGCCATGCAAGCTCTGGCTTCTGGTGAAATATCAGCACTTTCAACTGTAGCGGCGGATATTCAGACCTTGGTTGATGGCAAGAAAGCAAAACTGATTGCCGTTGCGGGTGAAAAACGCAGTATTCGCTTCCCAGATGTCCCTACTTTTAAAGAACAAGGTTATGACTTGGTTGCTTTGCCTTGGTACGCCTTGTTTGCACCAGCTGGAACCCCAAGCGCAATCGTTGATAACTTGGCAAAAGCAGCCATAGACGCTATCAATGATCCCATCGTCAAGAAAAAATTAATTGACATGGAATTGGAGCCTACTGGTTACGGACCTGAAAGATTAGGTCAAATTTTAAAGAGTGATTTAGACAAATGGGGGCCCCCCATTAGAGAATCAGGGTTTAAGCCTCAATGAAGTAGGCTCTTCATCAAACAATCGTCTAGTAAAAACACGATGGAAGAACAAAGGCACCTTAGTGCCTTTGTTCATTTTGTGTTGAATAAAAAAATTCAAATCAATTATTTATTTGGTGCTTTGTATTTGGCAGCTTTTGCACCAGCATTGGTCATAGCTGTTTTCATCGCTTTGGTTGAAACTAATTCTTCTACATGAATTTCTTGGAAGGCACCGCTTGCCATTGTGATCATCTGGGCTTCCGTAATTTGCTCTGCAGTTCCTTCAATTAAACAAACGATGCTGCCATTTGAAATTGAAAACAATACTTCATGCGTTTTAAGGCCTAGAGACTTGAAAAGCGCTTTTGCAGCCTCTCCTCTATCGCTAGGTGCAGAAAGCATGCCCTGAAAAGCTGTGGTTGTGTAGCGTGAACGAACTAGATATAAAGCCATGATGTGTCTCCTTATTTAGATAGGTAATTGACGCGCTAAGTTGCTGCGAACCCAGCTGCTTAGTCCGCTGCCAGTTGCGCGAGCAGACCAATCTTGAAATTCTTCAAGTTAACGAATTGCACTTCGCGATGAAGCATAGGAATTAATTTAACGCTGGTACTTTAGAAATGAAATAGCTTTCGGGAATCATTTCACAAGGGTTTTCCTGAGTCATGTTAAATTTCTTAGGCCGTACGGCGATGACTCGAAATTGACTTGAAAGATCAACCCTTACATTTTTAGAACTTTTGATTCAAGTTAGGGGTGTTCTTCTGGTGTATCGAAATATACAAATTGATCGGGAACTAGATGACAAAAAAAATTAAATCACCATTGCAAGCTTTGTGCATTTTTGCAAAAGATGTCAATCAAGTTTCATTGTTTTACCAACAAGCTTTGGGGCTGAAGGTACAAGCTTCGGATATATCGCACGATCTTTTAGTGGGGCAACACCATGAAGTTGTGGTGCATGCTATTTCCAAAGCCTATGCACAAAGTATAGAAATTGAATCTCCGCCTAAGCGGCGAGAGGATGTTGCTTTAAAGCCCGTATTTGTTGTGGAAGACCTTGAGCTTGTGCGAGCCGCTGCCAAAGTCCATGGTGGCTATCTCAAGCCCATTAAACAAGCCTGGCGTATTCGTGGCTATATTGTTCTAGATGGTAGCGATCCAGAAGGCAATGTGATTCAATTTAAACAGGTGGATCCTGAGTCCTAATAGAGTGTATGAAAGACGGCATGGTTAAAGTTTGCGACCATGCCGAAAGAGTTCTTTTCAAACTCAGTTCAACAGTTGAATGGTTTGATCTGCAAAATCAAAGTTAAAGCTTTGATTCAAGAAACTCCAAAACAAGCTTCTGCAATTGGTTTCGGGTGCCGGCACTAGCGCCATGAGCCCTGTAGAACATGCGCCCACTAGAAAGCTTGTTGGCGGAACTTGTAAATTCGCCAAACATCATGCCGTGACCGCCTCCTTCAATTAGCTCAAATCGCACATCTTGCCCCTTAGCCTTGGCAGCTTCAAACCAGCTCTGCGGTGAAGGCATTGGATCTGCGGCATTCGCGGCGCGGTTGCAGGTTTGATTGAAACCGGGGGGTGCAAGTGGGTAGTAGTCGTTGTATGCGCAAGGCATTCCACGAAGATGCATCCAATCGTCTTTCTGCAGGCCGCCGTAGTTGTCAGCCGAACCATACAACAACAGCAAGGGTACTTTGATTTCGTCAGGAAATCCAATGCCCGCCGACGGCCCGCCTTCTGCAATCACACCGCGTACGTTGGTGGGATCGGCAGATGCAGCCATGTTGATGGAAACGGATGCACCGTTTGACAGGCCCTGAAAAAACAATTTGCGTGTATCTACTTTGTCATTTTTGAGTGCCCATTGATAAGCGCCCAATGTTGCCTTGTAAATCATTCGCTGTCGCCCAACGTTGCTCATGTTGAAAAGCAACAGGTCAGAAAACGGCGTGAAGCCATTCATTTGAAATGCATCGAATATCAGCGTTGCATATCCGTTTTGATTCATCAATTTGGCAAAGTCACGCTCATAGTTGCCCAAGCCACCACCACCGTGCGCAATGATCACCAGCGGTGGTTTATCTCCGCGCTTCTTGGCAAAAAATGTGGGGGTATCTAGCTTGACTGAAGCGTGGCAAGGATTGAACTTGGCAAGCGGGCCTGCAACTGATTTGACAGGACCACGGTCAACAATTTTTGTATCTTCGGGGCTGAAGGGCACACATTCTTCGTTGGCAAGGGCGAAGTTTGCGAAAGATACCAAGACAGAAGCAAAAAAAAGTTGAGCCCAGTTCATTCGATGTCCTAGGGTCATTTTTTTGCTTCAACGTGGCTGGCAAACTTATTCAAGATAGATTGCCAACCTTGTTCTTGTTCCTCAACGGAGTGTTCCGTTTCTGCTACAAAAGTGATGCGCAACTTCACACCATCGCTGGTTTGAATAAATTGAACCGAGGCCGAGCGATCGCCAAAAGCATATTCGATCAATTCATTCGGAATGATTTTTGTGTACGTGCCTGCAAAATCAAATCCGAAGCTGCCATCTTTGGCCTCCATGCGGGAAGAAAATGTGCCACCCACACGCAGTTCAACACTTGAAGAAGTTGTATGCCAATCATCCGAGGCTGCATTCCACTGAATGATGTCTTCGGGCGAAGTATAGGCACGCCAAACTTTCTCGATGGGCGCACGCACAAGGGTTTCAATGGTGATGTTCATAGTCTGGAGTTTAAGCAGTTGTGAATTGTGTGGCAATCACTCGCCGCCACCACCGCCGCCGCCGCCGCCACCACCTCCACCATCGCTGCTGCCAGCGTCAGCGTTGTCAGCCGAACTGTTGGGATTGAGGGCATTGTTGGCACTTGGGAAAATAAGCACTTGACTCACAAAGCCATCATCTGAGCGCTTTTTTTCTTCCTCAGAAAGCTCGAGTGTTTCGTTCGGTTTTGAATTGAAAACTTTGGATAGCCAGTCAAACATTGAATTCTCCTTGAGATCTAGTACTTGCTCGAAATAGTGGGGGGAAAGGCATGCCCCCTTCAAACGCTTCAGCTTTTAGGGCAACACATTGCACAAGCAGTGCGCCGCAGCACCAAAGGGTTGTTTTTTGTCAATGACCGTTTGCAACCAGCTCAGGTCTTGCCCCAATGTGTTCAGTATCAAAGCATCAGCGCCCGAAAGTCCTGACAACACACTCCAAGCTGGAGGGACCACTGATTCAGCAGAAATCCAACCAATCTGACCCATGAATTTTTGGGCCAATTTTTCGATAGGCGAGGTTTTGGGTCCCACATAACGAATAGGGAGCTCTTTGCTGTTGGCTTTGGCGCCATCCAGTTTGGCAACTAGGCTTCTGGCCTCTTCCACGGCATCGGAAAAACTACCGACTCGATCAATTAGCTTGTGATTGGCTGCTTGCGCACCTGTCCAAATTCTGCCTTGGGCCAGTTCGTCTGCTTTGGCAAGTTCGATGTTGCGAGAGGCAGACACTTTGCCAATGAAATCGGCATAGATGTGTTCTATGCTCGACTGCACCAAAGATTGCATGCGGGGGTCTAAGGCCTTGCGAGGATCGTAAGCACCCGCAAGCCAGGTGGTTTGATAGCCACCGGTATTGACACCAATTTTGCTCATCAAACCTTCACCAGTGGGCAGCATGGCAAACACGCCAATAGAGCCCGTGATGGTGGCTGGATCGGCAATGACCACATCAGACGCCATCGAAATCCAATAACCACCGGATGCCGCCAAGTTGCCCATGGATACCACAACGGGTTTGCCTTTCTCTCCGGCAATTTGCAGCTGCTCGCGAATGAGTTCAGAGCCGAAAGCACTGCCACCTGGCGAATTCACTCTGAGCACAATGGCTTTGACATCTTTGTCTTCAGCCGCTTTTCGAATGCGATCTGATGTAGAGATACCACCAATTTTGCCGGCTGGTGCGCGGCCATCGCCAATTTCACCTTCAGCCACCACAATGGCAATGTGCTCGCCTTTGACTCTCTTCACTTCAGAGGTGAGATAGTCTTTCCAGCCAACCTGACGGAAAGATTGGATGTCTTCGTCTTTGCCCACTTCTTTCATGAGCGTTTCACGCAGGGACTCAAAAGTCTGCAAACCATCGACCCACTTCCAATTGAGGGCCAATTGGCCTGGATTGCCTTTGACCTTGATGAGCGCATCGGGCAGCTTGCCGATGTTCTGATCAATGCTGCCTGCAGGTAAATTGCGCGCCTTTTCAACGCCGCCTGTGTACAAAGCCCACAACGCGTCATACACATGGGCCTCTGCTTTCAAGGCTTGCTGCGAGGGTGCATTCAACACATAAGGTTCACCGGCAGATTTGAATTGGCCCACCCGAATTAAGTTGGCTTTGATTCCCAGTTTGTCTAAAGCGTCTTTGTAATAATTGCGGCTTCTGCCTAAGCCTTCAATGAGCACACCGCCCATGGGGTGAGACAGCACTTGGTTGGCATGCGCCGCCAAATAGTATTGGCGTTGGTCATAAAAGCTAGACCAAGCCACCACTTGCTTGCCTGAGGCTTTGAATTTTTCAATGGCACTGGCTGCCTCGCGCAAAGAAACCAAACCGCCACCCTGAAAGTCGTCAAGCTTTAAAAGCACTTTGTCGATGTGCTTGTCTTTGGCTGCCAATTCAAGGGTCATGACCACATCGCGAAGTCGGACTGTTTCGGTGGCATTGCCCTGAAGCTCACCAATGACTTTGTCTTTCAAGCCGCCTGGAGATTCTTCTACCAGCACGCCTTTGAGGTCCATGACCAAAACCGTGTGATCTTCAAGGCTCACTTTGTCTGCATACAAAACCAGCCAGCCTATGCCTACCGCATACAGAACCACACCAAAGACCAAGGCTACGCGAAAGCCACCGATCATCCAATCGGACACTTTGAGAATGCCCCGATTGATCAGCGCGTAAAGGCTTTTAATTTTTTGAAAAAGGGCTTTCATTTTGACTCCTCAGAAATTGAATGCTCAGTAGGCAGTAACCACGCTAACACCATGGAGGGCAAGCAAGCCACCCACATGCAAAAAGCAATGAGTGGCTGCGAGAATTTGACATTGGTGGCGCCATTCAAAGAGCCAGAAAATATTTCAAAAAATACAATAAACACAATGGCATATACAAACATGACCGCCGACAACCAGCGGTAAGCATGCAGATAGCCTGAATTTCGGATGGCTATTTGCCGTTCATCTAAGAGCTCGTCGGGAGCGTCTGCCACATTGCGAACCGACTTGCGCAATTGAAAATACAGAAGAAACACAATGACAAGCAAAACAATTTCTAAATAGGATTTCAGCTTGGGTTGGGCAATGAAGAAAACAAAACTCAAACCGATAAGGCAAGCCGCTGTGATGACCACCAAAACTCGCCTGTTGAACTGATTGCGAAACCTAGACGGCCTGTTGTCGTTCAAGCTTTCAATGACTTCATTCTTGGTGACACCCGCAGACCAATAATATTTATTGCCTTTTTTATCTGTCATGTGATTTGCCTTTTGGAAAAGGTTGGATAGAAAAGAGGCTTTGAATGTCTTTCCCCAAAACATCGGCAATTCGCATGGCCAGCACCAAGCTGGGGCTGTACTCGCCCCGCTCTAGGTAGCCAATGGTTTGATAGTGCACGCCCACAGATTCGGCCAATTGCTGGCGCGACATGCCCAGCTGCTCTCGCTGCTCGGCAATGCGGTTGTAAACGGGAATTTCTTCATTGCGGCTCATGAAGATAGTATAAATGCTACATAGCATTCATGCAACAATTCTTTTTAAAAGAATTGTTGCCGCAGGGTGATAAATGAATTACTTAATTTGATAAACCGCTACTGAGCCTGACACTTCATGGCCGACCACTAGCAATGCCACACCGGTAGGACTTTGCGCAGCTGGAATGAATTTCATGCCTTCAGGAGAAATATCGCCATCCGAAAGGTTGGTGGTGTTGCGAATGTATTGAACCAGCTTGGGTTTGGTTGGATCTGTAATTTTGTACATCATGACTGCGCTAGCACGCTCGAGCGCCACAAATGCATAGGTCTCAGTACCGACTTGACCTACAACCACCGATTCCGGCTCTGGTCCTTTGTTGTCCAAACGACCCAGCAATTGGTCTGCTTTGAGCAAAGCCAATGCATTGGCAGAATCATCGCTGGCATTGTTGTAAACCGCGCGTTCAATGTCTTCACCAGAGTCAAATACCTGGGCCCCAGTGCTGGCATCCCAAATTGAAAATGAGCGTCCACCCAAGACATACACACGGTCGAAATCGCCATCACCATCCGTATCGCCGTAGTTTCCACCAGCGTGCTTGGTCATGAGGGTTAGACGACCTAATTCTTGATCGGTTTTGATGGCGTTAACAACATCAGCAGGGAAAGCCGTAGGGTCTAAGTTGGCAACAATGTCCTTGAAACGGGCTGTGTCAGCAGAAGAGCCGGTTAGGAAATCGCCTCGATCGTCACCTTCGTTGGCGGTTAAAAAGTATGTTTTGCCATTCACTGTGTAGGTGGCGATGCCATCGGGCAAGTAAACACCATACAGGTTGGCGTAGTTTTTGAGAGTGGCTTGAGCTGTTGGGCTGTTGTAGGCTGAAGAGCTGGTACCTGCATAACGATCTGAGGCTGCAATTTTGTACTTGCTGCCATAGTCTTTAAAACCCAGTGCAAAAATTTTGTTGATCTTTGCGCTAGCCAAGTCCACTTCTGCCACTGCGTTGTTTTCCTGCAGTGTGATGTAGGCCGTTTTGCTGTCAGCTGAGATGGCCACATATTCAGGCTCCAAATCTTGAGCCACAGTTGCGCCAGGTCGGCCGATGCGCACAGTCGATGGCAGCTCACTGGCACGCTTGCCGCCAACGTTGAAGTCAGTGAAACCCAATTGAATGGCTGAATCGGCAGGCACGTCATTGTTGATATTGACAATCGAGATGGATCCTTCTGGGTCAATGCCATCCGCCATAAAGTTATTGCTCAACTCGCCTTCGTTGGCCACCACCAAATACTTGCCATCTGGAGAGAAGGCCACGCCATCAGGCAAAGCGCCAACAGTGACTTTTTTCAGAAAGCTTGGCATGCCAGTGGAAGTCAATTTGTAAAACGCTATGACACCTGGACTGGTTTTGGGCGTAGCTTGCACAGCAATGGCCAACAGATTGCCTGTGACATCCAGGCTTTGCACCCCACCCGCTGTGAAAGTGCTGTCGTTGACATCTGCTGCCACGTTGTAGCGTGCAGAGATTTGAAGATTGTTGGCTGTTGTCGGGTTGGTCAGTGCTGTTGTGCCCAAACCTGACAGCTCAATGCGTTTGAAAGATGAAGGCTCTGTCGCTGTGTCTACCGTCACGAACAGTGACTTGCTATTGGCATGGTAGGCCGTGATTTCTGCCACCAAAGATGGCGCAGCGGTGGTACCGCCAGAAGCGTAGCGTCCAACCAAGCTCATTTGCGGATTTTTTTCAATTGCAGTGAGTTGGCTTGCTAAGTGAGTGCGAGCCTGAGCTTCAGTGCGCAAGCCTGTGGCACCACCACTCAGCATGGCAGTCAGCTGAGTTGTGCCAACCTTAGACCAGTCGGTAGGCTGAGTCAGTGTGCTCGCAAGTTTGGTGCGATTGATTGAAATGCCGTTGTCTGGATTGCCGTCAGTGTCTAAGCTTTGTAGCAAACGTGCAATAGCCAACGCACCGGGGTCATTGGCAGAAGTTGCGCCTACCAAGTCGAGAGGGCTGATGCGATCGCCTGCAGTGACCGTAGGGAACTTAACATCGCCCAAAGAGAAGGTCACGGTATCGCCAGCCACATAATTGAAAACGCCAGCAGAGTTGGTGGTGCCTGTCAAACCAGAGCTGGTGGTGAAGCTCAGACCTTCAACGGGGGCGTCTACAAAAACACCTTGTTTGGTGGGCGTATCAGTGTTGCCACAAGCTGTGAGCAGGCACGCCGTTGCAATCAAAGAAAGGCTGACTAAATTTTTCATGAGCAATCTCTTGTAGGGTTAGTTTCCTCAGATGCTAAGAAAAATTTGTGACAGAAATATGGCAAGTTTGATTAAGTGAAGCTGAAATTCAATGGACACATTGAGTGGTTCTGACTGTGTATTTGGCTAGCACTCAAGTACCTAAACTTTTTTGAATCTTGCAGACAGTCTTAGCGACCAAAAAATCGTCATCAGCACAAAGACACCTGTAGCCACCATCAAGTGGTGCGTAGAAAGTTGGGGTGGATTGTGAAGGTGCGCTTGCACAATCAACCAGAAAATGACTGCCATGAAACAGCAAAGCTTGCTGGCAAGAATCAATAAGTACGCTTGAAGAATTTGCTTTGTTTCGTCTATTCGATCAGGTGACAACCAATACATGCGATTGGGAATGTTGATCATCTGTGGTGGCAATTTGGCAATCAACGTTGGCAGCAAAGCCATCAAACCCGATGTGAGCACCATGATGGCAAGAAACAAATTGGTGAATTGATCGCGCGGCATGGTGGCATTGGGCGTGCCAGACAAATCAAAGTGTGATGCAACCACAGGCGGCAAATTCTGTGCGGTACCTAAGATGAATGCGACGCACAAGATCAGTAAAAATGCATATGCAAAGGCAAGTACTTTAGTATTGTTCATTGATTGCTTGGCTAAAAATTATAAAAATTAAAAAAAAGTTCTAAAAAGATTAATTTAAGAATTTTAAATAATTACAAAATTGAAAATTCTGCCTACACCGCATAAAAATAGAAAAGCGTGTTGATAGGTATTGCCTTGTAACTTTGGTTCGTTTGCAGAAGTGTCTTTTGTTGGACTAATTAAAAACTAAGCCTTATGATGATTCTGGAAAAAAACACAGGAGTCAATGCCTGAACGAGAAGGCAAGACATCTGTCACAACAATTTGATGAATCAAGGCTGCTTTTCATGACAACCGTCAAAAAAATTATTGATAAAAAAGCGAACACCATTTTCTCGGTTTCAACCACTGAACCCGTAGAAAACGTCCTGAAAGTCATGCGCGATCATCGCGTCAGAGCCGTTCTGGTCATTGACGACGGTGTGTTGATGGGTATTGTTTCACAGGGCGATTGCGCCATCAAAGTATTGTTGCCGCACGACAATCCAGCCCAAGTGGCCGTCTCAAAAATCATGACGCCCAACCCCCTCACCGTGACACTCGCGAACACACTCGATGAATGCATGGCCATCATGGTTCACAAACACATTCGCCATTTGCCTGTTGTTGAGAAAAACAAAGTACTTGGCGTTGTTTCCATCGGTGACTTGGTCAAAAATATCATTGAGCTTCAAGGCAACCAAATCAAGTTCCTTGAAACCTACATCAAAGGGCATGGCGCTTGAGAAAATAGACATTCGCTTGAACAAACTCTCAAGCGAAGACGCTCAATCTATTGCGCTGGCGGGCCTTTGTTATTTTGGCAAATGTTGAGCCAACAACAAGGCCACATGCATGGCCTCACGCGCTGTGCCATCCATAATTTGATGCCTGCAGCTGGTGCCATCGGCCACCACACAAGCGTCTTGCTGTAGTCGAATGCTGGGCAGCAAACTGGCCTCGGCCATTTGTTTGGACACTTCCAAGTGCGAAGCTTCGTAACCAAATGAGCCGGCCATGCCGCAGCAACTGCTCTCGATCAAATCTACTTTGACTTGTGGAATGAGTTGGATCACTTGTGTGATGGAGGGCATCAAGCCAAAGGCTTTTTGGTGGCAGTGGCCGTGCAGCAACATAGGCTTTTTGGCTGGTGTCAATTGAGCCTTCAGAGCATCAAGCTTTCCTGCTTTGTTTTCTGTTGCTAAAAATTCTTCAAACAAAACAGCATGGGCGGCAACAGTGTCTGCCATCTCACCCAGGCCCATGACCAAAGATTCATCGCGCAGGGTTAGAAGGCACGATGGCTCTAGACCCACAATGGCAATGCCTTTTTGTGCAAAGGGCAGCAAGGCTTCTAGCAAAGCTTGTGCATGCTCTTTGGCTTTGCTCACTTGCCCGCTGGCCAAGTAGGTTCGGCCACAGCACAGGTGTTGGCCAGGGGCGTCTTGCTGGGTGCGGCTGGCAATGTGAACTTGATAGCCCGCCGCAGACAAAACATCGAAGGCAGCCCAGGCGTTTTCAGATTCGAAATAGCCATTGAACGTATCGACAAACAAAACCACGGGTTTGCTGGCTGCCAATACTTCTTGTGCCGAAACACCAACACGCTGGCTGTTGAAGAAATGCTCCTTTTTCCACTCAGGCCATGAACGCTCGGCAGACAGGCCCGTGAGCGATTCTGCCAAGCGGGCCAACCAAGGCCACTGATTGCGCAGGTTCATGAGGCGTGGCCATTGAGATGCAATGTGCGCGTAGCGTGGCAAATTGGAAATCAGGGTGTCTTTTAAGGGCAAACCATGCTTGGCGTTGTAGTGGTGTTGCACTTCAATTTTCATGCGCGCCATGTCAACGCCCGTAGGGCAGTCGCGTTTGCAGCCTTTGCAACCCACACACAGGTCCAAAGCTTCCTTGACCTCTGGGCTTTCTAAGCCGCCTTGGAGTTGGCCACTCAAAGCCAATCTGAGTGTATTGGCCCTGCCGCGCGTGGCATGCACTTCATCGCGCGTGACTCTAAAACTGGGGCACATGGTGCCCGCATCAAATTTTCTGCAAGTGCCATTGTTGTTGCACATTTCCACAGCTTTGGCCAAGCCTTGTGCGGGATCTTGGCCTGTACCGGGCGCAGTGGTTTTTTCTGTGGCAGCGTCGTTGTGAACGTTCCATTCACTCCAATCCAAAGCGGTTTGAATGGGAATGATTTTGTAATTGTTGCCAAAGCGCATGAGCGATGTGTCGTCCATTTTGGGCGGATTCACCATGCGGTTGGGGCTGAGCAAGTTGAGCGGGTCGAGGTGCTGTTTGATTTGGCCAAATGCTTGTTGAATGGCGGGGCCAAACTGCCACTCAATCCATTCACCTCGGCACAGCCCATCTCCATGTTCACCGCTGTAGGCGCCTTTGTACTTGCGCACTAGTGCGCTGGCTTCCTCGGCTATGGCGCGCATTTTTTGCGGGCCATCCCGGCGCATGTCCAAAATTGGCCGCACATGCAAAGTGCCTACCGATGCATGGGCGTACCATGTGCCTTTGGTGCCGTGCTTTTGAAACACTTGCGTTAAAGCATCGGTGTACTCTGCCAAGTGCTCTAAGGGCACAGCGCAGTCTTCAATGAAGCTCACGGGTTTGCCGTCGCCCTTCAAGCTCATCATGATGTTCAGGCCTGCTTTGCGCACTTCCCATAAGTTTTTCTGAGGTGCATCGTCCACCATTTCCACCACACTGTTGGGCAAGCCCATGTCGCCCATGAGGGCCACCAATTGTTTCAATTCATGCTTGAGCTTTTCTTTGTCAGAGCCTGCAAATTCAACCAACAAAATAGCTTCAGGATCGCCAATGATGGCTGTGCGAATGGTGGCCGCAAAAGCTGGAATTTTCAAAGACAGCTCAATCATGGTTCGATCGACCAATTCCACTGCGGTGAGCGTGCCGCTGCCTAGCTTGGCAATGTGCTGTGCAGAATCCATGGCTTTGTAAAAGCTGTTGAAGTTCACAACACCCAATACCTTGGAAGTGGGAAGTTCACTGAGCTTCAAGGTCAGCGATTGGGTCATGGCCAAGGTGCCTTCACTGCCCACCAACAAATGCGACAGATTGACCTTGCCGTCGGGGGTGTAGGGCCGCACATTTTGGTTGTCAAAAATATCCAAGTTGTAGCCCGCCACGCGCCTTAACACTTTGGGCCAATGGTTGTGCAGATCGGCCTGATGCTCTACAGCCAATTGTTTGACGAACTCACCAATTTGCCTTGCACGACCAGTGCTGTTTTCAAACTGAGAAAAATCAAGCAGCTCGCCATTGCTGAGCCAAGCTTTGGCGCCCAAAACGTTGTGCACCATGTTGCCGTAGGCAATGGAGCGGCTGCCGCACGAGTTGTTGCCGGCCATGCCGCCCAAAGTGGCTTGTGCACTGGTTGAAACGTCCACCGGAAACCACACACCCTGTTTTTTCAATGAGGCATTGAGGGCGTCAAGGGCGATGCCAGGCTGCACTTCCACCGTGCCTGATTGAAGGTCTAGGTTGAGGATATTTCGAACATGTTTGCTGTGATCGATGACCAAACCCACGCCGGTGGTTTGACCACACTGGCTGGTGCCGCCGCCTCTGGGAACGATGGGCACCTTCAAGTCACGGCAAATGGCCATGGCGGTAGCCACTTCCTCGGGGTGCTTGGGCACAAACACACCCAATGGCGTCACTTGGTAAATGGAGGCGTCGGTGGCGTAGCGGCCGCGGTCGGCGGCAGAAAATAGCACTTCGCCTTGAGTTTCAGATTTCAAACGTTTGGCCAAGAGGCCTGCCACTTCATTGCTGGCAGCGGCAACATGCTCGTAATTTTCAAGCGCAGAGTTTGGGGCGCTGACTGTAGATGTGTTCATGGGAGACTGATTCAACAAGAAATACGGGTTTTTCCACATCAGGGAAATCTGAATTCCCGCTATTCTGTCGTCAAATTGATATTTATTCTTAGGAATGCATTTAAATGCTTCAGCTTGATTTTCATCCAACGGGTCGCCACTTCTTGCAAATCCCGGGCCCTTCGCCGGTACCAGACCGAATTTTGCGGGCCATGAGCTTGCCCACCATCGATCACCGAGGTCCAGAATTTGGTGCGCTGGGTTTGAAGCTGATGGCCAACATGAAGGCTATTTTCAAGACGCAACACCCCGTCATGATTTACCCAGCATCTGGCACTGGAGCCTGGGAAGCAGCATTGGTCAACACCCTAAGTGCAGGCGACCATGTGCTCATGTATGAGACGGGTCACTTTGCTTCTTTGTGGTTCAAGCTGGCCGCCCGCTTAGGGATTAAGGCCGAGCTGTTGGGCCTACCTGGAGCAGAGGGTTGGCGCCAAGGTGTCGATGCTCACAAAATTGAAGCGCGCTTGAAGCAAGACACATCCCACAGCATCAAGGCGGTGTGTGTGGTGCACAACGAAACCTCTACAGGCGTCACCAGCGACATTGCCGCTGTGCGCCGTGCCATAGACAACGCCAAGCATCCTGCGCTGCTCATGGTGGACACCATTTCAGGTTTGGCTTCTGCCGATTACCGCCACGATGAGTGGGGTGTGGATGTCACAGTCAGTGGCTCGCAAAAGGGTTTGATGTTACCGCCTGGCATGAGCTTCAATGCGCTGTCGCCCAAGGCCATTGAGGCCAGCAAAAATTCGACCTTGCCCAAATCTTTTTGGGCTTGGGATGAGATGCTCGAGATCAACAAATCGGGCTACTTTCCTTACACTCCCAATACCAATTTGATGTATGGCTTGAGTGAAGCTTGCGACATGATTTTGGGTCAGGGCTTGGACATAGTTTTCAAGCGGCATGTGCGTTGGGGTGAGGGCGTTCGCGCGGGTGTGCGTGCATGGGGCCTGCCCATTCAGTGTGCCGACCCTGCTTTGTACTCGCCCATTTTGACGGGCGTGATGACGCCAGAGGGTGTTGACGCAGATGCTGTGCGCAAAATAATTTACGAGAGATTTGATTGTTCCTTAGGAACGGGTCTGGGCAAGGTCAAAGGCAAGATGTTCCGCATTGGGCACTTGGGCGATTGCAATGACCTGACCTTGATTGCCGCACTTGCAGCTTGCGAGATGGGCTTGAAGTTGAGCGGTGTTCAATTGAATGGCTCGGGCGTCCAAGCCGCCATGGACTATTTTTCTGCCAACCCTGTGCCAGCCCTCATTCAAAACTGAAGGGCACCCGCATGGCCCAGACTCTTCTGCGAATCGGTGCTGGCGCAGGCTATGCGGGTGACCGCATCCCACCTGCATTGGCCTTGGCAGAAAAAGGCCAGCTCGATTATTTGGTCTTTGAGTGTTTGGCCGAGCGCACCATTGCGCTGGCGCAGTTAGAAAAAATTCAAAACCCTTTGCGCGGTTTTGATCCTTTGCTCTCAGCGCGTATGAAAGCCGTGTTGCCTGCTTGCATGGCGCAAGGCACTCGCATCATTACCAACATGGGCGCCGCCAATCCTTTGCAGGCTGGGCGTGAAGTGTTGGCGATTGCCAAAGAGTTGGGGTTTCATCACCTCAAGGTGGCAGTCGTGTTGGGCGATGATGTGTTGGCAACTTTGCAGGCACAATATCTCTCCGAGCCTTTGATAGACAGCCCGCAAACAGTGGCAGACATACAAAGCGTGTTGGTCTCTGCCAATGCCTATCTGGGCGCAGAAGCACTCTTGCCCGCGTTGCAAACCGACGCGCATGTCATCATCAGTGGTCGGGTGGCCGACCCCGCATTATTTTTAGCGCCCCTCATGCATCATTTTCAATGGCGTGCCGATGATTGGCACTTGTTGGGCAAAGGCGTGATGGTGGGCCATTTGCTGGAATGCGCGGCCCAAATCACGGGGGGCTATTTTGCCGATCCTGGCTACAAGGATGTGCCCAATTTGGCGCAGCTGGGCTATCCCTTGGCAGAGGTGAGCGCCAGTGGTGAAGTGGTCATTACCAAATTGGCGGATGCGGGTGGTTGCGTCACGGTGCCCACATGCACCGAACAGCTGCTTTATGAAATTGAAGACCCCACACAGTATCTGCAACCCGACGTGGTGGCCGATTTTTCGCAAGTGCAATTTCACCAAGTGGGTGCAGACAGGGTGCAAGCCTTTGGCGCCAGTGGCACCACGCGGCCCGACACCCTCAAAGTGACATTGGGATACCGCGATGGCTTTGTGGGTGAGGGTCAAATGTCGTATGCGGGGCCTGGCGCGCAAGCCAGAGGGCAGTTGGCCCTCGATCTTGTCAAAGCCCGATTGGCCGATGCTGGATTTGGCCATTTTGAAGCACGCTACGACCTGATTGGCGTGAATGCCATTTTGGGTGACACACAGCCTTCGCATGAACCTTCCGAGGTGCGTGCCCGAATTGCGGTGCGTGTAGACACCCAGGCGCAGGCGCTTCATGTGGCCAACGAGGTAGAGGCCTTGTACACCAACGGTCCTGCTTCTGGTGGGGGTGCCAGCAAATCGGTGCGCGAGGTGATTGCGGCCGCATCGATGCTCATCCCTCGCAGTGCCATACAAACTCAAACCATTTTGCTAGACGGCACTGAGGAGCTGGCCTGACATGCTCTTAAGAGACATTGCACACACCCGAACCGGTGACAAGGGCAACCGATCAACCATTTCAGTCATTGCCTGCGATCGACAACATTTTGAGTTGATTGAGAAATGCCTTACCTCAGAAAAAGTGCTGGCGCATTTTGCGGGCATTGTGAAGGGGCCTGTTGTGCGTTACAGCTTGCCCCAACTTGGCGCGCTCAATTTTGTGATGCACAATGCTTTAGGTGGCGGCGTGACGCGCTCTTTGGCCCTTGATGCACACGGAAAATGCCTCAGCGCCAAACTGCTCAGTCTTGTGATTGAATAAACATGTTTCGTTAAATTGGAGATGCTATGAAAAATTCTCGTATGGCTGGTTTGAAAAAAAGTTTGCTCAGCGTGATGTTGGGTTTGGGTGTTGCACTGGTTGCCACACAAGCTCAAGCGCAGGCCTACCCCAATAAACCCATCAAGGCCATCGTGCCCTTTGCAGCGGGCAGCGCCACCGATCAAATTGGCAGAGCATTTGCGCAAAAAATGTCTGAAGTTTTGGGTCAACCCATCGTGGTTGAAAACAGAGCTGGCGTCAATGGCATGTTGGGCGCTGATGCTGTGGCCAAATCGGCTCCCGATGGCTACACCATTCTCATTGGTACCAACAGCACCAACGCAGCGCTCAAAAGCCTGATGAAGAAATTGCCCTACGACCAAGACACCGCGTTTGCACCTATTGGTTACATGGGCTCGGTGCCTCTCATTGTGGGCGTCAACAACGACGTGCCTGCCAAGAATTTGAAAGAGTTTGTCGATCTGGCCAAGTCCAAACCCACGCAGGTCACCTTCGCCAGCGCCAGCACCTCGCAATTGGTGTCTTCTGAAATGTTGGCCAGCATGGCCGGCGTTCAAATGACACACGTGCCCTACAAGAGTGGCCCTGCCGCCATGACCGATCTCATTGGCGGTCAGGTCAATATGTTTACCGCCGACTTTGCAGTCATGTTGCCCCAAGTCAAGGGCGGCAAAATTCGCGGCTTGGCCGTCACTTCCACTCAGCGCTCCAAAGCCATTCCTGAGTTGCCCACAGTCAATGAAGCACTTGGCCTGAAAGACTACGAGCTCATTGCGTACTTCGCTATGTTCGCGCCAGCGGGCACACCGGCCGACATCATTCAAAAACTCAACGCTGCTTTGAATGCGGCTGCCAACGACAAAGCCATTCTCGAGCGATTCTCTGCACTGGGTTTTGAAACTGCACCAGGCTCGCCTGAAGCGCTGGCTCAGCGTTCTAAAACTGAAACAGCCAAGTGGGCCAAAGCCATTCGCGAAGCAAAGATTGAACCGCAATAACACTTCAATTGCAGGAGGGTGAGTTTTGGAAGTTTCTTTTCATGAGGAAATAGAGGCCCTCCGTGCTGGTGATGGCGAGGTCTTTCAAGGTGAAGGCATTCTGGCCATCACCAAAGCCTTGCTCCAATCAGGCGTGGCTTATGTGGGTGGTTATCAAGGCGCACCTGTTTCGCATTTGCTGGACGTGATGGTGCAAGCCAAGCCCTACATGGACGAGCTGGGTGTTCATGTTGAAGCTTGCTCCAACGAAGCCTCGGCGGCGGCCATGTTGGGTGCTTCCATTCACTATCCTATTCGCGGTGCAGTGACGTGGAAGTCCATTGTGGGCACCAACGTGGCTGCAGATGCGCTGTCCAATTTGTCATCGCCTGGCGTCACGGGTGGCGTGCTCATTGTGGTGGGTGAGGATTACGGCGAAGGCGCCAGCGTCATTCAAGAAAGAACACATGCTTATGCCCTCAAGTCGGGCATGTGTTTGCTAGACCCGCGGCCAGAGCTGGGGCAAATGGTCAACATGGTGGAGCATGGCTTCAGATTGTCCGAGCACTCCAACATGCCCGTCATGATGGAATTGCGCATTCGGGCGTGCCATGTGCGCGGACAGTTTGTAGCCAAAAACAATGTGGCGCCTCTTCTTTCCAAAAAGAATTTGTTGCAAGAACCGGCCAGTTTTAACTACATGCGCTTGGCGCACCCGCCAGTCACGTTTGCGCAAGAAAAGCGCAAAGTAGAACACCGCCTGCCTGCTGCGCGCGAGTACATCGTGACCAATCAACTCAATGAGCATTTCAAAGGCACCTCTCACCAAGATTTAGGCTTGATTGTTCAAGGCGGTCTTTACAACACACTCATCCGAGCGCTTCAGCAGTTTGACTTGTCGGATGCATTTGGCGTTTCAAGCCTGTCTATCTTGGTGTTGAACGTCACCTATCCTTTGGTTCCCACTGAGCTCACCGACTTTTGCAAAGACAAAAAAGCCGTGCTGTTGCTGGAGGAGGGACAGCCCGAATACATCGAGCAAGAATTGGCGCTCATGTTGCGTCGACTCGATTTGCAAACCCCTGTTCACGGTAAAGACATGCTGCCAAGTGGCGGTGAGTACTCGGCAGAAGTCATGGCCGAAGGCTTGCTGAAGTTTTTGGATCAGCACCGTCCGAATGCCGTACCCGAAACCACGCGCAGCTGGTTGCAGAGCAATGTGCAACGACGCAAACAAGTTCAAACTTTGCTGGGCACACCCATTCCCGCACGGCCCCCGAGCATGTGCATTGGTTGCCCCGAGAGGCCCGTGTTTTCAGCGCTCAAATTGGCCCAAGAAAAAGTGGGGCCGGTGCACGTCTCTGGCGACATTGGGTGCCATGCCTTGGCCACATTCGAGCCCTTCTCGGTGGGCCATTCCATCTTGGGTTATGGCATGAGTTTGGCCAGTCGCGCTGGGGTATCGCCCCTCATGAAGCGCCGTGTGCTGTCTGTCATGGGCGATGGTGGTTTTTGGCACAACGGCCTCTTAACCGGTGTGCAAAGCGCGCTGTTCAATGGCGATGATGCGGTTCTCCTCATCTTCAAGAACGGTTACACCTCGGCCACTGGCACGCAAGACATTATCAATACGCCCTCGGAGGCCACCAAGGACGCCAATCCAGACAAGCGTCAAAGTTTGGCGCACACCAGCCAGGTCATTGAACACACCTTAGAAGGCTTGGGCGTGAAGTGGCTGCGAACTGTGCACACGTATGAGGTGGCTCAAATGCAGGCCACGCTCACTGAAGCGTTTACAACCGATTTTCAGGGCCTCAAAGTGATTGTGGCGGAGGGTGAGTGCCAGTTGGAGCGTCAGCGGCGCATCAAACCTTGGTTGGCTCAATTGAAGGCCACGGGCCAGCGCGCTTTGCGCGTCAAATATGGCGTCGACGAAGATGTGTGCAATGGCGACCATGCTTGCATCAGGCTGTCTGGCTGCCCCACCTTGACACTCAAAGACAATCCCGATCCCCTGAAGGTAGACCCAGTGGCCACCGTGATAGAGGGTTGTGTTGGTTGCGGACTGTGCGGCGAAAACGCCCATGCCGCTACGCTGTGTCCTTCTTTCTACCGCGCCGAAATTGTTCAGAATCCCAAGTTGACCGAACGCCTGTTTGCGCGTTTGCAAAACGCCTTCACGCGTCTGTTGCAGCCTGCGTAATGGGTCCCAAAGAAATTCACCGATGACACAACCTGTTTCTATTTTGCTGTGTGCCTTAGGGGGCGAGGGTGGTGGGGTTTTGGCCAATTGGTTGATCGATGTGGCCAGGATTGCCGACTATCCTGCACAAGCCACCTCCATTCCAGGTGTGGCCCAAAGAACAGGCGCCACCACTTATTACCTCGAAATTTACCCCATCCCCCGCTTGCAACTGAAGGGCCAATTGCCCGTGCTGGGCCTGAACCCCTTGCCGGGTCGACTCGATGCCTTGGTCTCTTCGGAGTTGTTGGAAACAGCCAGGCAAATTGCCAATGGCCTTGCATCCAACGACCGAACCTGCGTCATCAGTTCATCGTCGCGTGCTTTAACAACTGCAGAAAAGATGGTCATGGGCGATGGGCGCCGTGATGAAACTGCACTGCTCGATGTCATTGCCGAAAACAGCTTGCGCCATCACGTGCTTGACATGGCCCATCTGTGTCAAGAAGCGGGCACCATGGTGAGTGCAGTGATGTTGGGTGCCATTGCCGCCAGTGGTTTGTTGCCATTTGCGCGGGTGCACTACGAAAGTGTTTTAGCGGGCAACAGCGCTTCGGCCAAAGCCAGTCTGCGCGGTTTCTCTTTGGCCTTCGAGCGGGTGAGCAAGCAGCGAGAGCAAACGCAATATCTCGATCAGTTGTTAGCACCACCTCCAGCGCCTGCATTGCCCACATTGCAAAACAGCGAAAGTGATTTCTCAGAACTGACAGCCAACCTGGGTACTCAAACCCGGGTACCCCAGCAGGTTTTGAGCGAGTTTCCACCCAGCCTTCATCATCTGTTTTCCTTGGCATATCAGCGGGTCCATCAATATCAAAATGAGGCTTATGCCCAGTTGATGGTAGAGCGTTTAAAAAAGTTAAAACACATTGAGACATCTGCACCTGGCGGGTCTGCTGCGTGCCCTGTCACCACAGAAGCCACACGCTGGCTGGCTTTGTGGATGGCCTACGACGACATCATTCAAGTGGCTCACTTGAAAAGTCGGTCCCAACGCTGGGACCGTGTTTCGCAAGAGGTCAAACTCCAAGAAGGTGAACTGCTCAAGGTCTACGATCACTTCAAGCCTGGGGTACCAGAGCTCGCCGCCATGCTGCCCATGTCTTGGGCGCAAGCGCTTCTCAAGTGGGATCGCCAACGGGTTGCCAATGGCAAGGAAGCTTGGTCAATGCCCATCAAGCTGGCCCGACATTCGGTGTTGGGCATGCTGAGCCTTCGCTTCTTGTCGCTGTTGCGCGTATTCAGGCCTTATGGTCACCGTTACATCACAGAGCAAGCCTTGATCGAAGAATGGCTGCAAGGCATTGCCAGTGCCTGCGCTGTGTCTACCGATTTGGCTTTGGAAGTGGCTCGCTGCGGACAACTCATCAAGGGTTATGGCAGCACCAATGAGCGTGGCAAGGACAACTTATTGCACATTCTCAAAACGGTTTGTGTACCCGATGCAAGCAAGACGGCTGCAGAACAAACCGCTGCTGTATCGCAAATCCGCAAAGCGGCTTTGCAAGATGAAGCAGGACAACTTTTGGATCAAACTTTGAGCTTGCATGGTGCACCTGTTCGGCCCGTCAAAGCGCAACCCATTTTGTGGATGAAGAATCCCAGAATCAAATCAAGCAACTCGTAGACTTTCCAAGCCATTACAAACAAAATGAACATCGCAACTCGTTCAAGGGAGACAAAATGACAAAGACCCAAGGTTCATCTGTGCGTGCTCAGCCTACCAAAAGGGCGCTGACCATCACGCTTTCAATGCTGTTGGTGGGCGCTGCGCTTTGCACCAATGTGTTAGCCCAAGCTTGGCCTTCAAAGCCAGTGAAGGTTGTTGTCAATTTCCCACCGGGCGGTGCGGCCGATCAAATTGCCCGTGCCATTGGCATTCCTTTGGCAGAGGCTTTAGGTCAACCCGTGGTGGTGGAAAACAGAGGCGGAGCCAACGGCAATTTGGGTGGTGAGGCCGTGGCCAAGTCGCCCGCCGATGGCTACACCTTGCTCATGAGCTCGGGTGGCATGGTGTCAGTCAATCCTCATATTTACGCACGCATGTCGTTTGACCCAGCCAAAGATTTGATTCCGGTGGCATCGGCGGCCAGGGTCTTGGTTTACTTGGTGACCAAACCCAATTTCCCAGCTGACAACATTCAGGGATTTTTAAAGTACGTCAAAGAAAATCCTGGCCGCCTTTCCTACGGCTCTGCCGGCAATGGCAGCTCGCCGCACTTGGCGGGTGAAATGATGAAAAGTCAGGCCGGCTTGTTTGCGGTTCATGTGCCTTACAGAGGCGCTGCGCCTGCTTTGCAAGATGTGCTGGCGGGTCAGCTCGATTTTTATTTCGATCCAGGCATTGGCTTGGGCCAAGTTCGCGCAGGCAAGCTCAAGCTGATGGCGGTGGGCAGTCTGAAGCGTTCACCCTTGTTTCCCAATGTGCCCACCTTGGAAGAGGCAGGTCTCAAAGGCTTTGACGCCGATTCTGTATTTGGCTTCTATGCACCAGCGGGAACGCCTGCAGACGTTGTGACCAAATTGAACCGTGAAATCAATCGCATTTTGGCCACGCCTGCTTTGAAAGAACGCATTCAGAATTTAGGTGGCGAGGCTTTGCCACTCACGCCTGCAGAATTTGGAGCGCGTGCCAGTGAAGATTCCAAACGATTTGGCGCCATCATTCGCGAAAGAAAAATCACTGGCGATTGAAGATTGAAGACCTTATGGGTCTCTTCAAATCGCCAGCAATTTCAGTTCACTCAGTTGGCCAATCTGGAGAGGTAATGCGAAATGGCCTGCAGGTCTTCATCTGAAATGCCATACAGAGATGCAATCATGATGGAGTCACGGCCAACCGCTTGATTGGCCTTCATGGCGCGCATGGTGTAGAGCAGATAGTCTTCACGCTGACCTGCCAGTCTGGGCATTTGTTCACGGCCCACGTAAGTTGGCAAGTGACAAATGCCGCATCGCATTTCTTGCGACAGAGTTTCCCCTCGAGTGAAAAGCGCTGCTTGACGTTTGGCGGTGGGCTTTGCAACCGGCAGCGATGCGTAATACACCGCCAGCGCTGTCAGCTCAGAATCGGGCACATTGTCTAGCATGCCCTTCATCTGCGCAATGTCACGCATGCCTTCGCGAATGAGGACCAATTGGTTTTCAATGAAAATTTTGGGCTGTCCCGCAAGCGAAGGCACATCCTTCAACTGCGAGTTGCCGTTAGGTCCGTGACACGCTGAACACAAAGCGGCCCGCGAGGGCACAGATTGAGCGGCAGAAAAAAGGGGCGCCAACATAGCCGCCCCCAGGAAGGCCAAAACCTTCCATTGAGATCTCCATGTCATTCTTATTTGCTGTAGCTCACGCGGTAAATGACGCCCATTTGTTCGTCAGAAACCAACATAGAACCGTCTTTCATTTGATGCAAATAGGCAGGACGTCCCCAGAAGGATTGATCTGCTTCGTTGAAGAAGCCTGTCATGAAGGGTTCAACCTTGGCATTCTTGCCGTCGGCATCGGCGCGGACCATGACCACGTCATAACCAATTTTCTTGGTGCGGTTCCATGAACCCTTGCGCGCATTGAACAGCACATTGCGGTATTCGGCAGGGAACATGTTGCCAGAGTAAAATTTCACGCCCATACTGGAGGCGTGAGGGCCCATCAGCGCAACGGGTTGCTCAATGCCATCACATGGCTTGGCGCGTTTGACATCGGGATCGGGCAAGTTGCCTTGATGGCAGCTTGGGAAACCGTAGTGGCCACCCACCTTCAAACGATTCATGGTGTCGTTGGGGGTGTCGTCGCCCATCCAATCACGGCCATGGTTGCTGAACCACAATTCCTTGGTGACGGGATGCCAGTCAAAGCCAACTGTGTTGCGAACACCGCGAGCCAGAACTTCCATGTTGGAGCCATCGGCGTTGTAGCGGCGAATTTGTGCGTACTCAGCGCTAGGGGGCTCGCAGATGTTGCAAGGCGCGCCAAATGGCACATAGAGTTTGCCATCAGGACCAAACGCAATGTATTTCCAGTTGTGGTGTTGCTCAGGTGGCAAATTGAACTTGGCAGTCAAATCGACAGGCGCAACGTTTGGGTTCTTGTCGATGTTGTCATAGCGCAATACCTTGTCGACGGACATCACAATCAAAGTGCCGTCTTTGTAGGCAGCAGTAGGCTGATTGAGCTTGTCCACCAGCACGCGCGATGTGCGTGTTGTGCCGTTGTCGGTAATTTCGTAAATGCGGCCAAGCGGGCGAGTGCCCACATAGTATTTGCCGCCATCGCCTTGGGTAATGGCGCGGCTGCCTGGCACGCTGTCAGCCCACACTTCAACTTTGAAGCCTGGTGGCAGCTTGATTTTGTCGAGGGGAACGTCAGCTGCTTTGGTGGCAGTGAGTTTGCCGGCCAAGGGTGCCAAGGTGGAAGTAGCCATGTTGTCTGGCATACCTTGTTTCCACGCGGGTGCTGGCGCAGGCGCTGCCGCTGGTGCTTGCGCTTGTGCAGAAGCAGCAAGCATCGATAAAGACACAAGCAAACCCAGTTGTTTGAATTGACGAGTCATGGTGTTTTTCAAAACGTTCTCCTTTTTTTATGACCTTCCACTTTACTGAAGGCGGCACAAAAAAAGAGGGCATTGAATAACACTTGACTACACCAAAGGGAGATTGCAAAAACTAACTGGGTTAACCCTTAAGTCATTTGAGCAACTGTCCTATCAAAGTGCCAGTTTGGCTGTGACACCTATCACCCCATTGCGGGGCAAGGCGGGTTCAAAAAATTGTTTGTTGGCCTGATTGATGATGACGGAACTCACAGCGCGTTTGTCTGTCAGATTGTCGATGCCAACAAAAGCAACTACTTGCGCTTGGCCCCATTGAAAGTGCTGCCTAACGCGCGCATTCAACATGCCATAGCCAATGGCAGTGCCTGACGCGTCATTGCTGTCATTGGCCCAAAGTCTGGAGCGAGCCACCCAATCTAAGTTGGCTTCTTTGCCTGACAAAGAAATTTTGTTGACATGCTGAAAGCCTTTTTCAGACCAAGCGATGGAAGAGAAAAGTTGTTGCCTAGGAATGCCGGGCAAATACTTGCCAGCCAGTGGCGTGTTGTCGCCATATTGCGCATTGATGGCCGTGGCTGACAGAAGCGTGCGCCAGTGCGGGCTCCACAAATGACGCGCAGAAATTTCAAGACCCTGGCGCAGCGTTTGCTGTGCATTGGTGAACGCAGTACGACCACCAACCGACAGGCTGGTCACAATTTCATTGTCGGTTTGAATTCTAAAAAGTGCAGTATCGATGCGAGTCTGAGGCGAGGGTGTCCATTTGCCGCCAAGTTCAAGGTGCTGGCTGCGTGAGGGCACCAAGCTGGCATTGAACAGGCCAAGTACAGCGCTGCCAGACTTGGTGTAAACCGATTCAGACAGGGTGGGTGTTTCAAAGCCACGACCAGAATTGAGGTAGAGGTTGAGCACATCATTGACATGCCACGTGGCTCCCAACACAGGATTGACTGCTTTGTAAGTGACCTTGCCAGAGCCATTGGCGCCATCTGCCAAATAATCGTCTCGGCTTTGCAGTTGAATGGTGCTGGAGCGCAAGCCTGTGGTGATGCTCAATTGAGGCAAAAGGCGCCAGTTTGCTTGTGCAAAGTAATCGCTGTTGGTGCTTTCGTTCAGTTCACTCCGATTGATGCTGCCCGCTTTGACACCCGCATTGGCCGGACCGCCTTGCCGCATTTCGCCGGAGAAGTCTTGATCAAAACCCACCACCCAATCGAAGGATTGATTGGCAAGCCGTTGATTTTTTCCTTGCACCTGAAAGCCTAGACCGTGAAAGTTTCGATCGAGGCCCACCCACGATCCTGCAGTGGCTGAACTGGCCTGGTACTGAAGGTTTTCTCTGGCTCCGCCATAAACCCTGGCTTGAACTCGGGTTTGGGGATCAATTTGGTGTTCGAGCACTGCGCCCAATTGTTCTTGGCTTACTGTTTTGCGTGCGTCGTTGACCACAGCGTTGTTGCCGGCTTGCTTCGGATTGGCCAGCACTTGAGCAAGGGTGAGGCCAAGCGGGTCTTTGGCATACGGCATGCTAAACAAATTGGCGACGAGTTTGATGCGCGTTTGGGGGCTGACATCAATGCGCATCAAGGTGTTGATCTGTTCTCTTTTGGCCTCGCTGTGGTCTCTGTAGCCTTGAATGTGGAAAGTGCTGTAGTCGCCCACAAAACTGACATTGCCAGAGCGTTGGCTAAATTGCCAGTCGGTGCGCGACAAGCCATCGCTGCCCGTCACGATTTGAGATTGCAGCGTCGGAACGGGTTCAGCTTCTCGGGTGAATACTTGAATGACACCGCCAGCCGAATTGCCGTAGAGCTGTGCCAAGGGGCCTGTTAAGACTTCAATTCTGTCTGCGGATGTGAGGCTGACTGTAGACGCTTGTCCTTGACCATCAGGCGTGGTGGCTGGAATACCGTCTGTGATCAAGCGAAAACCGCGCAATCCAAATGCCGACCGAGCACCAAAGCCTCGGATCGAAATTTGAACGTCTTGGGCGTAGTTGTTGCGATTCAGGGCAACCACACCGGGCGCTTGGTTCAAGACATCGGACAAATTCACCTGCGGCCCTGAATTGCGAATGGTCTGGCCATCGATGGCGTAAACCGATGCGGGTGCATCAAATTGGCGCTGTGCCAAGCGGCCGCTTTGGACCAGAACTTCTTGGTTGTCGCTGCTTTGGGCAAATGCCAATACAGCATGCATCCCCACTGCCAAGATGGACCACTGTTGCAATTGGAGGGAAGGCTTGGGCGTAGGAAATTTCATGGGTGTGGGGGAAGGTGAGTGATGGTTGTGAAAACCGCATCGGAAATTTTATGTTGCTTCAGATGGATTGTCTTGAAGCCAGCAAGAGACCCCACGAAGTGACCCTAGGAAGTGACCCTACGAGCGACTCTTGACATCGATCGACTTTGGCATAAAGTCAGCGGCTTGTTTGTCGGTATCTATTTCAAATGCAATTCACTCAAATGCAATTCACCCACCCCAACATCAAACGCACACTGGGCCTTGGCAGTCTGATTTTGTGCGCTGTTTTATGTCTTCAAGCTTGCAGTGTGTTGCAGCCTGAAACCTATGCGCCCAAGCGCGGCCAAATGGGTAAGGACGTCATGTGGTTGCCTACTGGCGATGACCTGATTCTCAAAATGTTGCAGGCTGCGAAAGTGGGACCCCAAGATGAATTGGTTGATTTGGGCGCAGGGGACGGCAAGATTCCCATTGCAGCAGCACGCCATTTTGGCGCCCGAGCTTGGGGCATTGAGTACAACAAAGATTTGGCAGCCCTCGCGCAGCGCAATGCTCAAAGAGCCGGCGTGGCCGATCGCGTGCGCATTGTGCACGGCGACATCTTCAAGGAAGATTTTTCCAAAGCCACGGTGGTTACCATGTATCTGTTGGAAGAGTTGAATGAACAGCTTCGCCCCACCATTTTGGCCATGAAGCCTGGCACCCGTGTGCTTTCACACAACTTCTCCATGGGGGATTGGGAGCCCGATGAGGTCATTGCTGCGAACAACGCCACAGGCTACTTTTGGACAGTGCCAGCCCAGGTGGCCGGGCTTTGGAGTGTGTCGGGGCTGGATGAAAAAAATGTGGCCACACTGAAACTAGACCAAGCGTTTCAGCGAGTGGCGGGTTCTTTGACCCTTCAAGGGAAGACCCAAAATGTGCTGGGTGCCCGCATGGATGGTGCTACGCTTCACTTCAGTTTTGTCAATGCCGATGGGCTGTTGAAGGCAGTCAAGGTTTTTGTGAACAGCAACATGCTGACGGGCGAAGTGACAGGGCCCTATGGCATGGTTGATATTCAACCTCCCGTTGTGAAGGTTGAAGGCCGGCGTCCTTGAAGGACGTATTTAGAGTCAAAAAAGTTTATTGCGTGCAGGTGCGAGTTCGGGTGATGGTACCGTCTGAACTTTGCACTTCTGTCCAGGGGGTGCAAGTGGGGTTGGCTTGGGGCAAGGGCAGAGTTTGCTGCTGAATGATCACCGGATTGGGCTGAACCACGACGGGTTGCCTGGTGGCTTCGTAAATGATCAAACCACCAATGGCCGCAGGGACTGCCCAATTCCAAGCGCCTGAGTGGCCGCGGGCCCAATGGCCATGCCCATGACCGAAGCCATGCCCATGCCTGAACCCATGGCTGTGGTGTTGCGCCATGGCAGATGCGCTAAGGGTTAGAAGCATTAAAACAAGCAGTTTTTTCATGATTGTCTCCAGTGATTAAGCTCTCAACGTCTGAGGCAGGTGTTTGGTTTACCCAAGGATTTGTCAGATTAAAAGACAAATGATTCACAATTGGTTAGGATCTGTTGCTTTATTAAAGGGACAGTCTATCTGTTTTGAATGATGAAATCACATGCCAATTTGACGGAATTCACTGCGCAAGCCATGGAAGACGGCTTTGACGAGGTTGTTCAAAAAGAGTGGGCGCCCAACCTCGCGGTTGGCAAACACACCCACCCGTTTGACGTCAAGGTTCAGTTGTCTGCAGGTCAAGTGCAATTGACTTTTGATTCAGGCGTACAGACCTATCAAGCGGGTCAGGGTTTCTTTATTGCGCGAGGCGTAGAACACTCTGAGCTGTATGGCTCAGAGGGCGCCACATTTTGGGTTGCCCGCAAGCTCTAATTTCAAAATGCCAAGTTGCATCAGCAGGATCTCACTGCTTTTGAACCTGTTTGGGATCTGTTTGGGTTTCAGTGTGGCTGCGTCGGCGCTCGCCCAAACCCAAGCCAATTTGCCAATTGGCACCCAGCTCAAAGTGCATGGCTTGCTGTGGGACGCCCACGAGGTTAGCGTGGCGCAGGTCAAGCGTTATGCGCAAAGCACGGGGTTTGTCAGCCGCGCTGAAAAAGAAGGCGGTGGCTTTATTTATGAGTCGGGCTTTGTTCTTAAAAAAGGCTGGACTTGGCGTGCGCCATTCGGCGTTCCCGCGCAAGACAATGAACCCGCAGTTCATCTCACATTTGATGAGGCTCAAAAAATTTGTCAACACGAAGGCAAGCGCTTGCCACGTGATACCGAGTGGGTCAATGCCGCGTATGTTGAACAAAGATCGCCAGCCCCTGACGGTTTTGTTTCAGGCAAACGTTACCGCTATCCAAATGGTGACAGCGCGCGCCAAAGTCATTGCCTAGAAGGCTGCACTTCTTTAAAGGGCACAGCCCCCGCGGGTTCACTGTGGCGCGGAACAGGCCATGTGCCCGTCATGACAACCCGCCCAGGGGTGAACGGTTTGTATGACATGGGCGGCAATGTCTGGGAGTGGGTGGACACCGGCAGTGGTGACGAGAGAGTCACCCGCGGGGCTTCGTGGTGGTACGACGCCAGTCGGCAGGTGGCAGATGACCTGGCCACCAAGCCCAAAGACACCCGAGTGGGCTACATCGGGTTCAGGTGTGTTGCCACGCCTTGAAAGGCGGGTCAATCGACCTTTCTAATCACTGTTTGACAAAGGCGCTATGAACTTCGCTCCCATGATTGAGCTCACTCGCAACGGCATCTCAGAGTGTCTGCACATGGGGGCTTTGGCCGTGACAGACGCCAATGGCAAATTGATCGCTTCTGCTGGCAATCCTCATTGGCTTTGCTTCACACGCTCAACCTTGAAAGCGCTCCAAGCGTTGCCCCTCATGCAAAGCGGAGGTGCCCAACATTTTGGTTTCACTTCTCAAGAACTGGCGCTCATGTGTGCCAGTCACAACGGTGAAGACATGCATGTTGCACAGGTCTCGTCCATTCTTCAAAAGAGTGGCACCACCTTCCAGCAACTGCGTTGTGGCTGCCATGTGCCATATCGATTTAGCTTCAACGACAAGCCCTTGCCCGAAGGCTTTCAATACGATGAGCGGCACCACAACTGCAGCGGCAAGCACAGTGGTTTTTTGGCTTACTGCGCATTGCATGCCTTGCCCACTGAAACCTACACCGACTTAGACCACCCACTGCAGCAGGCCGTTAGAAAAGCAGTGGCAGATGTGGCGGGTGTGGCGTCCAAGGACATGGCTTGGGGGGTAGACGGTTGCTCTGCGCCCAACTTTGCCATGCCACTTTCCAGCTTGGCCAGGGCTTATGCCCGCTTGGCCACTCCCGAGTCTGATTCAAAGTATGGCAACAGTTTGAAACTGTTGGGCGAAGCCATGACAGCCCACCCAGAACTGGTGTCGGGTACGGGCCGCAACGATGCAGATCTCATGCGCGCAGGGCGTGGCGATTGGGTGACCAAGGTGGGCGCTGACGGCGTGCAAGTGGTGGCCAGTCGTTCAAGAGGGCAAGCGCTGGCTTTGAAGATTGCCGATGGCAACAAGGCGGCGTTGTTTGCGGCCACCGTAGAAGCGCTTGAGCAGTTGGGGTGGTTGGACGCCGCACAGCGTGTTGCTTTACAAGCTTGGCGTTCGCAGCCAATTCAAAACATCAAGGGCGCACAAGTGGGTGAGCGGCGCCCTGTCTTTCAAATTCAAAAGGCCTGAAGCAGCCAGATGCTGCTTCAATTCACCGAGCCCAGCTGACTTTCCAAACCGCCACTGCAGTGAGCAAACCAAAGCTCACCATGCCTACAGCAATGAGCATGAACATCTGTTCTATGCTGCCATTGTTTTGAATGAGCCAGTAGCCACCAACAGCCACCACAACCAGCCTGAAGGTACCTGCCAGTACCGGCCCTAAAAGCTTGCCTGCGCCTTGAGATGCAAAGTACAGGCACAGACCTATGGCAAAGAAACCGTAACAAGGCCCCACCCATTGAAAATACTCACGGGCATGAAACAAAACGGTGGTGTTGCTCGTGAACATTTCAGACCATACGCTGGGCCAAAAGCTCACCAACAAACCAATGCTGCCCACCAGCAAAGCAGACATCACAGAACCTGCCCAGGCTACTTTTTTGGCGCGCTCAACCATCTGCGCGCCCAATGCCATGCCCACCATAGGCACACAGGCCACACCAAATGCAAAGGTCATGGGCACCAACAAAAACTCCAAGCGGGTGCCAATGCCATAGCCAGCTAAGGCTTCCGGCCCAAAGCTTGAAATGAGCCGCGTCAAAATCAAAATGGTGGCGACAGTTTGCAAAGAGGACAAGCTTGACATGGCGCCCACTTTGAGAATGTCTAAGAACAATGGCTTCGACAATGGACTCTTGAAACTCAAGCGCAGCATGCTGCGAGAAGATCGCAAGTAAGCCAACAAATAAAGAGCGCTGGCGCTAAAAGCAATGACCGATCCCATGGCAATGCCCGCCATGCCGAAACTCGGAATAGGCCCCCAACCCAAGCCCAAAAGACCGCTCAAAAGAACTTGCACCAAACAAGTAATCAACAACACCAAGGAGGGCGTTTTCATGTTGCCAGAACCGCGAATGACAGAGGCCAAACCGTTGGTCAGCCAAACACTCGCGGCGCCCCAAAATGCCACATTCGCATAGGCCAAAGATTGCACCAGTGCTTCGCCCTGACCACCGAGCAAGCGAAAAATAGGTTCACCCCAAACAATAAAAAGGACAGTGAAGAACAAGCCCATGCCGAGGCAGATCAGGGCGGCATGCAGCACCAATGCGTTGGCTTTGTCTAGGTCTTTGGCACCCAGTGCTCGGCTCACAGCCGAGGAAATGCCGCCTCCCATAGACCCTGCAGACAGCATTTGCTGCAACATGACGCACGGAAACACCAAGGCGATGCCCGCCAATGACATGGTTCCCAAATACCCCACATACCAAGTTTCAGCAATGCTCACCAGCGTACCGGCTGTCATGGCCAAAAGGTTCGGGAGGGTCAAGCGCCAAATCGTCGGAACGATGGGCGCTGTGGTGAGTGAGTTTTGCAAAGAGCGGTACGGCTTAGCGATTCACGAATTGAGGTGCGCGCTTGTTCAAAAATGCGTCCATGCCTTCTTTTTGGTCTTCTGTTGCAAACATCGAATGGAACAGTCGGCGCTCAAACATCACGCCATCGCTCAGGCCACTTTCAAAGGCGCGGTTCACGCATTCCTTGGCGGCCATGACGGCCAATTGGCCCATGCCGCAAATGACCAGGGCAGCGCCCAAGGCTTCGTCCATCAATTTGTCGGTAGGCACCACGCGGCTCACCAGGCCTGCGCGCTCTGCTTCTTGCGCGTCCATCATGCGGGCTGTTAAGGCCAAGTCCATGGCCTTTGATTTGCCTACGGCGCGCGGCAATCGCTGAGTGCCGCCAGCACCAGGAATGATGCCCAACTTGATTTCGGGTTGACCAAACTTGGCGTTTTCAGCCGCAATGATAAAGTCGCACATCATGGCCAACTCGCAACCACCGCCCAAGGCAAAGCCACTCACGGCCGCAATCACCGGCTTGCGAATACTGCGAATGGTTTCCCAGTTGCGGGTGATGAAGTCTTCTTTGTAGACATCGTTGAAGTTGTGCTTGGCCATGGCCGAAATGTCGGCGCCGGCTGCAAAGGCTTTTTCGCTGCCAGTCACAATGATGCAACCGATGGCTTGATCGGCGTCGAAGGCCTTGAGGGCAGTGCCCAGCTCATCCATCAGGGGTCCATTCAAAGCGTTCAAGGCTTTGGGGCGATTGAGAGTGACAATGCCAACTTTGCCGCCTTCAACGCGGACTTCAATGTTTTCGTAAGACAAAAGGTTTCTCCTAACTGGTGCTAAACGCCATAACCCTTGACTATAACGGGATGCCAAAGGGGCTTGAATCAAGGGAAAATATTAGCCAACCGATCGGTCGGTTAATGGTACATTTTCATTTTTCGCGAATCTTTAGGCTTCGACCATGACCCAAGAACACACTTTGTCAGTGACCTTTGAAAAACGCGGCGCCGTGGCCTTGGTCACATTGAACCGCCCCCAAGCCTTGAACAGCTTCACGCGGCAAATGCACCACGATTTGTGGGCAGCGTTTGACCAAGCTGAAGCCGATCCGCAAATGAGAGCCATGGTGTTGACAGGGGCTGGCAGAGGTTTTTGTGCCGGTGCCGATTTGTCGGAGTTTGATTTCACACCTGGCCCCGATGCCGTCAAACGTGCAGACCCTGGCCCCATCATCGACCAAGCCTTCAATCCAACCACCCGCCGCATTCAAGCGTTGCGCATGCCGGTGGTGGCCGCCGTCAATGGCGTGGCCGCTGGCGCGGGTGCCTCCATTGCCATGGCTTGCGACATTGTCATTGCTTCACCTCAGGCCAGTTTTATTCAAGCCTTTAGCAAAATTGGCCTCATTCCAGATGCAGGCAGCAGTTGGTTGTTGGTCGAGCGTTTGGGCTTGCCCCGTGCCTTGGCACTGGCCATGACTGGCGACAAATTGATGGCCGAGCAAGCCAAGGCGTGGGGCATGATTTGGGATGTCGCCGACGATGCTGTGGCTGCCTCATTGAGCATGGCCGATAAATTGGCAGTCATGCCTACCAAGGCATTGGTGGCCACGCGCAAACTCATGGCGGGAGCTCATACACGCAGTTTGTCAGAGCAACTTGACCAAGAGCGCGATGCCCAATCGGCGCTGGGTCAATCGCACGATTACTTTGAAGGTGTGAAAGCTTTCTTGGAAAAACGGCCTGCCCATTTCAAAGGTGAATGAACATGAGTAACACCCATTCCCAACTCGCCACGCCTTCCCAAGCGGCCATTGATTTGGCCAAGCAAGTGGGTGAGTCGATGTTTGCCGTGGACACTGCCAGCAAAGACACCATGGGCATGCAACTCATTTCATGTGAGCCTGGCCGTGCTGTGATTCAAATGACGGTAAAAGAGATGCATTTGAATGGTCACAAAATCTGTCATGGCGGTTTTATTTTTACACTGGCCGACTCCACCTTTGCGTTTGCATGCAACAGCTACAACAAGGTGGCGGTGGCGGCAGGCTGCAGCATTGAATTTTTAAAACCAGGCCAGCTGGGTGATGTGTTGACTTGCGTGGGCCAAGAGCAAGCCTTGAGTGGCCGCCACGGTATTTACGACATGAAAGTGACCAACCAAAAGGGTGAAGTGATTGCCATGTTCAGAGGCAAGAGTGCGCAGATTCAAGGCACTGTCATCCCTGAATAATTTGAACCGCAGAAACTCGACGGAGAATTTTTGATGAGCACCCCCTCACGTTTGCCTTTAGAACCCATAGAAAAAGCCAGCATCGATGAACTGCGCGCCTTGCAACTCAAGCGCTTGAAGGCCACGCTGCAACACGCCTACGACAACTCACCGGTTTACAAGCGCAAGTTTGATGTAGCGGGTGTGCACCCAAGTGATTGCAAATCATTGGCCGATTTGGCCAAGTTTCCGTTCACCACCAAAGCCGATTTGCGCGACAGCTATCCCTATGGCATGTTTGCCGTGCCTCGCTCGGGCTGCTCGCGCATTCATGCCTCTAGCGGTACCACCGGCAAGCCAACCGTGGTGGGTTATACCCAGCGCGACATTGACACTTGGGCCACGGTGGTGGCGCGCAGTATTCGAGCCGGCGGTGCGCAAGCCGGTGACATGGTGCACGTGAGCTATGGCTATGGCTTGTTCACCGGTGGTTTGGGCGCGCACTACGGTGCAGAAAAATTAGGCCTCACGGTGGTGCCATTTGGCGGCGGCCAAACCGAGCGCCAAGTGCAACTCATTCAAGATTTCAAACCGGAGATCATCATGGTCACGCCCAGCTACATGCTGGCCATTGCCGATGAGTTTGAGCGCCAAGGCATTGACCCCCGCAGTACTTCATTGCGCATTGGTATTTTTGGTGCCGAGCCCTGGACCAACGACATGCGCGCCGCCATTGAGCAGCGCATGGGCATTGATGCCGTGGATATTTATGGCTTGTCGGAGGTCATGGGCCCTGGCGTTGCCAGTGAGTGCATTGAAACCAAAGATGGCCCCACCATTTGGGAAGACCATTTCTACCCCGAAATCATCAACCCAGAAACGGGTGAGCCGGTGGCCGATGGTGAGATGGGTGAATTGGTTTTCACCAGCCTGACCAAGGAAGCCTTGCCCATCATCCGTTACCGAACGCGTGATTTAACGCGCTTGTTACCAGGCACCGCACGCACCATGCGCCGCATGGAAAAAATCACGGGCCGAAGCGACGACATGATGATCATTCGCGGTGTCAATGTGTTTCCATCGCAAATTGAAGAGTTGATTTTGAAGCGACCCGAATTGGCGCCCCACTACCAATGTGTGCTCACGCGAGAAGGGCCCATGGACAATTTGAAGGTGGCAGTTGAAACGCGCCCCGGTACCCCGCCAGACAGCCAAGAAGCCCGCGCAGCCGCCAAAATGTTGCAGCATGAAATCAAGGTTTACATCGGCTCTAGCGTCGAAATCGATTTGCGCGCAGAGGGCGGCGTGGAGCGCAGCCAAGGCAAGGCCAAGCGAGTGCTCGACCTGCGGGCCAAATAAAGCAAAGACTTAGCCGGGGTTGCCAGCGTGGTTGCCGGCGTTGTTTGCAGCGCCGTCCAACCATGCGCTGGTGCGCGCTAGGTGTGCGTGGTCGGAGTTGGTGTAGCTCAAACGCCAAGTGTGCACATCGGAGGGAATGCTCAAGTTCAACTCAAAGACTTTCTGATCGCGTGTGATGGTGGCCTTGGCTTTTTTGTCATTGCCAAGCAGCAAGCTCAAATCGTCCAACTTTTTCAAGCGCCAGGTGGTCGATTTGGCTTTGCTGCTGGCCACAGCCCACCATTCATCGCCCGCAGCCATCCCTGCTTTTTCGGCGGCACCCCCGCGCAGCACGGCTTTGATTTGAACCACACCTTGAGTTTCTGCAACTCTCAAACCCAAGCGCTGCGCCATTTGAGAGGGGTCTTCGTGCACCACAATGCCGTGCGAAGACAACAAAGTTTTGAGAGGCAATTCTTGCGTGCTGTGCACCCAAGCCTTGATTTCTTTCTGCCAACTGCGGCCTGTTTGAGCTTGCAGTTCAGCCAGCAAGTCGGCCTCTGTGAGGGGCCCACCTTGGCAGCGTTGCCACAAACCTCGCATGACTTGGTCTAGGTTGCCCGTGCCTTCAGAGCGCATCGACAAATCGAGGCACAAGGCCACCAAAGCGCCCTTGGTGTAGTAGCTGATGGTGCTGTTGGGGGTGTTCTCGTCTTGGCGGTAGTACTTCACCCAAGCATCAAAACTGGCTTGCGCCACCGACTGCACTTGTCGCCCTGGCGCTTGCAAAACCATGTTGATGGTTTTGTTGATCAATTTGAAATAAGTGCTGTCGTCAATAAGCTTGGCACGGCGCAAAAGCAGGTCGTCGTAGTAGCTGGTAAAGCCTTCAAAGAACCAAAGCAGTTGGGTGTAATTTTCTTGGGTGTAGTCGTAGCGCTTGAACTCTGCAGGGCGCAATTGCTTCACATTCCAAGTGTGAAAATACTCGTGGCTGATCAAACCCAGCAGCGTGACATAGGCGTCAGGCACTTTTTTCATGCCAAGCGCAGGCAGATCACGGCGGTTGCAAATGAGGGCCGTTGAGTTGCGATGCTCCAAGCCGCCATAGCCTTCTTCAACCGCGTTGAGCATGAACACATAGCGCTTGTAGGGCGCATGGGCTGCGGGTTTTTTGTCGTGCCAAAACTTGATTTCGGTCTCGCAAATTTTTTGCGTATCGGCCAGCAGACGAGCCCCATCGAAGGAGGCCATGGCGCCCGCCACCACAAACTCATGGGCAATGCCACAAGCTGTGAATTGGCCACGCCAAAAATTTCCCAACTCAAAGGGGCAGTCGACCAACTCATCGTAATTGGCCGCAACATAGTCGCCAAAGCCTTGCTTATTGACTTTTCTGGCTTCTAGGCCTGTGGCAACATGCCAGGTGCTGCCCTTGATGGCTGTCAAGGTGAGTGCGTGGGGCAGCTCTTCTTGACCATGCACTCGCAAGCACAAGCTGGTGCCATTGAAGAAGCCGCGCTGGCTGTCTAGCCAAGCAGTGCGCACTGAATTGTCAAAGGCATACACCTCGTAGCTCAGTTGCAAAGCCTGTTCTGCTTTGCACGGAATGTGCCACTGACTTTTGTTGTCTTGGTGTGCGGTGAGTGCTTTGCCACCTTGAGAAGCTTTGAGGTTCTGCAGATTTTTGGCAAACTCACGCACCAAATAACTGCCAGGAATCCAAACGGGCAATGACACCACCTGCCCAGCCTGAGGTGCTGCAATGGTGAGTGAAACTTGATAAAGGTGGGAGTGGGTGCGGCTGGCATCGATGCTGTAGTGAACAGCAGGCAAAGTTTTTTTCGAACTCATGTTGCAGCAGCTCCAATCAAGCAACTCAAGGCAGCCACCAGCGTGAGGCGCCAACGCATGGGCAGCCACTCTTGTAAACCGGCTTCTAAATATGTTTTGCGGTCGACGGCATAGCAAATGCCCAAGATCAAAGCCAACAATGGCAAACCAGCATAAGCGGGCATGGTGACCGCAACCCATGCCATCAGTGATGGGACCACACCCCAGCCAAAATTAAACATCGGTGCATTGTGCATGCGTGACACATTTTTAAACCCAATGCCCCAATGAATGCCGCCCAAGAAAGAAACAATGGCTGCGCCGTAGCCCGCCATGGCCAAGGCCAAGAAAGGGTGCAAGTCGGCATCGACCAACCAAAGCAAAATGGCCATGCCCACAAATGGCGTGAGGCCAGCGTAGGCTAACCATTTGACCTGTCTTCGAGTTTGATCTGCGTGCGAGTTCATGGTTTGACGGCGTTCAACAAGACTTCAATTTGGGCTGCATCGATGGCGCCAGGGACGCGTGTGCCATCTGCCACAAACATGGTGGGTGTGCCATTGATGCGGTTCTTTTTGCCAAATTCCACAATGGCATCGATGTTGTGGTTGTCGCAGGCCACCGCGGGCGGTGTGATGCCCTGCAGCATCCAGTCGTTCCAAGTTTTGGCTTTGTCTTTGGCGCAAGCAATGTTGCGTGATTTGACTCTGGAGTCTTCGCCCAACACGGGGTACATCAAGTGATAGAGGGTGACGTTGTCAATCTTTTGCAAATCGCGTTCAAAGCGCTTGCAATAGCCGCAGTTGGGGTCTGAAAACACCACCAGTTTTCGCTTGCCATTGCCTCTGACTTGAGTAATTGCAAACTTCAAGGGCAGGCTGTCAAACGGAACGGCCGAGAGTTTGTCGGTGCGTTCTTCGGTCAAATTGCGTTTTTGCTTGGTGTCAATCAAGGCGCCTTGAATGAGGAAATCACCTTTGGCATCGGCATAAAAAATTTCATTGCCCTGAACACGTATTTCAAAAACGCCGGGCATGGGCGTTTTGGAAATCTCTTCAATTTTGGGCAAAGAGGGCAAACGCTCGCTCAAGATTTTTTTCAAGTTGGCGTCCTGGGCCAAGCTGAACGTGCTGGCCAAAAGCAAGCAGATCGATGTGAAGACTTGAAACAAACGCATGCTCTGAAAATCCTAAGGTGTAGATTGGCGTGAAGACTTCATGGCTTCTGAGGCCATCCATTTCTTCAGAGGGTTCAATTGATTGAAGGCAGACATGCCCCAGTTGCGAAGTTTTTGCACAGGCACAGAGGGCTCTGCAAACAGTGTTTGCAAGCCATCGGTGACGCAGCCCATGGCCAAGACTTCTGCCTGTCTGGCGCGCTCGTAGCGGCGCAGCAGTTTGAGATCGCTAAGGGGGCGCCAAAACTCTTTGGCTTGAATGACGCTGGCCAAGGTGGCCACGTCGGCAAGGCCCACATTCAGGCCCTGTCCTGCCAAGGGGTGGATGGCGTGTGCGGCGTCGCCAGCAAGTGCAAACGAGGCAGCCTGTTTGCCGGTCCCTGATCCTGGCATGGTACCGGTCCATCGGGCTGCTTTGGCCAGTTGCAAGGGCCATACGGCGCGCTCACTAATTAGTTCAACCGCGCCTGCAATGCCTTGGCTGGCGTCTTGCAGTGCAAGCTGGAAAGCGTCAGCGCTGACATGCAGCAAAGCTTGCGCGCGCGCAGGTGTGAGAGACCAAACCACCGCCCATTCATGGCTGGCTTCGCCGCCAATGGGCAAGAAGGCCAAAATTTCGGGACCATGGGTTTTTTGAAACCATTGGCGTGCCATTTGTGAGTGGGGTGCTTGTGTGCGAATGCGGCAGGCCAAGGCGTGTTGGTCGTAATGCTTGATGTCAAATGCCAGGCCCAATTCGGCCCGGGTTTGACTGGCACGGCCTTCGCAAATGACAGTGAGGGGCGCCGAAACATTTTCTGTCACTTCTTGAATGAGGGGCTGAAAACCACTGGCCTTGCGCAAATTGTTTTCCAAGCTAGGCACATCCACCATCCAATTCAAAGCTGCCACACCTTGCTGTGCGGCGCTGAATTCCAAAGTGCCACCTTGATCACCCTGAATGTACATTTTCAAAATGGGTGTGCAGGCAGAGTCTTCTGGCCAGCAGCGCAAGTCGGTGAGAAGTTGTTTGGCTGCCATGTTCAAAGCGTAGGCCCGAACGTCGCTGTGACCCAGGCCCGCGTTGGCGGATGCATGCAGGTTGACCAGTGCAACCCGCAGTCCTTGTGACGCGAGCATCAAGGCCAAGCTGCGCCCAACAATGCCGGCACCACGAATGCAAACGTCAAAAGGAGTGAAGGAGGTCGACATGCGTCCGATTGTAGAAGGCGTTGGGTAAGCCTTGTTCAGGTGGGGCTGCCCCAGCTTAAAACAATGCCATATTGCGCGCGCAGTGACGCAATGTCTTCGGGGGTGTCCATGTCAACCCTGTAATGGGGGTTGTTCGTGGGCCACCGGTGGCAGAGCTCGGGATGCATTTGCCGCCACTCTTTGCCGCCCGGCAGACTGGGGGTTTGATCTGAGGCGGGCGCGGAAGTGTTGGAGGATGCAGCGCTTTGTGGGTGGCTCAAAAGGTCGGACATGACCCGTTGCGACAACATGACGGGGTTGCCCGGTTGGCCTTCAACCCAAGGCTGAAGCATCTGCGTGCCGTTCGGACTGGCTTTGACGGCAGCGATCAGGGCTTGTAAATCGGCCGCTTCTAACAGCGGCTGGTCTGCCAAGGCAACCAACACCCATTGTGCTTGGAGTGTGCGTGCCTTGGCCAAGCCTAAGTGCAAAGAACTGTTTTGACCCTCTGCAGGCTTCGGGTTGAGCACGGGGTGCACTTGCATGGGCGTTGCCCTGTGCTTCGAAAAATGGGTGCGAGCTTGGTCAGCCAATGAGGCTTGAATGAGGTCTGCGTTGTGCCCCAAGACCAGCACCGTTTCGTCAATACCAGCTGCTTCTAGTGCCTCAAGCAGTCTGTTGAGCAGCGTTTGACCATCTCTTAGAAGCAGGCACTTGGCTTGTCCACCCATGCGGGAAGCCAAGCCAGCGGCCAAAACCACGGCCACAACCCGCAGGCGCGGACATGGGGGTGTCAATGAGCACTTCAAGGCGTTTTGAGAAATGGCTTCAGGCATGGATGGAAATTAGACCACGCACACCCTTTAAAATCACGGATTATTCGCAGAATCCAAGAAAGTCTTCCATGAGCCTCAAATGTGGCATTGTGGGCCTGCCCAACGTTGGCAAGTCCACCCTTTTTAACGCCCTGACCAAAGCGGGTATTGCGGCCGAAAACTATCCTTTTTGCACCATTGAGCCCAACACGGGCGTGGTGGAAGTCCCCGATCCTCGCCTGCAAGAATTGGCTGCCATCATCACCCCTGAGCGCATCGTGCCTGCCATTGTGGAGTTTGTGGACATTGCGGGCTTGGTGGCTGGTGCCAGCACAGGCGAAGGCTTGGGCAACAAATTTTTGGCACACATTCGCGAAACCGATGCCACCATCAATGTGGTGCGTTGCTTTGAAGACGATAACGTCATTCACGTGGCGGGCCGTGTCGATCCCATCTCTGACATTGAAGTGATTCAAACCGAGCTGTGCTTGGCCGACTTAACAGCCGTCGAAAAAGGATTGCACCGCGTGCAAAAAACGGCGCGCTCTGGCGACAAAGAGTCGATCAAGTTGGTGGCCATTTTGGAAAAATGCCAAGCAGCCTTGAACGAAGGCAAGCCCGTTCGCACCATCGACTTCAGCAAAGAAGAGCGCCCACTGCTCAGCCAGTTTTTCTTGATCACGGCCAAGCCTGCCATGTTTGTGGCCAACGTGGCCGAGGATGGTTTTGAAAACAACCCCTTGCTCGACAAATTGAAGGCCTATGCCGCGGCGCAAAATGCGCCCGTGGTGGCCATTTGCGCCAAGCTGGAAGCTGAAATGTCTGAAATGTCAGACGAAGATCGCCAGATGTTCTTGGAAGAATTGGGACAAACTGAGCCTGGCCTTAACCGTTTGATTCGCTCTGCTTACTCACTTTTGGGCCTGCAAACCTACTTTACCGCTGGCGTGAAAGAAGTGCGCGCTTGGACCATTCATGTCGGCGATACAGGCCCACAAGCTGCTGGTGTGATTCACACCGACTTTGAAAAAGGCTACATCCGGGCCCAAACCATTTCCTACGACGATTACATTGCTTTCAAGGGCGAGCAAGGTGCCAAAGACGCCGGAAAAATGCGCGCTGAAGGCAAGGAATACGTGGTCAAAGATGGCGATGTGATGAACTTCTTGTTCAGCAGCTAACCCAGAAACCATCCAAAATGCCCATTGATTTCAGCCCTGATGTGGTGCTGATCGTCTTGATCTGCTCGGCTGCCATCGTGGGCGGCGGTTTGATCAAAGGGACCTTGGGCGTGGGCTTGCCTTTGTTTGCTGTGCCCGTCATGTCGCTTTTTATCAGCAGCACCCAAGCCATTGCGCTGGTCTCGGTGCCTGTTTTGGTTTCTAACATTTGGCAGGTCTGGCAAGAAGGCAGCTTGAAAACCAGTATGAGGCGTTTTTGGCCTCTCATGCTGACGCAAGCCATCGTGACTGTGCTTGCGGTGTATTGGACTTTGTCTTTCAGCGTGCGCGAGTTGAACATTTTGCTAGCGTGTGCCCTCCTCGTTGCCGTGGTGCTCATGGCCTTCAAGCCTAGCTTCAATATTCCGCCCGAAAAAGAAGCAATTGCTGGCGCCTTGGTGGGTGCTGTCTCAGGATTGCTTGGCGGCGCATCTTCACTGATGGGCCCCATTGTGATCAGCTACTTGATGTCTTTGAAGCTGAAGCGAGATGAATTTGTAGGCTGTATCAGTGTAATTTACTTGAACGCAGCATGGCCACTTTATGGGGCCATGTGGCATTTTGACCGGATGCAATTGGACGATGTGGGCTATTCATTTTTAGCCATCATCCCCATGTTCGTAGGACTTCTAACAGGGCGAAAAATTCGACACTTTTTGAGTGAAGAGACTTTTCGCCGAGCCTTGCTTGTTTTCTTGGCGGTGATCGCTGTGGTGTTGTTATTCCGCTAGGTTTTGAATGTGTTTTAAAACACCCACAACAGCAAACTGGTCATTAGCAAATACCGCAAAAACTTGCCAATCGCCATGTAAATGGTGCAAGCCAACAGGGGCATCTTGAGCCATCCGGCCACGGCGCACAAAGGGTCGCCCACACCGGGCAACCAAGACAACAAGCAAGCTTTAGGGCCTAACTTTTCTAGCCACTTCAATGCGCGCCAATGCATTTTGTCGCTGATGCTGGTGCTGGTGTTTTCAGAGCTTGGTTGGTCTTTGCGACTGCGCACTTTGTCCAAGGCATGGTGCGCACCGTAGCCCATCCACCAACTCAGCATACCGCCCAGCGTATTGCCTGCAGTGGCCACCACAATGGCCGACCAAAATAATTCGGGGTTGAGTTTGACCAAACCAAACACAGCCGGCTCGGACCCCATGGGCAGCAGGGTTGCCGAAAGAAATGCAATGGTGAACACCGTCGACAGACCGTGTTCAGGCAAGGCCAACCATGCCAAGAGTTGTGCCAAAAGGGGTGAGAGCCATGCTTCCATTTGCCTGAGAGTGTAGCCAAAGGTGCCTATTTAAAAACTCTTTCCAAAATTCTTTCAAAATAATTCCCCTGCTGAAAAATTAAGCAATTACAATCGTGCCTCCTTTTTAAGCAGATCGACTTTTCCTCCTCCCGCCTTGTCCATGCAAATCGGACCATACGTTTTACCCAATGCTGTTTTTGTAGCGCCTATGGCTGGCGTCACTGATCGGCCATTTCGCCAATTGTGCAGACAGTTTGGTGCGGGCTATGCCGTGAGCGAAATGGTCACATCGCGCAAAGACTTGTGGAAAAGTTTAAAGACCTCGCGCCGAGCCAACCACGATGGTGAGCCTGGCCCCATTGCGGTTCAGATTGCTGGCACCGATGCCGCCATGATGGCCGAGGCTGCTGCCTACAACATCGATCAGGGCGCGCAAATCATTGACATCAACATGGGTTGCCCTGCCAAAAAGGTTTGCAACAAATGGGCGGGATCTGCCCTTATGCAAAACGAAACTTTGGCCATCGAAATTGCATCGGCGGTGGTTGCCGCTTGCGAGCCGCGAGGTGTGCCTGTGACTTTGAAAATGCGCACTGGCTGGTGCGACACCGAAAAAAATGCATTGGTCTTGGCCAAGGCGTTTGAAAGCGTGGGTATCCAAATGGTTACTGTGCATGGCCGCACGCGCGAGCAAGGCTACAAAGGTTTTGCCGAATATGACACGGTGGCGGCCGTCAAAGCGGCGCTCAAAATTCCAGTGGTGGCCAATGGCGACATCGATTCACCCGAGAAGGCCCTGCAAGTTTTAAAGCACACAGGCGCAGATGCGCTCATGGTGGGTCGCGCCGCTCAAGGGCGGCCTTGGATCTTCCGTGAAATTGTGCATTTCTTGTCAACGGGCGAGTACTTGGCGCCGCCTTTGGTGGCCGAGGTCAAGCGGGCTTTGTTGGCACATTTGCAAGACCACTATGGTTTGTATGGCGAGCTCACCGGTGTGCGTTCTGCACGCAAACACATTGGCTGGTATGTGCGCGACTTACCAGGCGGTGAATTGTTCAGAGAGCATATGAACACATTGGAGTCAGCCGATTTGCAATCGCGGGCTGTGGCAGATTTTTTTGAAGAAATGGCATCGCGCATGGAGCGCATGCCAGTGGCTATTTCAGGCAATCAGGCTGAAATGGCTTTGGAGACAATGGAATGAGCAAGAAAAAAATAGACGAATGCATCCGTGACAGTTTGAACGATTACTTCCGCGACATGGCGGGTGAAGAGCCGCATGGCCTGTATGACATGTTGCTCAATGTGGTCGAGAAGCCCCTGTTGGATGTGGTCATGCAACGTGCAGACCAAAACCAATCGCGCGCTGCGGAGTGGCTAGGCCTGAACCGCAACACACTGCGCAAGAAACTTTTAGAACACAAACTTTTGAAGTGAAAAAATGAAAGCTCTGATTTCTGTCTCTGACAAAACTGGCATCGTCGAACTTGCTCAAGCGCTGCACGCGCTGAAGGTGGAGTTGGTTTCCACCGGTGGCACCGCCAAACTGCTGGCCGAACAAGGTTTGCCTGTGACAGAAGTTGCACAGGTTACCGAGTTTCCAGAAATGTTGGATGGCCGCGTGAAAACATTGCACCCCAAAGTGCATGGTGGTTTGTTGGCGCGCCGCGATGTGCCCGAGCACATGGCCGCTTTGAAAGAACACGGTATTCAAACCATCGATTTGCTCATCGTCAATTTGTACCCCTTCGAAGCCACCGTGGCCAAGCCTGGTTGCACGTTGGAAGATGCGATTGAAAACATCGACATTGGGGGGCCTGCCATGGTGCGCAGTGCAGCCAAGAACTGGAAAGACGTGGCCGTGCTGACCGATGCATCGCAATACGCCACCGTCATTGCAGAACTCAAAGCCAGCGGCAAAGTGTCTGACAAAACCCGTTTTGCTTTGTCTGTGGCAGCCTTCAATCGCATCAGCAATTACGATGCAGCCATCAGCGACTATTTGTCTTCTTACAACTTGGAAGACGGCATACGCACAGAATTCCCAGCGCAGTCCAATGGCCGTTTTGTGAAGTTGCAAGATTTGCGCTACGGCGAGAATCCACATCAAACAGCCGCTTTTTATCGCGACTTGTATCCAGCGCCTGGCTCCTTGGTCACGGCTGTGCAATTGCAGGGCAAAGAACTTTCGTACAACAACATTGCCGATGCTGATGCCGCGTGGGAATGTGTGAAGAGTTTTTCAGAAGCAGCTTGCGTGATTGTGAAGCACGCCAATCCTTGTGGTGTGGCTGTGGGTGCCAATGCGCTCGAGTCTTACAGCAAAGCGTTCCAAACCGATCCTACCTCTGCCTTTGGCGGCATCATTGCCCTGAACCGCATTGTGGACGCAGCCGCGGCGCAGCAAATCAGCAAGCAGTTTGTGGAAGTGCTGATGGCACCTGCCTACTCGCCCGAAGCGTTGGAAATTTTCAAAGCCAAAGCCAATGTGCGCGTATTGCAAATTGCCTTGCCCGAATTCAAAGCAGGCGGCACGCCTTTTGAGCAAGGCCGCAACGCGCAAGACATCAAGCGCGTGGGCTCTGGTTTGCTCATTCAAACCGCAGACAACCACGAGTTGCAATTGGCAGACCTCAAAGTGGTCACCAAAGTGCAGCCCACACCTGCGCAATTGCAAGACTTGTTGTTTGCTTGGAAAGTAGCCAAGTACGTCAAGAGCAATGCCATTGTGTTTTGCGCCAACGGCATGACCATGGGCGTGGGCGCCGGTCAAATGAGCCGCTTGGATTCAGCACGCATTGCCAGTATCAAAGCTGGCCATGCAGGCTTGAGCTTGCAAAACACCGTGGTGGCCAGCGATGCGTTCTTCCCATTCCGCGATGGCTTGGACGTGGTGGTCGACGCTGGCGCCAATTGCGTCATTCAGCCAGGTGGCTCGATGCGCGATCCTGAAGTGATAGCCGCCGCCGATGAACGCGGTGTGGCCATGGTGTTCTCGGGTGTGCGCCATTTCCGTCATTAATTTAGTCATGGTTTAAACCAAGGGTTTTGCCTAACTCAAGAATTTGAGCTTGTGGTTAGTATTTATAAATTGAAAATAAATGTATTCATTTTAAATTAAATGTAATTCATTTAATTTAAATAAGTTGAGATGTATTCAACTTTGAGTCTCGTCTACATGATGAGTTTTTTTTTCAATTTACCAAAGGCCAACACCATGACCACTTTCTCGCCGATGACCAGATTTGGCAATTCGATAGACGAAATCAAGCCATATGAAAAGCTCAACTCAGATGTTTTGACGTATCCAAAGGGTGCACCACGTGATCTAACAGAGGAGGAAGTAGCTCAAGTTACAGGCGGGATCACCCAAGTCGGTATTGGGGCGTCTATTGGTGCCATTTACGGAGGTGCTCAATTTCTAATGACCAACGACAAATTTTCCTGGGGGGGCTTTGCGTTTGGGATTGGGTCGGGTGCTGTCAGTGGCTCAATAGCTAGCATGGGTGGTTTTGCATTTGCTTTCTATGGTGGTGGTCTTGGAGCACTGGGTGGCGTAGTTGCCAACAAAATGCGCTAGTGTGTCTTCAATTGCAACATTTTTAAGGTGATGGAGATGGACCTGTTTATTCCACTCGGAAGTTTCATGATTGCTCTGGCAGTAATCAAGGCCAAGGAGGGCAAGCGCGCTTTTTCCTATTTGTTAGGTTTTGCAACCTTTGTCTTCGTCAGCTATCGAATCATAGTTTCTTCGATGCCCATCGATGACATTGCAATTCGCGTGCTTTTGAATGCCTTGCTTTGTAGCGGGCTGGTTCTTGCTGGGCAATGGATAGGTCGCCGCATTCAACACTGACAATGTTTCTGACGCTCTTGGTATGAAGCCAAGGGGGTTTCGTCTAGATGATTGAGCCTTAGCCCCATGCTTTGAAAATCTCACGCGCAGCACTTACCGTATCTGAAATGTCTTGCGCCGAATGCGCGCCGCTCACAAAGCCGGCCTCATAAAGTGCTGGCGCAATGTAAACACCGCGATCTAACAAACCGTGGAACAAGGTGTTGAACTTGCTGCCATCGGTTTTCATCACTTGCGGATAGTTGCTGGGCAAGGTGGGCAACAAGAAGAAGCCAAACATGCCGCCTTCAGAGTCGCCTGCAAAAGGCACGCCTTCTGCCGCGGCAGCTGCCGACAGGCCTTCCACCAATGAACGGGTGCGTGCACTCAGCGCATCAAAGAAACCAGGCTTGCTGATTTCGGCCAAGGTGGCCAAGCCACAAGCAGTGGCCACAGGGTTGCCACTCAATGTGCCGGCTTGATACACCGGGCCCAAAGGCGCCAGTTGTTCCATGACGGCGCGCTTGCCACCAAAGGCCGCCAAAGGCATGCCGCCGCCAATCACTTTGCCCATGACCGTCATGTCGGGCTCAAAACCTGGAATGCTTTTGGCATAAACGCTTTGCGCGCTGCCCAAGGCCACGCGGCAACCGGTCATCACTTCGTCAAACACCAACAGGGCGCCGTATTGAGTGCACAGTTCGCGGCAGCGTTTCATGAAGGGCACACTGGCCCGCACAAAGTTCATGTTGCCGGCAATGGGTTCAATCATGAGGCAAGCCAATTCGTTGCCATGAATTTTGAAAGCGTCTTCCAGTTGCTCGATGTTGTTGTACTCGAGCACCAAGGTGTGTTGCACCACTTCGGGCGGTACGCCTGCACTGGTGGGGTTGCCAAAGGTGGCCAAGCCCGAACCGGCTTTGACCAACAAAGCATCGGCATGGCCGTGATAGCAACCTTCAAACTTGATGATTTTGCTGCGGCCAGTTGCGCCGCGTGCCAAGCGCAATGCGCTCATGCCGGCTTCGGTGCCCGAGCTCACCAAGCGCACCATGTCCATGGAAGGCACCAACTTGAGCAAGGCTTCGACCAACTCGACTTCGCGCTCGGTGGGGGCGCCAAACGAGAAACCATCCAGAGCGGCTTTTTGCACTGCTTCTAACACGGCGGGATGACCGTGACCCAAAATCATGGGGCCCCAAGAGCCGATGTAGTCGATGTACTTTTTGCCATTGGCATCCCAGAAGTAAGCGCCTTCAGCGCGCTTGACAAATCGGGGGGTGCCGCCCACAGCGCGAAACGCGCGCACGGGTGAATTGACGCCGCCAGGAATCACTTTGCGGGCGCGCTCAAACAGGGTGTCGTTCAGG
>Ga0214921_10000661_pt1 | contig 61955 bp, 40 predicted proteins | sample LL1505_MetaG_FD_177992 | JGI IMG/M metagenome (GOLD analysis project Ga0214921, IMG submission 177992) | Freshwater microbial communities from Lake Lanier, Atlanta, Georgia, United States - LL-1505 | ecosystem: Environmental > Aquatic > Freshwater > Lake | place: USA: Georgia | collected...
AAAATGGGCACCCTCCTTGATTTCCAACCATGGATGGCGATCGGGTGCGGCTTGGCGAATCGGCTCTTGTATTTGCCTGAGAAATCCAAGCGCTGCCAGAGACAACATCAAAGACAAAACGAAGGATGTTGAACCCCCCAACCATGCAATCAAAGCACCCGCTAAGGCAGGCCCACCCGCAAAGGCCATGCTGCGAGCCAACTCCAGCCGTCCATTGGCTTGTGCCAAATGTTGGCTCTCCACCAAAGCGGGCACCAAGGAAGGTGCACTCACACTGAACCCCACTGTGCCCACAGCCGCCACAAATCCCACACATGCCAACAAGGGCACACTGATATGGTTGAGCAACATGGCCGCAATGAGCACAATCAATGCACCCACGCGCAACCACTCTGACAACAGCATGAGTTTCTTGCGAGACATGCGGTCGGCCAGCAAGCCCAAAGGAATGGACAGCAATAAGAATGGCAGTGATTGGACTGCGGCAATGACGCCGATCTCCCCCGGCCCTGCTTGCAGCAGAAGCACCGCCACGATGGGCACTGCAGCCAGTGTCAGTTGCTCAGCCGACTGCGCCATCAAATTGGAGAACGCCAGCTTGTGAAAAGCTGGCGGCAATGCATTGGAATGTGAACTCATTGACGCAATACTCACAAGAGACATGACCCAAGCTGAATGGGTCGATGTCTGCCAATCACAATGAGAGCCTGAACTGATCAAGCCTCAAAAGCTGTCGAGCTTGGTATCACATTGAAATTACTTGCCGTACAGATAGTTCGGCAACCAGAGCGTGAGCTCAGGCCAGATGTACATCAAGACCAAGCAGGCGATCACGATGAGCATGTAAGGCATCATGCCTGCAAAGATCTGATTGATGGTGACGTGCGGCGGCGACACCCCTTTCAGATAGAAAGCCGACATGGCCACAGGCGGCGACAGGAAAGCCGCTTGCAAGTTGACAAATACCATCACGCCCCAAAGCAAGGGATCGATTTGGAAATGCGCCAACAGGGGCAAGAAGATAGGTACAAAAATCACAATGATTTCTGTCCACTCTAAGGGCCAGCCCAAGATAAAAATGATGGCCTGCGACAAGAGCAAGAACTGGATAGGCGTGAGATCGAGGGCCAAGACCCACTCTTCAACCAATCGCTGACCGCCCAAAATAGCAAACACCGCAGAGAACAATGCAGAGCCCACAAACAACCAGCAAACCATCGAGGTGGTTTTGGCGGTGAGGAACACGGCTTGCTTGATCTTCTCAAAGTCCAAAGTGCCTGCAGACCATGCCATGAGGAAAGCGCCAGCGGCACCCACAGCGGCAGACTCAGTGGCGGTGGTGATACCAAACAAAATGACGCCAAGAACAACGAAGGTCAAGATGCCCAATGGCATGACAGACCTCACCAGCATGTTCAAGATTTCGTATTGCTCAGCATCGAAATGCCAGTAGTAGTAGGCCAAAACACCCACTGCAAAAATACATGCAATGACAAAGCCAATGTAGAAGCTTTCAGGCACAGGCTCAGTTTTGGGCGCATCGGAAGTGTCGCCATCGCCCAGCGCTTGCAGGGGTGCATCGCCTTCAGCTGGCTTGCCATCTGATGATTCTGCCCCAGGCGGCAATTGCACACCGTTGGCCACGCTTGTGGTGGACACTTTCTCAGCCCCTGGCGGTTCTTGAACGCCTTGTGCACCTGGCGGCTCTTGAACACCGCCAGAGCCTGGTGGCTCTTGCACGCCACCAGAGCCAGGCGGCTCTTTCACGCCAGAAGATCCTGGAGGTTCTTGGACGCCTGAAGAGCCAGGGGGTTCCTGCACGCCTGAGCGCTCAGCAACAGGGGCAGCAGAGTTGCCAGCTTCTACGCCAGGCGGCAATGCAACGCCGTTGCCCTTTTCAGACTGCATGGCAACTGCTTGTGCTGCTGCAATGTTGTCGGCTTGAGAATGAATGACCACATACCACCAGACCGCGCCCAAGGTGACAACGGTCATGAAGATGGGCACCAAACTCATGAAGAAGCTTTTGGCGATGAATCCCCATGAAATAACCACGTTGTCAGCCGACTTGCGCAAAGCTTTGGCAGGAGACACGAAGGCTTGCATCAGCGCCAGTAAAAACTTGGACGAGTAGTGATCTGCAATTTTTTGGACGGCCGGCGAAATGGCTGCACGTGTTTGCTCAATAGGCAACTTAGGCGCCACCTTGGGATCGATCAAGACCCATGCAATGACATAAATGAGGTAAAGCGTGGCCAAGAAAAATCCTGGGAACATGGCCGCTGCATAGAGCTTCACAACAGACTGTCCTGCCACAGCGGCATACACAATGATCATGACCGAAGGCGGAATGAGAATACCCAAAGTACCGCCAGCCGTGATCACACCGGCAGCCAAACGGGTGTCATAACCCGCGTTCAACATGGGGCGCATGGCAATCACGCCCATCAGCACCACCACAGCGCCGACCAAGCCGCTGGCAATGCCCCAGAAGGTACAAATGACCAGGGTGGCAACCGCCAAAGAGCCTGGCAACTTGCGAAAAGCCAGTTGCACGCTGTGGAACATTTTGTCAACCAATGCCCCTCGCTCCATGATGTAGCCCATGAGCACAAACAAGGGAATTGACAACAAGACATCGTTGGTCATGGCACCAAAGGTGCGCTGAACCATGAGGTTGAAAACTTTGTTTTCAAACCAAGGCGCAGAAGGTTCGTAAAAAGCGGTGAAACCAAACACCATGCCCAAGCCCATCAGCGTGAAGGCTGTTGGGAAACCCAACATGATCACCACAATGATGAGGGACAGCATCAAAAGGCCGAGTGCGGGATCGCTCATGCTTGGCCTCCTTTCGCGCGCTGGTGGGCTGAGTCTTCAATGTTCTTGGCATTGGCAATGGCTTGCTGAGCGGCCTCGTGATCGACCAAAGTACTGTTGGCCAACTGCTGCTCAACCACGTCAATCTCATCGGCATCTTTCAAGCGGGGGGTCCACTCACCAGTTCGAATACAAACGATGCATCGAATAATTTCAGCCACGCCTTGCATCAAAACGATGAAACCAGCCAAAGGAATAATGGACTTGAAAGGGTAAAGTGGCAATGGATCGGCATTGAATGTTTGCTCATGGATGGCCCATGAATCTGCCGCGTAATTCCATCCCGCCCAAGTGAGTGCAATGACGCCGGGGATGAAGAAAACAATGTACAAAACAAGGTCAAGCCATGCTTGTTTTTTGGGCTTGAAGCTGCCGTAGAAAAAGTCGCCGCGCACATGGCCATCTTGGCAAAGGGTATAAGCACCGCCCATCATGAACAGAGTGCCATACATCATGTTGCTGGCATCAAAAATCCAGGCTGTAGGCGCATTCAAGGCATAGCGCTTAAAAACTTCCACCACAACCATCAACATGAGCCCGACAATGAGCCAGGCAAAAGTTTTACCTACCCACATGCTGATCTTGTCAGCCGTGTGCAGCAAAGTTTGCGTATTCATAAAAAACCGATAAAAAGAGAAGCCGACAAAAAGCAAAATACCCATCCCAGCTAGAACCGGGATGGGCAAGCCTTAAAAATAAGAGAATATTTTAAGCTTTTTTGTTGAAGTAGCGGTTGTAAGCCATCTTGAAATCGACCATGTAGTCGTTCTGCCACTGGCCTGCGCGCTGAGCAAACGCCATTTGGGAGTCCATCACACGCTTGAAGAAGGGGTTTTCGGCGGATTTCTTGGCCACCACTTTGTCCCACGCATCCAACTGAGCTTTCAAGATGGCATCGGGCGTTTTGTAGAACTTGATGCCCTGCTTTTTCATGTCAGAGTAGTCTTTGGAATTGCGGTCGATGGCTTTCCAGCTCATTTCGGCAGAGGAGGCCTGAACAGCATAGTCAATGATGGATTTCAGTTCGGCTGGCAGCGCATTGAGCTTGCCCTTGTTGAACAAGATTTCAAACTGTTCGCCGCTTTGGTGGAAGCTTTGCAACATGCAGTTTTTGACCACGTCTGGGAAACCCAAAATACGGTCAGAAGAGGCATTGTTGAATTCAGCGGCATCGATCAAACCACGATCGAGGGCCGGCACAATTTCGCCTCCTGGCAATGGGTTAACGGAAGCGCCCAGTTCTGTAAAGATGTCAACGGCCAAGCCCACGGTGCGGTACTTCAGACCCTTCAAGTCTGCCACTTTGGCAATTGGCTTTTTGAACCAGCCCAGTGGCTGTGTGGGCATCGGGCCGTAAACGTAGGAGGCCACGTCGATGTTCAAAGATTTGTAAATTTCTTCAAGCAGCTGCTTGCCGCCGCCATAGTTGTGCCATGACAGAACCATGTTGGGGTCCATGCCGAAGGCTGGGCCAGAGCCCCAAAGTGCCAAGGCTGAGCTCTTGCCGTAGTGGTAAGCCAACACACCGTGGCCGCCGTCCAAAGTACCCTTGTTCACAGCGTCAAGCAATTGGAACGCAGGAACCACAGAGCCAGAAGGCAAGACTTCAATTTTCAAACGGCCACTGGCCATGTCATTGACCTTCTTGGCAAAATCGTTGGCGTACTCGTGGAAGATGTCCTTGGCAGGCCATGTGCTTTGGAAGCGCATGGTGACCGTGTCGGCCTTGGAAATCATGGGCGCAGACAGCGCACCAGCCGCAACGGCACCCTTCAAAAGGCCACGTCGGGAAGATGAGGTTTTCTTTTCAGTCATGTGTATCTCCTAATGTTGAATTCAGTGAAAGCCATCAAGCATAATGCTAGGAATCAATCAGACCGAGATTAGGGTAAATACTGAATTGGTGTCAATTTATTTGAAATTGTCACAAAAAAATCACGCAAAACCCTTACCCAAAATCGACTAATAAAACTCGTGCTACTGCACTTTCCAAATACAAAACGGATTAAAAAATGGAAGCCCAAGACACCGCCGAACTCATGGAGCAAAAAGCCCATGGTGACAAAAATCAAAACCGTTCAGCTCTGACCATCTCCATCTTGGCCATGGTCTTGGCCATCGCCAGCTTAGGCGGCTCCAATGCCATGAAAGAGGCCACCCAAGAAAACATCTTGGCTGCCAATGCATATGCCTTTTACCAAGCCAAAAACATTCGGCAAACTTCAATCAAAGTGGCGGCTGCCGATTTGGAATTGCAGTTGGCGCGCGAGCCCAACATGAACCCTGCTGCCAAGGCCTTGTTTGAAAAGAAAATAGAAGAATACAAAAAAACTTCTGATCGATATGAGTCTGAGCCAGAGACCAAAGAAGGCAAAAAAGAGTTGATGGCTCGCGCCAAAGCTCATGAGGCCACGCGCGATCACGCCATGCAACAAGACCCTTGGTTTGATTACGCAGAAGGCGCTTTGCAAATTGCCATTGTTTTATTGTCGGTTTCCATTGTGGCTTCCATGCCCGTGCTTTACTGGGCTGGAACAGTCTTGGGCGCACTTGGGTTTCTAAGCACCGTCAACGGCTACTTCTTGTTTTTCTAAATTTTTTCTACACCTTATTTCATGATGTCTTCCTCACTTCAAGAAGCGATTCAATTTATCCAGAAGTGCGAGACACCCTGGTCACGCGACAACTCAGCGCCCTGGGGCATCCACGAAGCAGATCCCGCGCCCTACAACCGCTTGTATGGTCCTGTGCATGGTCGTGGCCCTGTCTCTGGGGTCATTTTTCAAAAGCACCAGCTGTTAGCGCAATGGGGCGAGCCGCACAAAGCCGATCTCACCTTCAGCGTGGCCAAAACCTATTTGGCTTTGCTGGCTGGCTTGGCCTTTGATCAAGGTCTGATCAAAGACGTTCACACCCCTGTGGTTCAACAGTGTCCAGGCATTGGCTTTGAAGGTGAACGCTTGTCGCGCATCACGTGGCACCACCTTCTGCAGCAAACCAGCGAGTGGGAAGGCACTTGCCTTGGCATTCCAGAGCAAGTCGACCGTTACCGCTGGCTGGCTTATCAAACCGGCGAGGCCGATGGCATCAAGGGCGACCCAAGGCCACTGGGACAGCCAGGTTCTAGATTTGAATACAACGACGTTCGCATCAACCAACTCTCCTTGGCCTTGCTGCACTTGTTCAAACGCCCTCTGCCAGAGGTTTTTGAAGAGTTTTTCCGCAAGCCTCTGGGCTGCTCGGATGAATTTCAATGGGTTGGCTACGAACAAGGTTGGACACAGGTGCAAGGCCAACGCATGATGTCTGTTCCGGGTGGCAGCCATTGGGGCGGCGGCATTTCAATTTCAGCCATGGACCAAGCCCTCATTGGCTTGATGCTCATGGGCAATGGCCTTTACAAAGGTCAACAAATACTTTCAGCCAAGTGGATGCAAATGATGCAGCAGCCCTGTGATGTAGCGCCCTACTACGGCTACCTCATTTGGCTCAACAAAGATGGTGCATTGTTCAAAGACGCCCCCCGAAGTTCTTGGTTTGCCATTGGCGCTGGCTCTTCCATCACATGGGTCGACCCCCAACTCGAACTGGTTTGCATCCTGCGTTGGATTGATGCTCCGAAAACCAATGACTGCATTGCGCAGATCATGCAGGCTTTATAGACATTACCTTCAAGCAAAGCGAGGCCAGTTCGTCCTGGCAAATTAACTGGATGGTGTTTTCTTTGGCAAATTTGAGCGCCACCCCAGTTGGCAAGCTCAGACTGATGCAAGCTGAATACGAAGCCTCTTGCGAAACTTGCATCGCCTTTAAATCGCGCAAAACCTCAACACCCAAGGTGGCCGCCTTCCAACGCTTGCAACTGACCAAAGTCACCCTGCCCAATTTTTCCAACTGCAGGTCTGCCGCATTGGAGTTCAGCTGCGTCACGGTGAAGCCCTGCTGAACAAAGGCCTGCTCCATGATGGGCAAAAATTGTTTCCACGGCATCTGGGCCAATTGGTCTAGAGCCATTGATACGCGTTCAGGAGATGGTTTATCGCGCTGCCGCCAAGCAGCAATGATGCCCAGTACGGCGAATGGCAGGGCGCTGAGCATTCCCACAGCACGAAAAGCCTCGGGCAAAAATACACGCGCTAGCAGCATCAAGACTGCAGCGATCAAAAAGCTGTACCACCAAGGCGAGCGCAACAAAATCGCAAACAGCGATTTGTCTGACATTTTAAAATTCATGGATCGAATGGCAAACGAAAATTCATGCGCAGTGAATAGACTTGTTTGCCATCACTGAATTACTTGGCAAACAAGCTGGCAGGGTTTGCAAAGGCTTTGAACTCCACCGCATTGCCGCAGGGATCCAAGAAAAACATGGTGGCTTGCTCGCCCACTTGGCCCTTAAAACGAATGTGGGGTTCAATCACAAATTGGGTGCCGGCTTGTTTCAATTTGTCTGCAAGCACTTCCCACTGCGCCATTTCCATGACCAAGCCAAAGTGCCTGACGGGCACGTTGTCACCATCGACCGCGCTGGTATTGTGATGCCCTGCTTCTGTAGGGCTGAGGTGCGCCACAATTTGATGGCCATAAAAGTTGAAGTCGACCCACTCATCGCTGGAGCGGCCTTCCGAGCATCCTAGTAGGTCGCCATAAAAAGCCCTGGCTTTGGCCAAAGAAGTAACGGGGAATGCCAAGTGAAAAGGTTGCATGATGTTCTCTGATCAAATTCAAAAAAGTAATTTTGCCTCAAACCAGGGGGTGTTGATCAAGCCCTGCTTGATGAATCCCTGCCCGACCCATTCTCACGGACTCAAGTTTTCAAGGTCCGATTGAACAGCTCAAGCGTTCGGCCCCACGACAAGTCGGCAGCGGCTTGGTTGAATCTGGGGGTTGAGTTGTTGTGAAAACCGTGCTGAGTACCAGGGTAAAAATGGGCTTGTGCTTTAACGCCTTGAGCCTGTAATGCAACTTCATAGGCTGGCCATGTTGTGTTGATTCGAGGATCTGTTTCGGCAAAATGCAAAACCAACTCGGCTTTGATTTGGCCCACTTTGTCTGCCGGTGCTGACAACCCATAATAAGGCGCGCCAGCCTGTACGGCATTGCCCAATTCTGCAGCCAAGGCATTGGTCATGCCCCCACCCCAGCAAAATCCGGTGATCCCCAATTTGCCTGAAGACAAGGCATGGTTTTTGAGAAACACCGCACCATTGAGCATGTCGGTCTGGAGTTTGGCGGGAGTCAGGCTGTCTTGAAGTCGTTTGCCGTCTTCGTCGTTGCCAGGATAGCCTCCCAATGGGTAAAGCCCATCGGGTGCCAAGGCCAAGAAGCCTGCGGCTGCTAAGCGCCTGGCCACGTCTTCAATGTAAGGATTTAAGCCACGGTTTTCATGAATCACCAACACGGCCGGAAACTGTTTGGCGCTGGGCGATAACGGTTGCACCAAATAGCCCCTCATTTCGCCAGAACTTCCGCCTGGGGAAGCATATTTCACATAACTGGCTTTGATGCGCGGGTCGGTGAATGAAATGGTTTGAGCGTTGGCATACCTGGGAAACAAGGCTTGTGCCATGGCCATACCGCCCACCACCGCAGCAGCGGCTTTGGCTAAAAATTCGCGCCGGTCCATGGCGCCATGACAATACTCGTCATACAGGGCATAGATTTTGGGATCGATTTCTTGCGTGGGTGTAGCTTGGACCATGGTGCACTCCTCATTGACATGCATGTTAATGCGAATTCAAGCCTGAAAATGCCTCACTTTCGAAATGATTTGACGATTGTTTATGATGATCAACGTCATCAACTCCATTGACACCTCAAGTGGCCGCCCCTCCCTCACATTTAGACAAAGTCAACTGCTGGCAGTGCAAGCATTTCGCGACGAGTTGGGACCCCAAGATGCCCTACTCCTGCAAGTTGCTTGGCTTTAAATCTCAAATTTTGCCGAGCATTCAAGTGATGAACACGGACGGCCGCCCCTGCCTTGGGTTCGACCCTAAAAACAGCCCCCACAAATCGAAAGCTTGAATCAGCTGAACGCTTTGTCATTGCCACCTTGTTGGGGTTTGTACTCCCACCCGCTTGCTCGGTTGTTCCTAAAATTTGGGGATGAACGAACGCTTACCTCAAATCTCTTATGCTGAATTGCCAGATTCAGTTCGACCCTTGGCGGATGACATCCTCAAAGTTTCCAGTGCCGCACTCGGAGGGCCCTACAACGCACTGCTGCGAAGTCCAGAAATGGCAAGGCGTTGCTTTGACTTTCTAGATTACCTCCGATTCAAAACCAGCGTTAACAAGCGCCTGAATGAGTTTGCCATTTTGATTCAAGCCAGAATATCAAATGCGCAATACGAATGGTGGGCTCACGAAACCATTGCCCGCAAAGCAGGCTTGTCCGATGCGGTCATGAAGGATTTGCAGTTGTGCAAACGCCCCACCAGCATGCAAGAAGACGAACGCTTGGTATATGACTACTGCATTCAATTGAGCTTAAACCACAGAGTGCCAGATGCACTTTGGCAAGAAGCTGTAGACAAGATGGGTGAACAAGCCGTCATTGATCTCACCGTACTTTCAGGCACTTACGTGATGGTTTCAATGCTTCTCAATGCCACCCAAGTTGGCATTCCAGGTGGCGGCGCATGGCCACTGGAAGTACTTGACCCCATCGAAATCAGACAGCGCTTGCTGGCCTAAATCAACTCATTTTTCACAGAATTCCACAGGACCCTCACCATGAAATTGACCTCCATTCCAACTGGCGCCATGCACGCTAGGCTTTGCAAAGTATTTGGCGCCTTGCTCCTTGGTGCTGCCAGCTGCGTGTCTGCCCAAGAGTTTCCAGTCAAACCCATCACCATGGTGATGCCGTATGCTGCGGGCGGCCCTGGCGACACCATCACCCGACTCTTTGCAGGCTCTATGCAAAAAATATTGGGGCAACAAATATTGGTGGACAACACAGCAGGGGCATCGGGAGCCATTGGCACCACCAAGGTGGCCAGATCCAAACCAGATGGCTACACCTTGCTCATGATTCATGTGAGCCATGCCACCAATTTGGCCATGTACAAAAACTTGAGCTACCACCCCGTCGATGATTTCGAACCCATTGGCTCGGCCACCAGCGGCCCTATGGTCATTGTGGCCAGAAACGAATTTCCACCCAAAGATTTGAATGAATTTGTGGCCTACCTCAAAGCCAATCAAAACAAAGTCAGCCTCGCCCACGCGGGCGTAGGCTCTGCATCACACTTGTGTGGTTTGATGATGATGAATGTGTTGGGTGTGAAGCTCAATGAGATTCCCTACAAAGGCACGGGCCCCGCTCTGACCGACCTCATGGGCGGCCAAGTCGATGTGCTGTGTGACCAAACCTCTGGCACGGTTCCTTCTGTGAAGACCAACAAAATCAAGGCCTACGCAGCTGCTGGCAAAAACAGACTGCCCTCCTTGCCAGACACCCCCGCCATTGCAGAAGCAGGTGTTAAGGGTTTTGACATCAGCATTTCATTTGGCCTGTACGCACCTAAAGGCACACCCAAACCCGTCTTAGACAAACTCACAGCGGCATTGCAAAAGTCTGTGACCGATCCAGACGTCATCAAGCGTTTGGATGGCATGGGTGTTTCAGCAGTCAGCGTTGAGCAGGCCACACCCAATGCACTCAGAGCCCATTTGAAGAACGAGATTGAAACCTTGGGTGGCCTGCTGATCAAAGCTGGCGTTCAGGCCAACTGAGCTTGTTCACTTGATTGGAAGGATGGCCACGCATGACAGTCGACAGAAGGAAATGGGTGGTCGGTGCATCATCCCTGCTCATTTCGCCAACTTTATTGGCTCAAACCGAGAGCCATCACGGACATCACGGCACACATCCTCCTCTGCCCAAAGCCAACCCCTCTGCAGAGCCTTACGCCAAACTTCAGGGGGGTGTACCCCACCACCTAACAGCCGATCAAGAATCACAGCGCTCATTCAATAGCCCGGCCACCAAGGGGCCAGCAGGGCGATGGATCAACCGGGCATCGCTGCCCATCCCTCGCAGTGAAATGGCGTGGGCCACTGAATGGGCCGGCAGGCTCCATGTCATTGGAGGCTATGGCGAAGGTCGTGTCGACAGGGGCTACCACCATGTCTATGAACCGCGCAACGATCAATGGCATTTGGCCGCTCCGCTGCCCAGGGGCGCCAACCATGTCGCGGTTGTTTCTCTTGAAGGACGTATCTATGCTTTTGGCGGCTTCATAGAGCAAAACCGCAACCCAGACAACCATGCCTATGTGTATGAAGTCTCCCAAGACAAATGGACATCGATTGCACCACTGCCAAGGCCCCGAGGTGCCGCCGCCGCTGTGGCCTTGAATGGCAAGCTGCACCTGATTGGCGGCGCTACTTCGCCCACGGACGAGCGCGCCAGCGTAGGTTGGCATGAGGTTTACGATCCCAAAACAGACCAATGGTCGCGAAAAAAAGCCCTGCCTGGCGCGCGCGATCATGTAGGCTGTGTGGTTTACAAGGGCCGAATTCACGTCATTGGTGGTCGATTCAACACCTTCGAATACAACACCGACTTGCACCAGGTGTATCTACCAGAAAGAGACACTTGGGAAAACCTTGCGCCATTGCCAACAGCGCGTTCAGGCCATGGCTTGGTGGTTTACCGTGATCGCCTTTTTGCCATGGGCGGAGAAGGCGGCATCATCAACCGGCCCGGACAACAAACGGTGTTTGGTCAAATGGAAAGTTACGATCCTGCCACCAACACATGGCAATCACATGCAGCCATGCCTATCCCACGCCATGCCGTGGCGGCCGTCACCATCGGTGATTGGATTTATGTGGCGGGTGGTGGTGCTGTATTGGGGGGCAGTGTGCAATCTGCTGTGCATGAGGCGTTTAGTTTGAATTGAAGTCAATGATGGCATTAAACCGCCATAACTTGCCCATTCAAAACCAAGCTCACCTCAGGCGCCAAGGACTGCCCCAAAGCGGCGTGCAAGTAGCAGGTGCGCGCCGACATTTGCATGAGTCGTTCCATCACCTCGTCTGTTTCCTCGGTGTGAACGAACACGTGGGTGTCCAAAGGCTGGGCCTGGGCCACACTCGATTCAATGCGGCAAGGGCTGAGTTGCACCATGCGCAGCGCTCTGACTTTCATGTGATGGTGCTCTACGTAACGCAGCAACTGCGTCATGAAACAAAACGCAATGCCTGCATAGGCATGGGCCAGTGCGCTGGGGGCTTGGTCGCCAGTGAGGCGGTCATCGCTTTGAATGGCGAATGCTGAGCCGCCCAGCCGGTTGGCCCAAGTAACGCTGCGCCCCAAACCACCCGCCAACTCACTATGACCATGAATGGGAATGTCCACCCGACCCGACTCCCAGCCTGAAGGCGAGGTGGGGTTTTTAACTTCTACAGGTTGGGTTTTGCTCACGATGTCTTGCAACATTTGGGCATTGGCTGAGTTGGCCAGCGGGGTGGGTGCCTGCGCCCAGGTTTTGAAGGGGTCATCGACCGTGGCCGTGCTAGAGGCCAATTCGCGCAACGTGACGCGCCGTCCATTGGCGTACAACGCAAAGGTGTTGCGCAACGGCGTGGTCCATGAAGCCAAAATGGGCGAAGCTGCCACTGCCTGCCGCACCAGGCCCTGCACCTGCTCGGCAGACGCTGAACTTTCAGCCCTAACCTGAAACCGCGGCGCATAGGCATGGCCTACGCCAGTACCTTTGAAAAAAGAGCCCTCGAACATATAGTCGTTTTCTAGGCTGCTGCTCAAGCTGGTCAGAGGCATGTTCTGCGCATCTGCCAGCTGTCTTATGCGTTGCAGCAGATCGGCTTGCAAGCCGGCCGACATGTAGCCCAGCGGAAACGGCGCGAGGTCGGTACCTTTGAGCGCGGGCCCTTCGTCACTGACCATGCGCCAGCTCGAGCCCGCCTGCCCTTCTTTCACCACCGCTTCTTTTTGATGCCCACCCATGGCGCGCGCATGCGTGATGAACACATCTTGGGCGTCATGGACACTCAGCACGCCAGGGCGGCTCTGTCCTGCTTGGGTTTTGAAGCAAAGTGGATGGCCATGGCCATCAATGGAATCGGTGCGGTGAATGCTCTCGGCCATGTTCAAATCTCGCCTGTGTACTCACCGCGAGCGGGGTAATCTTTCTGAATCGCGAAGTCGACGGCTGCAAGCAAATCGCCAAAGGACGGACGCGCGAAAGGCATGGTTTGCGTCGATCCATAGTAGAGGGTTTGATCTGGCTTGATGAGAAAAACCCCAGGCTCGCTGAACAAGGCTGGCTCTTCCAATCCAATCGAAGTTTTGCCCTTGGATGTGCTGATGTACAAGCCCCATTGCCTGGCCAAGCCAAGATCCAAACCGTAGGCAAACTCAATGAAGCGGCCTTGCACCTTATCGGCCATGGCCTGACCCCGTGTGCCTTCATCGCTGCTGATGGCAACGATTCGCACACCACGTTTTTGGAAATCTTCTCCCAAGCGCTCCAACTCCAACAAATATTTGGCGCAAATGGGGCAATGCAGGCCTCGATAAAAAACCAGCAAATCGAAACGCTCGCCCGAGTTTTGACCGCTGACATAGCGACCACCGGAAGTCAAAGCCAAATCAAGCGCAGGCACATTTTGACGGGGCATCAAAGCAACAGGGTTCATGGCAACTCCAAAATTAAAAAAGATGATCGCATGTTGCTGTACGATTCGCTCAGTAAAATTCTTTTTTTGATGCAAATCGTTCAAATGAACACCCGACTCGATCGTCTCTCCGCCTTGCTTGAAGGCGTCGCACCTGTCTTCAGCGTCATCGAAACGATGGCGCAGTTAAGCGCATCAGACCACACCGCCCCACAGTTCGATCCCAGCCTGGTGATGGTGATCCATCCATTGGGAACCGAGCATGAATCTCACCCTCATCAACCCACACCGGCGCGCCCAAGTCTGTGGATAGGTCATTTGTCGCACTGGGCCGCTTTGAATGCCAAGCAATTGGCAAACACAAAGGCGCAAATCTGCATTCGAGCCCAATTGACGGGACCATTAGGTCCCTTGTTGATGGAGGAGTTTGCCGAGCCCGCAGACTTGCACACTGATTCGAATGAAACGGCGCTGTCTGTGCCCATGACGCTGATTCAGCAAGAGGTCAGTCACCCACGTTGCGGCCAACCTGCTCTGCTCAAAAGCGCAGGCGACATTCTTTTCATTGGCATATTGCGACATCTGGTGGCCAACCCAAATCCAGATCGACCAGGGCTTCTGCATGCGCTGTCTGACGTGCGCATTGCCAAGGCTCTCGTGGCCATGCACCAATCACCCCATTTCAACTGGAACTTGTCGGCGTTGGCTCTGGAAGCGGGCATGTCACGCACCTCATTTGCCACGGCCTTTAAAAAAGCCATGAACAAAACACCAGGCAAGTATTTGGTGACGCTTCGATTGGCTTTGGCGCGAAGAGCTTTGGAGAGCGGCAAATCAGTGAAAGAAGCAGCCAGAATTTCTGGGTATCGAAACCCTGCATCCATAGCCAGGGCTCTGAAGACCAATGTCGCACAAAAGCGATAGCGAATTTGGTCATTCCTCAAACATAATTTGAGGCTGCCTATACCGGCCTCTGCGATGAGACAGCAAATTCGTTAGATAGGATACCTTTTGCGTATCTTCGTTAGAGCATGGCCAACTCGTTCCAACAAATGACAAAATTAGCTATCAATTTTGCTGACTCAAACTTTTGGTTGGATCATTCAATTACATAGGGCGTTGAATAGGCAGAGAGTATTTTTTCTGCTTCATTTCTATCTGTAGGTGACGCATTTTTTAAATGCACCGTCATCGCAAGCCCACTCCCCCCCGTATTCACGATGTCCAAATTCCATTGACAAGCCAAGGTTTTCAATGCATTTTCAAATTCGCGCTTGGCGGCATCCATCTGAAGCACATGCTTCATGGGCTTGCCCACAGACGTGAGAGGCAGCTTATCGAGAATCACGATCTCTTTAGGCACAGCAGGACGCTCTGGAATACGCTCGGTTGCAAATGCAAGCAATTCTTCTGCACTGATTTTTGCACCTGGATGCAACTCGACATAAGCAATCGGCAACTCTCCTGCATGGGTGTCGGGTTTTCCAACGGCAGCCGCAATGGCCACCGATGGCGATTGCATGAGCGCTTCTTCAATCAATCCAGGTTCAATGTTGTGACCGCCACGAATAATCAAATCTTTTTGTCTTCCACTGATTCGCAAATAACCGTCGGCGTCCAAGCTGCCAAGGTCACCCGTGACAAAAAAACCATTGTCTAAAAACGCACCTTTGTTTTGCGATGGATCTAAGTAACCCCCTGCCACGCCTGGGCCACCGACCAAGATCATGCCGATTTCATCAATGCCACATTCGCGTTCAATTTCACCGCCCTCTTTCATTTTCACAATTCGAATTTTCATGTAGGGCACGCGAATACCCGAACAACGCGTCCGCACTTCACCGTCGCGTGGATCGAGAGATACATGACTGGTGTTTTCGGTGAGGCCATAACTTTGCAACACCTGCGCACCGGTGATTTGCGTCAGACGTTCTTGAATGGCTGGTGCCATTGCGGTTGAACCTGTTGCAAAGTAAGGGCGCAATGAAGTGATTTTTTCTGTGGTGGGCGGATTTTTGGCAAGAACGGATAAGGTTGTGGGTACACCCGACACTTGAGTGATGCCAAAGCGTTCGATATAACGCCAATAGTTGGCCATGTAAGTTTTGTCACGCGCACCAAAAATACTGGGTATCACTGCGGTGTTGGCGTTCGCAGTACTCACCAACCCACGCACCAGCAATCCACCGATGTGAAATAGCGGTGTGTCCGACAGAACAACATCATGGCGCGTGAATGCCAAACCATGGTTGGCCGCCCATTGTCGATACACCATGCCGCCGTGCAAGATTTTGACAATTTTAGGATGCCCTGTTGTGCCACCAGAATGCACATAGCATGCAATGGTGTCGCGCTTTGCAGTGGGTCGATCAAAGGTCAATCGATCACCCGGATGTTTTTCAGCTTGCGTTAACAAGTCATGTGCTGCAGGGGGGCTAAAAGCCTCGTGCAGCGTTAAAACTTGAGGCGGATTTTCTAAACTTTGAATAGCCGCACTCACATTTTCCCAAATGGAAAATCCAGGCGTTGGGCCTAATGCAATGACCAATTTAACTTTTGCGCGTTGCATCAAGTCATTCAAAGCATGCGCATCCAGCATCCAATTGATGGGAAACAAACGCACAGCAAGCAAGCCACCAATCATGGTTGCAAACAATCCTGGAACAGTGGGTGTGATCACTGCAACGACATCATCGGCGCCAAGTCCACTTGCACGCAATAAATTGGCGCATTGAATAGAGCGTCTCTCAAGTTCAGCAAATGTCCATGTTTTCACTTCACCATCGATATTGCCGTTGTGTGTGATGTGCAATGCAATTCGATGAGGGTCGTCACGGCAACCATCCAACAAATTCAATGCAAAGTCCCACCGCTTGACGCGCTCTTCGAGAGGCATTTTTTCGATGGCTTCAATATCAGCCAGATTGCGAAGCGGTTCGTAGTGTTCTTTGATGACACCCGAACTGAAAAGATTTGAATTCATAAAGCCTCAACCAATGCCAAAGTACGTTCTGCCAATCGCACGTTGGCGTAATCAACCATCATGCCCTGGTACTTCACAGCGCCAACTCCCCGCGCCTCGCCTTCGCGAAATGCTGCAATCATGCCGCGTGCGTATTCAATTTCTTCTGCGCTTGGAGAAAAAACCTCGTGCATCACATCCACTTGCGTGGGATGAATTGCCATCTTGCCCACAAACCCCAATTCGCGTGCAATCAAGCATTCCTCCCGCAGCATCTGCGTGTCTTTCAGATTCATAAACACGCCATCCACTATCCACTCAAGCCCCGCGGCGCGTGAATCGACCACCAATTTGCTGCGTGGATAGTTCAATGCCAAACTGCGCGGCGTCCAGCGTCCGCCCAGGTCCACCATGAAGTCTCCTTCTTCGGCACTGGCCAATGCCATGCCACTGACTCGCTTTGAAGACTTGGCAATATCAAATGAATTGCGCAAACCCAAACAAGTTTCAATCATCGGCAGGATCGATAAACTTCCAACGGCGACACCCGCTTTGATTTCAATCTCTTGCAAGGCCTTAGACACTGTTTCAATGTCTTGCGCATCGTCTGCTTTGGGCAATGCAACACCCGCCACGTTGACCAAAGATTGGTTGGCAAGGACGCCCAAATCAGCCAAATAGTCACCCGCACGTGGATTGCTAATTCGCAAATACATGGGCTTTTTTAAACCCAATGCCAATGCCTGCTGAACATTTTTTCTGGCTTCATCTTTTGCATTCAAGGGCACAGAATCTTCCAAGTCAAAAATCATCGCATCTGCCGCGCCGAGTTGTGCCTTCGACAATAACTCTGCTCGACTTCCAGGGGCAAACAACAATGTTCGATACATTTTTTTTGCTTGGGATGCCATGGTTTATTTCCCCTTCCAAACTGCTGGACGTTTTTCTAAAAATGCCTGTGGGCCTTCTTTGGAGTCTTCTGTGGTGTAAAGAAAAGACGCCATATCTTGCTCTAGTCGCAGACCATCAGCAAGCGTCAAATCGGCGCCTCGATGAATGGCGGCTTTGGCCGATCGCACAGCAACAGGCGCATTCTCCGCCATCATCTCTGCCAACTTCAAAGCTTGTTCGATCAATTCGTTTTGAGGCACCACATATTGAACCAATCCAATGGACAAAGCTTCGGCCGCTGAAACAGTGCGACCCGTCAAAATCATATCCAATGCGCGTGCAGTGCCTACACGTCGGGACAAACGTTGCGTACCGCCATTGCCTGGTATCAAACCTCGCTTGACTTCACCAAAAGCAAAACTCGAATGGTCAGCAGCAACAGCAAAGTCGCACAACAAGGTCAATTCAACACCACCACCAATTGCAAGGCCATTAATGGCGGCAATGATGGGCTTGTCGAATGCGGCAATGCCTTCGCCTTGCTCCCAACGATAGCGCTTCATTTCTGCAATGGGAATATTGGCGTTCAACGCAGCAAACTCACGCAGATCCATGCCTGCTGAAAATGCTTTCTCGCCCGCGCCTGTCAAGATAACCGCGCCGACTTGCGCATCACGCTTGAGTTCATCCAAAGCCGTGCGCAATTCGCCACGCATCTTCATGTTGATGGCGTTCATGGCTTCAGGTCGATTGAGTGTCAAGATGGCGACACGACCGCGAAGTTCTTGACTGATTGTTTCAAAAGTATGAATAGTCATAGCACTCTTTTTTTTAAACAAATGTAGAATAACCCAAACACGCCCGTCTCTGTGTAGCGTGCCTTACATCACACATTATGAATTTTGGCAATACAAGTGATCAGGAGCTCATGCTCCAATCTGTACAAACATTGCTTGGCGATGTTTGCACCATGGAATACGCCGCCAAGTGCGATCTCAACTACACACCCCCTAGAGAAGCTTTCAACGCCATGGCTCAAAACGGCTGGCTGGGGCTCATTGCGCCCGAGTCATTTGGTGGCGCAGGCGGCTCCCCCACCGATTTGGCTTTGCTTCTAGAAGAGACCGGCCATCATTTTGAAGAACTTGGACTGTGGCTGTTCAGAAACTTCACTTATGGTTGCTATGCAATACTCAAGCACGGCACCGAAGAACAAAAACAACGTATCGTGCCGCGCACCGCCAAGGGTGAACTTTCTTTTGCATTTGCTTTGTCTGAACCCGATTCAGGTTCGGATGCTGCAGCGCTCAGAACCCGCGCAGTTGCAGACGGCGACGGGTTCATCATCAATGGTCGCAAGCAGTGGACGTCGGGAATGGATATTTCCGACTACGTGTTGTTAGCCCTTCGCACCAATGACTTGGGCAAAAAACAATTAGGCATCAGTACTTTTTTGGTCGATACCACACTCCCAGGCATTGAAGTTCGCAAGATCCCCACATTGGGTCAACACTCTATTGGCACCACTGAGGTGACATTCACCGACGTGCGCGTCCCCAGCACTGCGTTGCTAGGTCAACTCGATCACGGATGGGCTGTTTGCGAAGATACATTGCGTTATGAACGTCTGTGTTTATCTGCTGTGCGCATTGGCGCGGCGCGACGCGCATTTGAATATGCGTTGGATTACGCCAAAACACGCCACCAATTTGGCAAGCCCATTAGCAGCTTCCAAGTCACGCAACACAAATTTGCAGACATGAAAGTGATGCTAGACACTTCCTTCACCATGATCCGCCGTTATGCATGGCTCATGGAAAACGGCAAAGCAGAACGCGCCGATACAGCCGTTATTAAGTACTACATCGGCGAGTCATACAAAACAATTGCCGACATGTGTTTGCAAATTTTGGGTGGCTATGGCTACAGCATGGAATATCCCATGCAACGTTTCTTCAGAGACTCACGCCTGGCAACCATTGGAGGCGGGACCTCAGAAATTCAAAAAAATATCATTGCATCCACATTGGGAATTTGAATTTTTGAAGCCATTCGCGTTGTTGCCTACGTTTGATTGCGCTTAAGAAATCAATTAATCTATGCTGATGCCTGCTGCTTTTGAAACTTCATTCCATTTTTTAAAGTCAGCTGCAATCATCTGACCAAACTCTTCACTCGAATTGGGTTTAGCGTCGCCGCCCATTTTTCGCATCGCGTTTTGATACTCGGGCATTTTTAAAATTTCGTTGAATGCACTTTCGAGTCGCTTCACCATTGCAGGTGGTGTTCCTGCTGGAACTGCGGCACCCGTCCAGTTGCGCAAAACAATGTCAGGGTAACCCACTTCAATAAAGGTAGGGACATTGGGCAAATCGAGTGCTCGTGTAATGCCTGTCACGGCCAATGCTTTGAGTTTTCCCTCTCGTATTTGGCCGATGGATGCGGACAAATCGGTCATGGCAAACTGAACTTGTCCACTCAAAACAGCCATGCTCATTTCTGCACCACTGCGATAGGGAACATGGACCATATTGAGCTGCGCTTTGGTTTGAAGCAATTCACCCAATAGATGAGCAGAATTACCGATGCCCGCAGAGCCATAAGAAATTTTTCCAGGATTGGCACGCGCGTAGGTTACAAACTCAGGAATTGTATTTGCTGGAAAAGATGTGCCTGTTACCATCACAGAACAAATATCTGACGTTTGAACAACCGGTGCAAACGATTTGACTGGATCGTAGCCAGGGTTTTTCATGGTTGCGGGTGCAATGGCGTAGGTAGAAACATTTCCAATCAGAATGGTCCTTCCATCAGCCGGAGAAGTAGAAACAAAGCGTGCGCCAATGGCACTGCCCGCCCCAGGTTTGTTTTCGACAATCACTGTTTGTTTGAGTATGGTTTGCAAGTGCGTAGACATCAATCGCGCAACCACATCAGTGGGGCCACCAGGACCATAGGGAACAATCAACTTAATCACATTCGACGTTTGCGCCATCAACACGTTGGGGCTTAAAGCAATAGCGCCCAATGCGCCGATGAATTGACGTTTTGAAAGTGCTATGGAATTGGATTTTTGATTCACAGGTGTCTCCTTATTAATTTCAAATTAGTATAGGCACCAATGCCAAAAAAAGTAAAGCCATCGCTTGGGATTTATGCTCACAAATTGCACTCTACTTACTGCCATAATGCTCTAGTTGCATCGCACCTTCGCGCACTATGAACACCACCACTGGCCTTCTTCACACCATCGATGACGGTTTGTTAACGATCACAATCAATCGTCCGCATGCTGCCAATGCCATTGATTCAAGCGTTGCTCAAGGCTTGGCCTACTTGGTTCAACAAGCGCAACAAGACTCGGCCATCCATGCGCTTTTGTTAACAGGAACAGGCGATCGCGCATTTTGTGCAGGACGCGACACCAAAGTGCCAGAGGGTGAAGACCCCGTCCAACTCGACATGCAACGTCGAAACGAACTCTGGACCTACACTGACGCCTTGCTCACATTCGACAAGCCCTTGGTCGTTGCTGCCAACGCTAGCGCCATTGGTGCAGGCTTTATGTTGTGCTTGCATGCTGATCAAGTTTTATCGGTTCCCAATGCTGTCTTTTCATTGCCAGAAATTAACATCGGCATATCGTCATGGCTCGGACATTGTTTGGTTGCCGAAATAGCGGGTAATGCATTGGCCAATGACATGTCAATCACTGGTCGAAAAGTTGATGCCAACGAAGCATTGTCAAAAGGATTGATTCACACCATTGTTCCCGCATCAACATTGCAAGCAGACGCTGTTGCGCGTGCACGTTCGCTAATTGCGAAACCACGCCACACATTTCGCGATATCAAGCAATGGATTTTAAAAAGACGACAACAGTCGGTTGAGATCGCGCGTCAGCGTCATCAACTTAATAATCAGGCTTGAAAACAAGGCGCATTGCCTGGTTCTTTTAATCCGCATAAGAACCCAACCCAATGACACAAAACAAAAAGCCCCTTGCGGGGCTGTCTTGTTAATTTCAAAAGAGAAATTTGGAGGCGCGGGCCGGAGTCGAACCGACCTACACGGATTTGCAATCCGGTGCATAACCGCTTTGCTACCGCGCCATTTTTGATGACAAAAAAGGGAAGCTGTTGCTTCCCTTATTTGCTGAACAATGTTGGTTCATTGTTCAATGTTTGGAGCGGGATAAGAGGCTCGAACTCTCGACCTATACCTTGGCAAGGTATCGCTCTACCAACTGAGCTAATCCCGCATTTGCAATCAACTTAGCATTCTATGCCACTTTGAAAGCGTTGACCGAATTGTAGCGCAATTTTTGTGAGAAATTAAAGCCCCACAAAAAATTTGCTCAATGCTTGATGGCCCCTGCTTTGGGATCGGCCTTTGCCTCTGAAACAACGGGTGCTGCTACGGCAGTGAGCTCTTCTTCTGGCAAGGGTTGGGGCATCTTTTCAAGGGCAACTTCCAAGACTTTGTCTAGCCACTTCACAGGCACAATTTCTAGGCCATTTTTGACATTCTCGGGAATGTCTTGCAGGTCTTTCACGTTGTCTTCTGGAATCAAAACCGTCTTGATGCCACCGCGCAAAGCGGCCAGCAGTTTTTCTTTCAAGCCGCCAATGGCTGTGACTTCGCCGCGCAATGTAATTTCACCCGTCATGGCCACATCCGCCCGCACAGGAATACCCGTCATGGCCGACACCATGGCCGTGGTCATGGCAGCGCCAGCACTTGGGCCGTCTTTGGGCGTTGCGCCATCGGGCACATGAATGTGCAGGTCTTTTTTCTCAAACACATCGTCTTTGATGCCCAACATGCGAGCACGGCTTCGCACCACGGTGCGAGCAGCCTCTACCGACTCTTTCATCACGTCACCCAAAGAACCGGTGCGTGTGATGACGCCTTTACCCGGCATGAGCGCGGCCTCGATGGTGAGCAAATCGCCACCCACTTCGGTCCAAGCCAAGCCAACCACTTGGCCCACTTGGTTCGCAGCTTCAGCACGGCCATAGGTGTACTTTTGCACACCCAAGAAATCGTTCAAGTTGTCGGGGGTGACCAACACAGGCGCTGTCATTTGTTTGAGTAACAAGCTCTTGACCACTTTGCGGCAAATTTTGGACAGCTCGCGCTCGAGGGAACGCACACCCGCCTCACGGGTGTAGTAGCGAACCACATCACGGACAGCGGCATCGCTGACATTGAGTTCTTCGGGCTTGACGCCATTGTTTTTCAATTGCTTGGGCAGCAAATATTTGATAGCGATGCTGGTCTTTTCATCTTCGGTGTAGCCCGACAAACGAATCACTTCCATGCGGTCTAACAGCGCAGAAGGAATGTTCATGGAGTTGGAAGTGGCCACAAACATGACGTCGCTCAAATCAAAATCCACTTCCACATAGTGATCGCCGAAGGTGTGATTTTGCTCAGGGTCTAGCACCTCGAGCAAAGCGCTAGAGGGATCGCCGCGGAAGTCGGTGCCTAGCTTGTCAATTTCGTCTAGCAAGAACAAAGGATTGCGGGTGCCCACCTTGGTGAGGCTTTGCAACACTTTGCCAGGCATGGCGCCAATGTAGGTGCGGCGGTGACCCCGAATTTCGGCTTCATCGCGCATGCCACCCAAAGCCATGCGCACGTATTTACGGCCTGTGGCTTTGGCAATCGATTGACCCAAAGATGTTTTACCCACCCCAGGCGGACCCACCAAGCAAAGGATGGGCGCTTTGACTTTGTCAACACGCTGCTGCACCGCCAGGTATTCCATGATGCGGTCTTTGACTTTTTCAAGGCCGTAGTGGTCTTCGTTCAGCACCACTTCGGCATTGCCCAAATCGTGTTTGATTTTGGTCTTTTTGCTCCATGGCAAACCAGTCAGCACTTCAATGTAATTGCGCACCACTGAAGCTTCAGCTGACATGGGTGACATGAGCTTGAGTTTCTTCAATTCAGCGTCGGCCTTTTTGCGCGCTTCAGCGGGCATCTTGGCGGCTTTGATTTTCTTTTCAATTTCTTCGATGTCGGCGCCCTCTTCGCCTTCACCGAGTTCTTTTTGAATGGCTTTGACTTGCTCGTTCAAATAAAAATCGCGTTGATTTTTTTCCATCTGGCGCTTGACGCGGCCACGGATTTTTTTATCCACATTGAGGATGTCAACTTCGCGCTCGAGTTGGGCAAACAAGTTTTCAAGCCGATCGCGAATGCTGGCCAAGTCCAACACCACTTGCTTGTTTTCCAATTTCAAAGGCAAGTGCGCCGCGATGGTGTCGGCCAAACGGCCGGGCTCATCGATGCTTGAAATAGAGGTGAGTATTTCGGGCGGAATTTTTTTATTCAGTTTGACGTATTGGTCAAACTGCTGCATGACGGCACGGCGCAGCGCTTCAATTTCGCTGCTTTGCTCGGCCTTTTCTGCAGCAACCTCTACCGGTAAAACAGTAGCCACAAAATGCGCTTCGCCATCGGTGATGGTTTTCACTTTGGCGCGCTGCTGCCCTTCAACCAACACCTTGACGGTGCCATCAGGCAACTTGAGCATTTGCAGGATAGTAGACACGCAGCCCACTTCAAACATGTCGGTGGCCTCAGGCTCATCTTTGGCAGCCGTTTTTTGCGCCACCAGCATGATGCGGCGATCGGTGAGCATGGCGCTTTCAAGCGCTTTGATGCTTTTGGGTCGGCCTACAAAGAGGGGGATGACCATGTGCGGAAAGACCACCACATCGCGCAGCGGCAACATGGGCAGGTCGAGTAATTCGGCGGGCAATGGGGTGTGTCCAGACATGTGATTCCCTAGGTTATTGGGGATAGATGGCACCTGTTTTCCCGATTTCAAGCCTTGAAAGAGTAGGGTTTTTCATCGGGTTCAGGGGGTGGGCTGGAGAATATTCAAGCTTGCTTGGCCGACTCTCGGTAGACCAGCAATGGAACGTGGTTGTCTTCAATGGTGGATGCATCAACCACCACTTTTTCGACATTGATTGCATTGGGCAAATCAAACATGGTGTCGATGAGGGCTTGCTCCAAAATAGAACGCAAACCGCGGGCACCTGTCTTGCGTGCCAGGGCTTTCTTGGCGATGGCGTGCAGGGCTTCGGGTCTGATTTCCAGGTCAACGCCTTCCATGTTGAGCAACTGGCCAAATTGTTTGACCAAGGCGTTTTTGGGTTCCGTCAAAATTTGAACCAAGGCCTCTTCTGTGAGCTCGGCCAAGGTGGCCACCACAGGCATACGGCCTACCAGTTCGGGGATGAGGCCAAACTTGATTAAATCTTCGGGTTCAACTTCTGTGAAAACCTCGGTCAGTGAGCGTTGTTTTTTGCTTTTGACCACAGCTCCAAAACCAATGCCAGAAGCTTCTGTGCGATTTTCGATGACTTTTTCTAGACCTGCAAATGCGCCACCGCAAATGAACAAAATGTTGGTGGTGTCAATTTGCAAGAAGTCTTGGTTGGGGTGCTTGCGGCCGCCTTGCGGAGGCACGCTGGCCATGGTGCCTTCAATCAGCTTGAGCAACGCCTGCTGAACGCCCTCGCCCGACACGTCGCGCGTGATGGAGGGGTTGTCTGATTTACGGGTAATTTTGTCGATCTCATCGATGTAGACAATGCCGCGCTGGGCGCGGTCAACGTCGTAGTTGCAGCTTTGCAGCAGCTTGGACACGATGTTTTCAACGTCTTCGCCCACATAGCCCGCTTCCGTGAGTGTGGTGGCATCGGCCATGACGAAAGGCACATCGAGCATGCGTGCCAAGGTTTGGGCCAACAATGTTTTGCCAGAGCCTGTGGGGCCAATGAGCAAGATGTTGCTCTTTGCCAATTCGACTTCGTCTTTTTTGGCAACTTCTTTGTGACGCAGGCGCTTGTAGTGGTTGTAAACGGCCACCGCCAAAGTGCGCTTGGCTTTTTCTTGGCCAATGACGTAATTGTCTAAATTGGTTTTGATGTCCAGAGGTGTGGGCAGACCAGACTTGGAGTCTTTGGCAATTTCGGTGACAGGCAATTCATCGCGAATGATGTCGTTGCACAAGTCGATGCACTCATCGCAAATGAAGACCGACGGGCCCGCAATGAGCTTCTTCACCTCGTGCTGGCTTTTGCCGCAGAAGGAGCAATACAAATTCTTTTCGGTAACTGAGCCTTTTTTATCGGCCATAAACGACGCCCTGTGGTTCTATTTTCCCTATGATAGCGAAAGAAAAACGGCGCTCTCCCTGAAAGGGGGCGCCGTCTTCAAAAAACAGGGCAGAAAGCTTCATTTCCACCCTGGTTTGTTGCGTCTCAGGGACGTTTTGCAATAACTTGATCAATTAAACCGTATTCCTTGGCTTCATCAGCCGACAGATAGTAGTCGCGCTCGGTGTCGAGTTGGATCTTTTCCAGGGGTTGGCCGGTGTTTTCAGCCAAGATTCTGTTGAGTTGCTCGCGGGTTTTGAGGATTTCACGGGCGTGAATCTCAATTTCGGTGGCCTGGCCGCGTGTGCCGCCCAAAGGCTGGTGAATCATGACCTTGGAGTTGGGCAATGAAAAACGCTTGCCCTTGGTGCCAGCAGACAACAAAAACGCGCCCATGCTGGCTGCCATGCCGGTGCACAAGGTAGATACATCGGGTTTGATGAAGTTCATGGTGTCGTAGATGGCCATGCCCGCACTGACGGATCCACCGGGCGAGTTGATGTAGAAAGAGATGTCTTTCTCGGGGTTTTCGCTTTCCAAAAACAACAATTGGGCCACCACCGAATTGGCGGTGTAGTCATTGACTTCACCCACCAAGAAAATCACCCGTTCTTTGAGCAAGCGGGAGTAAATGTCATAGGCGCGCTCACCGCGGCCTGACGATTCGATCACCATGGGCACATTGCCCAAGGCTTGAATATCGAGTGAATTCATGATGGTTCCAAACGGATGTTGGTGAAAACGAAAAATACGAGGCAGTTGACTTAAATCGCTGTTAAGGCGTTCTTAAGCCTGTTGGCCCATCAACTCGTCAAAGGAGATGGTCTTTTCAGTGACTTTGGCCTTGGACATGATGAACTCAGACACGTTGGTCTCAATGACCACCGCTTCTACTTCGGCCATGCGTTGGTTGTCGCTATAGTACCAACGCACCACATCGTCAGGACGCTCGTAGCTAGAAGCCAGCTCTTCAATGTGGGATTTGATTTGCGCTTCTGTGGCGTTCAAGGCGTTGGCCTTGACCAACTCAGCCACCACCAAGCCCAAACGCACACGGCTTTCGGCTTGTGGGCGGAAGATGTCATCGGGAATGGGGGCTTTGTCGGCGTCTTTGATACCGCGCTGCTTGAGGTCGGCGCGAGCACCTTCTTTCAAACGCTCTATTTCGTTTTGCACCACAGTGTTGGGCAAGTCGAGTTCGGCCTTCTCAACCAAGGCGTTCATGGCGGCTTGTTTGTTGCGACCTTGCAAGCGGAATTTGACTTCGCGCTCGAGGTTTTTGCGGATGTCAGCGCGCAGACCTTCGACGGATGCATCGGCAATGCCCAAGGACTTGGCCAAGGCTTCGTTCACTTCAGGCAAATGGGCGGCTTCAATCTTCTTCACTGTGACCAAGAAGTCGGCTGTTTTACCGGCTACATCTTGGCCTTGGTAATCGGCAGGGAATGACAAGGGGAAAGTTTTGCTTTCGCCATTTTTCATGCCTCGAACGGCTTCTTCAAACTCTTTCAGCATCTGGCCTTCGCCCACCAAGAATTGGAAGTCGGCAGCTTTGCCGCCAGAAAACACTTCACCGTCAATCTTGCCTTCGAAATCAACCGTGACTCGGTCGCCATCGATTGCGGCTTCAGCAGCGGGACGCTGTGTGAAAGTGCGGCGTTGCTTGCGCAAAATATCCACGGTTTTGTCGATGGCTTCATCGGTCACTTCAGCGCTGAGTTTTTCAACCGTGGCAGCCGTCAGGTCACCCAGCTTGACTTCAGGGTACACCTCAAAGATGGCGTCAAAAGCCAGCTCACCTTCGGGTGCGCCTTCTTTTTCAGTGATGCGCGGCTGACCTGCCACGCGCACTTTGGCTTCATTGGCTGCCAGTGCAAATGCCTCGCCCACTTTGTCATTCATGACTTCGTATTGGACGGAGTAACCATAGCGCTGTGCCACCACGTTCATGGGCACTTTGCCTGGACGGAAACCGTCCATCTTGACGGTTCGTGCCATTTTCTTCAAACGGGCATCAACTTCAGATTGGATGACAGTCACAGGCAGTGACAAGCTGATTTTGCGTTCCAATTTTTCCAATGTTTCTACAGTAACTGCCATGGTCTTCTCTTGTTAGTAAGTGGTGCGCGGGGCGGGACTCGAACCCGCACAGTATTGCTACCGTCAGGACCTAAACCTGGTGCGTCTACCAATTTCGCCACCCGCGCGGGTCCCATCGATATGGGTTGAATCGGTCAACCTTCTATTTTAACCATGGAAGTGAGGACTTCTGGGTTGAAGTCCCCCTTCAGGTCGTCGGGTTTAGGCTGATTTTGGGGGTGGTGCAATCTTGAACCAAGCCGCATACATGGCGGGCAAAGCCAGCAAGGTGAGGGCTGTTGCCACAATGAGACCACCCATGATGGCCACAGCCATTGGCCCCCAGAACACACTGCGAGAGAGCGGAATCATGGCCAAAACAGCAGCTGCTGCCGTCAACACAATGGGGCGCAAGCGCCTCACAGCAGACTCCACAATGGCCTCCCAGGCTGGCACGCCGGCTGCCCTGTCTTGCTCAATTTGATCGATCAAAATGACCGAATTTCGCTGAATCATACCCATCAGGGCAATGACGCCTAGCAAAGCGACAAAGCCAAAAGGCCGATCCAGAACCAATAAGGCGCCCGCCACACCCGCAATACCAAGTGGGCCGGTAATGAACACCAACAAAGCACGGCTGAAGCTTTGGAGCTGAAGCATCAACAGGGTGAAAGTGACAAACAGCATGAGCGGCATGCCCGCTGCAATGGAGGCTGAACCTTTGGAGCTCTCTTCCACTGCCCCTGCCACTTCAATGCGGTACTCGCCAGCGTCTTTTTCCTGCCATTGGGCTTCTATCTTTTTCAAGTCGGGCAACAACTGCTGAGTCACTGTGGCACCTTGAATACCCTCAATCACATCGGCATTGACAGTGATGGCGTAGCTCCGCCCTTCTCGCCACATAACGCCCGGCTCCCAATTGAACACAGGTTTGGCAACTTGCAACAAGGGAATAGACTTACCAGAAGCGGTGGGAACATAGGCGCCAGCCAAATCGGTTATGGCATCGCGCTCAGACTGGGGCTGCCTGAACACAATGTCAATCAGCTTGTCGCCATCGCGGTATTGACCAATGGTCGAGCCAGACGAAATGGTTCGAGATGCTTGGGCAATCGATTGACTAGTGACACCCAAAGCACGCGCCTTGGCTTGATCGACTTCCAAACGAATAACCTTGACAGACTCATTCCAGTTGTCGTTCACGCCGCGCGTATTGGGGTTGGTGCGCAAAGCCGCCTTCACTTCGTCTGCCTTCAAGCGCAGCGCCACAGGATCGGCGCCCACCACCCGAAACTGCACCGGATACGGCACAGGCGGCCCATTGGGCAACAGCTTGACGCGCCCTCTCACCTCCGGAAATTCAGCAGCCAACAAGGCCGGTAATCTGACACGCAGCGACTCTCTGACCTTCAAATCTTTGGACACCACAATGAGCTGTGAAACATTGGACTGAGGGAAAATTTGATCAAGCGGCAAATAAAAACGAGGCACGCCAGAACCTACCCACGTGCTCACGGAGTTGACGCCTTGCTCAGCCATCAAGCGTTTTTCAACGCGCTTGGCCACTTCTTCACTGGCCACAAAACTAGCACCCTCAGGCAACCACAACTCCACCATGATTTCTGGCCGACTGGAGTCTGGAAAAAATTGCTGTTGAACTTTGCCCATGCCCACAAAGCCCAGCACAAACAAGACAAGAGTGATGGCAATGGTTTTCCATTTATTAAACACGCACCAAGTGACTGCGCTTCGAAAGCTGTTGTAAAAAGGCGTGTCAAACATTTCATGAATGACCGCTTGGTCAGATGCGTTCACATGCGGTGGCGCTTTCAACAACAAGGTGCCCAAGTAAGGCACAAAATAGACCGAGGCCACCCAGCTGATTAACAAGGCAATGACAGTGACAGCAAAGATGGCAAAGGTGTATTCACCTGTGAGGGATTTGGCCAAACCAATGGGCAAGAAACCGGCCGCAGTGATCAGAGTACCCGTCAGCATGGGCATGGCTGTGAGCTCATAGGCGAAGGTGGCTGCACGCACTTTGTCGTAGCCCTCTTCCATTTTTCGCACCATCATTTCAACCGCAATGATGGCGTCGTCCACCAACAAGCCCAAGGCAATGATGAGAGAGCCTAAAGAAATTTTGTGCAGGCCAATGTGGAAATAATCCATGGCCAAAAACGTAACGGCCAATACCAATGGGATGGTGATACCCACCACCAAGCCTGGCCGAATGTCCAAGGTCCAGCGGCGCCACAAAGGATGGATGCCAGGGCGCTTGTGCAAACCCAAGGACAAGAAACTCACCGCCAACACAATGGCAACGGCTTCGATCAATGTTTTCAAGAACTCATTGACCGAACTAGACACGGCTTGAGGCTGATCTTGCACTTGAACCAATTTCACGCCCACAGGCAATGACTTTTCAATGCTGGCAATACTCACTTTGAGGGCCTGACCCAGTTGAATGATGTCGCCCCCTTTGGCCATAGACACACCCAAACCAATGACGGGCTCACCGTTGTGGCGTACTTTGACTTGCGGTGGATCGATGTAGTCACGCTTGATGGTTCCCAAATCACCCAGTTTGATTTGTTGCCCCGAAAAGCCGCGAATTGGCATTTGCCGGAGTGACTCCAAGTTGTTGAATTGCCCATTGACCCGCAGTTGAATGGCATCCTGGGGCAGATTCAAAGTGCCCGCCGATTCAACGGCATTTTGTTGAGCCAACTGCGCAATGACGGCACCCATGTCGATGCCCATGGCCGCCAATTTCTTTTGTGAAATTTCGATGAAAACTTTTTCATCTTGCACGCCAAAAAGTTCGACCTTGGCAACGTCTTGAACACGCAATATTTTCTGCCTGACATCGTCAGCAAATTGCTTCACTTCGGCAGGTGTGAAGCCCTCTGCCTGCAAGGCATAAATCACACCATACACATCCCCAAAATCATCTAGAAAGAAAGGTCCCACCACACCTGCGGGCAAGCTGCCGCGCATGTCACCAATTTTCTTGCGCACTGTGTACCAAATATTGGCCACCTCTGCGGGCTTGGAATAGTCTTTGACTTGAAAAATGATTTGCGATTCGCCTGGTTTGGAATAGCTGCGAATCTTGTCTGCAAAGGGGACTTCCTGAAGTGTTCGCTCCAGTTTGTCGGTCACTTGCTCTGCCACTTGTTGGGCCGTAGCGCCTGGCCAATAAGCCCTGACCACCATCACTCGAAATGTGAAGGGGGGATCTTCATCTTGACCCAAATTGAAAAAAGCAAAGACGCCCAACAGCATCAACACCAGCATCAAATAACGCGTGAGAGCCGGATGATCAAGGGCCCACTTGGAAAGGTTAAAACCCGTTTTTGGTTCTGCACGCATGATTTACTTTGCAGCAGGTGTAGAAACAGCGGCGGCGTTGTAAACCGTCACTTTTTGGCCAGGCGACAAGACATGCACGCCTGCACTCACAATTTGTTGACCCGCCTTTAAACCCGAAGCAATGACCACGTCGTTGCCATCTGCAGTCGCCACTTGAACCACTTGGGAAAACACGGTGGAAGTTTGGGAGTCATACACCCAAACGCTGGTCTGATTGGCCTCTTGGCGCAGGGCGCTGGTGGGCACTTTGATCACATCTGAAGCACTGCCTGCCAGTTGAGGCGCTTGCACATTCAAGGTGATGCCTAAAGGCAATGACTCAGCTTTGTCTAGACCCAATTTGACCGCGAATGTACGGGTAGCAGGGTCAGCACTGGCACCAATTTCTCTCACTTGGCCTTGAATGGTTTGATTGGTGTTGCCCACCGTGACCGTCATTTTTTGTCCCAATTTGAGGCGTCCCACCACATGTTCAGGAACTGCAAACACAGCATCGCGAGGACCGTCATGGGCAAATCTCAACACCGGCTGACCTGCCGAAACCACCTGCCCCGGCTCAGCCTCGACCCCTGTAACAACGCCAGACACGGTGGCCATCAATTTGGCGTAAGCCATTTGATTGGTCTGCGCTTGGGCTTGTGCCAACGCTTGGTCCAATGAAGCTTGCGCGGCCTTTAGAGTGGTTGAACGCCTTTCCAATTCGGCGGCACTGATGAAGTTTTGGGCCAACAAGGCCTCATAACGCTTGAAGTCCGCTGCCGCCAGATCGCGCTGTGAACGCGCGCCTACCACCAAGGCTTGAGCCGCTTGAGCAGCAAGCGCATAGTCTTGAACATCAACTTCGGCCAACACCTGCCCGGCTTGAACACGCTGCCCAACTTCGGCCTGGCGCACCACGATCTTGCCGCCCACACGAAAAGCCAAGCGGCTTTCAGTTCGAGCGCGCACCTCGGCCGCGTACTCTCCTTGTACGTTCAAATCGGATTCACCCACGGTGAACAATTTGACTGATCGAATGGGCTCTGCAGTCTCTTGTTTGGGCGTGCAAGCGATCAAGACCCAGCCCATGACAAGCAACACCATCGACAAAGAAGACATGCGGGAAAAATACTGTGGCATTGGAAAATCCAAATTAATGACTGACTGGTTAGTAATCTAGGGTAATCCATGATGCTTGTCAAGCGAAAATACAAGAATCCATGCCAAGCCATCAAGCCAGTTCGAAGGAAGTTCAAGCCCTTCCCATCACCCACCCCGAAAACTTTCCGGTGGCTTCCATTTTGTGTCCGCCGCACTTGCGTCCAGCCATTGCCGCCATTTATGCCTTTGCCCGAGCAGCCGACGACATTGCCGATGAAGGTCATGAAAACGCCGCGCAAAGAATAGAAGCACTGCAAAGCTTTCGACAGGAACTGATGCATGGCCCGACGGCCCAAGGCTTGAAACCTGAAATCTTTGTGCCATTGCACAGCGTTATTCAAGATTTCAAATTGCCTGTTCAGTACTTGAATGATTTGCTAAAAGCGTTTGAACAAGATGTCTTGGCAACTGCACAAGCCAGCCAACCCCAAACCATGCTTGATCTGCTGCAATATTGTGAGCTCTCGGCCAATCCCGTGGGCCGGCTTTTGTTGCATCTGTATGGCGTGAAAGATGAAGCAGCCCTGCGTCAAAGTGATGCTATTTGCAGTGCCCTTCAGTTGATTAATTTTTGGCAAGACCTGAGCGAAGACATTCCGAGAGGTCGCTTTTATGTGCCGCAAAATTTACAAGCTTCAATGGACGCAAGCCAACTTGTTCAAGAACTTTGCCAACATGCCCGCGAGCTCATGATGTCTGGCGCACCTTTGGTTCATCAGGTACCCGGACGGGCAGGATTAGAACTGAGGGGAGTGGTTCAGGGCGGGCTGCGCATTTTAGAAAAAGTTGAAAAACTCGGTCCCTTGGCTTTTCAACATCGTCCCACTCTCAAGGCTTGGGACTTACCCGTTCTTTTCTGGCGAGCCCTCTGGATGTAAGCCAGAGAGTGGGACAATCAAACACCATGACACCCCAAGAATACGTTCAACAAAAGGCGGCCAACTCTGGCAGCAGTTTTTATTACGCCTTTTTGTTTTTACCCGCCAACCGGCGAGCCGCCATCACCGCTTTCTATGCTTTTTGTCGTGAGGTGGACGATGTGGTTGATGAAATATCAGACCCCAGTGTGGCCCAGAGCACCCTGGCTTGGTGGCAAAACGAAGTGGTTCAATCGTTTGCTGGAAGTCCCACACACCCCGTGATGAAAGCTCTCATGGTGCACGCCAACGACTATGGCATTGAAGCGCAACATTTGTTGTCCGTCATCGAAGGCTGTCAAATGGACCTGTCGCAAACACGCTATTTGGACTATGCGGGTTTGAAGCGCTACTGCCATTTGGTGGCTGGCGTGGTGGGCGAGGTGGCTGCCAAAATTTTTGGCCAAACCGACCCGCAAACCACCCCCTACGCACACACCTTGGGCTTGGCCTTTCAATTGACCAACATACTAAGAGATGTGGGTGAAGATGCCATGCGCGGTCGAATTTATTTGCCCATTGATGAGCTGAAACAATTTGATGTGAAGGCGCAAGATTTGATGCAACGTCAATATTCAGAGCGATTCACGGCCCTCATGAAATTTCAGGCTGCGCGTGCGCATGCTTTGTACGACGAAGCTTTTGCTTTGCTGCCAGCTGCCGACAAACAAGCTCAAAAACCAGGCCTCATGATGGCCAGCATTTACAGAACTTTGCTGCGTGAAATTGAAGCCGACAATTTCCAAGTTTTGCACCAACGCGTGTCGCTCACACCGCTTCGCAAACTTTGGTTGGCATGGAAAGTCCAAGCCCTCGGTCGGCTCTAAAACGCTTTTTAGCAATGCGGCAGTGACTCACAAAACCCCTTCCCAAATAGCAATTGTTGGCGCTGGCTGGGCGGGTCTGAGTGCGGCCATCAGTGCAATTCAATCTGGCCATCAGGTCACGCTGTTTGAAGCCAGTCGGCATTGGGGCGGTCGAGCACGCAGCCTCAAAGTTCAGGGCCAAGATGCCTTGGTACTCGACAATGGCCAACACATTTTGATAGGGGCCTACCATCAAAGTTTGCGCTTGATGAAGTTGGTTGGCGTCAATGAAGCCTCTGCGCTTTGGCGTTTGCCTTTGCAATTGATCAAACCCGACGGCACTGGCTTGGCCTTGAACAATTGGCCCTCCCCTTTGAATTTGGTTTGGGGCATTGCCACTGCCAAAGCTTGGCGTCTGATTGACAAATGGCGTCTGTTGCAAAAAGCCTTTGAATGGCAACGCAACAAATTCTCATGTGATGCGCACTTGAGCGTGGCGGATGTTTGCCATGGGCTTACCCCAAGGCTCATGCAAGATCTGATTGATCCGCTGTGTGTTGCGGCCCTCAACACGCCATCGCATGAAGCCAGTGGTCGTGTTTTTTTAAGAGTCATGCAGGATGCACTGCTTGGCCCTTCTGGCAGCGCCGACCTGCTTCTTCCCAAACAAGACTTAGGTCAAATTTTTCCGCATGCCGCCATCCGGTGGCTACAAAGCAAAGGCGTCGATTGCCGCTTGGGTGCTCGAATTGACAATCTCATTTGGCATCACGACAGCACACGCCATTGGGAATTGAATGGCGCGCGCTTTGACCAAGTGGTGGTGGCAACCACTGCCAGTGAGGCTGCCCGATTGATAGCCCCCTTCAATTCAGCTTGGTCCACTCAAGCTGAGCAAATTGCATACGAAGCCATTGCCACTGTTTACATTCAAGCACCTGCACATTTGCAATTGCCTCATCCCATGATGGCCTTGGTGGCTCACTCGCAAGCACCCGCACAATTTGTGTTTGACAGAGGCTTGATGTGCCAACAGGGCAACACGCCAGGTTTGCTGGCCTTTGTGGCCAGTGCATTTCGGGAATCTAAAGTGACACTGGAGGCCCAGGTGATGCAACAGGCTGAAAATCTGTTGAAAACTTTGGGGCATTCGGCCAAGGAAATAGACTCGCTTCATTTGCTGCAAACCGTGATTGAGAAGCGTGCCACCTTCGCCTGCACGCCCCATCTGCAAAGACCCGTGTCTAACCCCCATCCCAACTTGCGCGTCTGTGGCGACTACATCGATGGCCCCTACCCAGCCACGCTAGAAGGGGCTGTGATGTCGGGCATTCAAGCCATTGAATGAGCTTGAAGAACTTGGAAATTGAGGCTTGAGTTAAGCCGGCCAAGCTTCACACAATTGTTTCAAACCCAGGACTGTGAAGGGCGCGGGGTGTGTGTCGTGAGTCCACGGTTTTTCGTCACGATTGATCCACACAGATTGCATGCCTGCGCGCTGCGCAGCCAACACATCCAAATGCGGATCGTCGCCAATGTGAAGCACCTCTTCGGGTAAAACACCCAGGGCTTGTGCGCCAACATGAAACATTTTGGCATCGGGTTTGCTCACACCCAAGTTAATCGGGTTGAAAGCCGCCACAAAATAATTGCCAAGACCCACCTTGTGAACATCGGCATTGCCATTGGACAAAGCCACCATCGGATACTTGGACTTCAAAAAGTCTAGCGCTGGCATGGCATCGTCAAAAAAAATCACTTTTTGCCTGGCTTCAAAAAAGACTTCAAACGCCGGTTCAGCCAAATTGGGATCTTCGCCTGCTCTTTGTAACAAAACGCGAATGGCCTCACGCCTGAGTGCAGACAAGTCATTGCCCAAGTCAGGCCGCAACGCAGGCATTTCCTCTCTAATTTGTCTTTGATATCCCGGGATGGCACACAAGGCCACTGTTTGAGGTGCTTTTTGGGCCAGCCAAGCCGCCAAGGTCTCTTCGGCGCGACCAATGGTGGGCCAAACGGGCCACAAAGTGTCGTCCAAATCAAGTGAGATGGCTTTTATTTTGAAAAAATCGATCATGGTGAGAGAGAATAACGCATGGCTTTTCAAAAAGAACCCCCTTTCAAACACGGACAAAGTGCCAAAACAGGTGTGCTTTATTGCAACCTAGGGACACCCGACGAACCCACAGCGCCTGCATTGCGCCGCTATTTGGCCCAATTTTTGGGCGATTCACGCGTGGTCGAGATTCCCAAGGCCGTGTGGTGGCTGATCCTTCACGGCATCATTTTGCGTGTACGTCCCTCCAAATCGGCTGCCAAATACGCCAGCATTTGGACCGAAGAAGGCTCGCCGCTCAGGGTTTGGACAGACAAACAAGCACAAGGCCTTCAAGCCGCCTTGAACAAGCAAGGTCATCACGTGTCTGTGAAATACGCCATGACCTATGGCTCCCCCAGCATTCAGTCGCAAATAGATGCTTTGAAACTAGAAGGTGCAACGCGCATTTTGTTGTTGCCTGCCTACCCACAATACAGCGGCACCACCACGGCGCCTGTCTTTGATGCTGTACACCGGTGGAGTTTGAAGGCCAGAAATTTGCCTGAGTTTCGGTTTGTGAATCATTACCATGACGATGCAGGCTACATTGGTGCTTTGGCGCATCGCATTCAGAAAAGTTGGGAGCAACATGGGCGCGCAGAAAAACTGGTCATGAGCTTTCATGGCGTACCAGAGCGCACGCTTCAATTGGGCGACCCCTACCACTGCGAGTGCTACAAAACAGGCCGCCTGTTGGCTGAAAAATTGGGCCTCAGTAGCGATCAGTATATGGTGACCTTTCAGTCAAGATTTGGCAAAGCCAAATGGCTCGAGCCCTACACCGAGCCCACCCTCATTTCATTGGCCCAAAGCGGCACCCAAAGTGTCGATGTGGTGTGCCCAGGTTTTACAGGCGACTGCCTTGAAACCCTTGAAGAAATTAGCATGGAAGGCCGAGAAGCCTTCTTGCATGCCGGTGGCAAAACATTCAACTACATTCCCTGCTTGAACGATGAACCCGTCTGGGTAGATGCCTTGGCAGGCATTGCCGCACAACACATGCAAGGTTGGCCCACGCAACACGCTCAAGTGGCCAGCGCCGAGTTGGCCAACGCCAAATCAAGAGAATTGGCCGTGGCCTTGGGTGCCAAAGATTGAGCCTGCAACAGGTGATGCCCGTAGCCTGGATCACTTCAAAAATTAATTAAAGAATACTAATTAGCTACTAAAATAACAGTGCTTTAACTTGTAAATTCGAATTACAAAAAAGTCAAAAATTATCGATGCGATAATAAAGTTAATCACAACTGTTAGTTTTACTGCTACATTTTTACAAATACAAAAGAATATATAGGCACACATCGCTATGTATTTTTGCGTTGATAAGCGCCTTACCGCTTTATTCCAACGCAAAAGATCCTGAATTTGGCTTGGTTGCACAGCCGCAGGTTTTTTCTCACTCCCCCTCTTATCTTCACCTTCTTTGGAAAAAGTCGGCCCAAGAACATCCTCAGGTTTTGATGCAGCTTCAAAACTTGAAGTCTGCTGGGTTTGACATTGAGGTCTCCAAACAAGCGTTCTACCCCACACCCTCCATTGCGTTAGAACGCACACAGTCTAAAAGCGTCAACGATCCTTCGTATGCAGGCTCGCCGCAAGTGGCTGTTTTCAAATTGCAACAAGCGCTCTGGACTGGCGGGCGCTTAAGTGCGCAGCAAAGCAAAGCCATTGCCAACCAAGACATCGAGCTTGCCAGGCTGCTTGAAATTCAGCAGGGCCTGGCCATCAAGACATTGCAAGCTTGGACAGAGCTTGTGGGTTTCCAAAAACAGCAAACGGCGCTGCTGATCACCCAAAAAGAACTCGAAAATTTGCAAGGAAAAATTGAACGTCGCGCAGATCTTGGGATGTCAACACAGAGTGAAGTCAAGCTCTCAAGGCTTCGCGCATCCATAGTCAATCAACTGCTCAAGCAAGCCAAAGTACAAGAAGATCTGGCTTGGCTCAAATTGAAACAATGGGTGCCAGAGGCCCAGTCACTCAGCATGCCCAACAGTGAACACCCTGGGCCTTGGACAGGTGGTCAAGTGCACTTGCAAAACACTGACCACATCGATTGGGAATTGCTGAGCATCAAGCAATCGCCAGTTGCCTTGCGCTTAGAGGGCCAAAAGAGGTTGCAAGAAGCTGAGCTTCGAGAAAAAAGAGCCAGCTATCAGCCTGAAATTTACTTGCGCGCAGAGCACCAGCGCGGCAATCACGCCTTTGCCAACTCCCAAAACGTCAATCGCCTTTTGATAGGCATGACAGCCACCACGGGCGCAGGCTTGAGTCTGCAAAACCAGCTGGCCAGCTTGATGGCCAAACATGAAGGCGCGCAACATGAGATGGCAATCAACCAACGTCTTTTGAGTGAGTCTGTTCAATCCGATGTTTTCAATCTCATTGCAAGGCAAAGCAAGACCCAAGAACTGACATTGAATTTAGAGTCATTGCAAGAGATTCAAACCGCTTGGCTTCGGCAATTTGACAGCGGCCGAAAAACTTGGATTGAAGTGATGAATGCAGCGCAAGAAACCATGCAAAGCCAATTGGCTGTCATTGAAAACGACTCGGCATTGCAGCTGAGTTATTGGCGCTTGCAAATACTTGCCTATGGCGTATCGGCGTGGGTCAGTCCATGAGTAGCTTGCTCAACTCCATTCTGCGACTGGCTCAGTTGCAACGTCAAAGTCTCGACAAAAATGCGCTGCAGATGTGCTTCACAGACATCAGCCAAAGCACATGGGGTTTGCAACAAGTTTTGTCCAAACTCAAAACACAGATGCAATGGACATCTGTTCGCAAAATCAGCAGCTCTCAATTAGACCCCTCTCTTTTGCCGTGCTTGGCAATTTCAAATCAAGGCGACTGCTTTGTTTTGAAAAGCTTCAATGCCCAATCGGAGTGGGTGATGGAGAGCCCTGAGGGCGAAACAAGCTCAAGCAGTTTGCGTGCGTTTGAGTTGGTCAAAATTGATTTCCGAACACCCTTCGATCGGTCGGCCAGCCCCGTCTGGCGCCTGATTAAATTTGAGTTCTTACAACACAAACGCCTTTTCCTCGATGCTTGCATCGGCGGTCTGATGCTCAATGTGTTGGCACTGGCCATCTCTTTTTACAGCATGCACGTCTACGACCGCGTGGTGCCCACAGGCTCTGTGGCCACACTTTGGGTCTTGAGTTTGGGCACCTTGGGAGCCGTTTTGTTTGAATGGCTCACACGCACCATCCGGTCTGATTTGCATGAAAAAATCATTGCCCAAATTGACCAGCGCTTGGGCCGCGAGGTGTTTCTTCGTTTTTTAAATATTCGCTTGGACACCTTACCCACCAGCGTGGGCAGTTTGGCAGGTCAGATGAAGGCCTACGAAAGTGTGCGAGGTTTTTTAACCAACTCGGCTACCCAAATGCTCATTGACGCGCCATTTGCCGTCATTTTCTTTTTCATTGTGGCCGCCATTGCAGGTTGGATCGTTGTAGTGCCCCTGATATTTTTGGCTATCTCAATCTGGATTGGCTTGAAAAGTATTCGCGAAGTAGAAGCAAGAAGCCATCAAGCCTCCATCGCCAGCATGCGCAAAACCGGCTTGCTGGTGGAGTCAATCGAAGGCGCCGAAACGCTCAAATCAGGACAAGGCGGCTGGCGTCAATTGAGTATTTGGCAAAACCTTTCAGATGCTGCGCGATCCGAAGAATTGCGACTCAAAAATATCAGTGAGTCTGCACAGCACAGCATCCAAGCGTTTCAACAAATGGCCTACATTGGCATGGTGGCCATCGGCGCCTTGATGATCAGCCAAGGCCAAATGAGCATGGGCAGTCTCATCGCTTGCACCATTTTGTCGGGGCGCATTTTGCAGCCTGTGGCTGCTTTGCCAGGTCAATTGATTCAGTGGGGCTACTGCAAGTCAGCCCTTCAAGGTCTTGATCACATTTGGCAACTTCCCGACGATCATCACGCCCAAGAACCCATTTTGTTGCAATATGTTCAAGGCGCTTACCGCTTACAGGAAGTCACTTACAGCTACAACACACAGCCAGCGCTCAAAGTGCCGCAATTGCAAATTCAACATGGCGAAAAAATTGGTGTTTTAGGCCCAATTGGATCGGGCAAAACCACTCTCCTTCGTCTTCTCAGCGGCATGTACAAACCACAGAAAGGTGAAATCACACTGGATGGCGTGGCATTGGCTCATATCGCAAAGCCTTTGCTCTCAGAGCAGTTGGGCTATTTGCAACAAGAAGGTCGCTTGTTTGAAGGCACCCTTCGGGACAACCTGTTGGTGGGTATCCTAGATCCAGGCGATGAAATCCTCAAAGGGGCTGCAGTGCAAACAGGACTGCATCACGCCATCATTGCACAACATCCATTGGGTTTCGATCTGCCTATTTTTGAAGGGGGTCAAGGCCTCTCGGGTGGCCAACGCCAGCTGGTTAACTTAACCCGCGTCTTTTTGCGCAGACCCCGTATTTGGTTGCTGGATGAGCCCACAGCATCCATGGATCGCAACTTGGCAGACCACGTTACCAAAGCTCTGCAGCAAGCGCTCAGGCCCCAAGACACATTGGTATTGGTCACGCACAAGCCCGAGATGTTGACCTTGGTCGATCGCTTGGTGGTCATCTCCAATCAACAAATTGTGCTGGATGGCCCCAAAGCCCAAGTGCTTCAAAAGCTTCAAGCATGAACCGACCTGTTTTTGGGGCGCATGCCCGCCAACTCATCACACCCACTCGCCTGTTGGCGATGGCACTTTTGACGTTTGCAATCTGGTCCACGCAATCGGACATGGACCAAACAGTTCGCAGTTCAGGCCAAGTTATTGCGGTGGCTAGAAATCAAATTATTCAGGCGGCCGATGGCGGCGTATTGACGCAACTCTTGGTTTCGGAGGGACAACGTGTTCAAGCGGGTCAAGTGGTTGCCAAGTTAGAAACCACACGGTCTGAGGCAGGGTTTCAAGAAATTCAAGCCAAGCTAACGGCCCTGCATGCAGCTCGAACGCGCGCCCGTGCAGAGTCCACTGGGAATGCACTGACGTTTGACGAAAAGTTCGATGGGCGGGGCCACTTCAAGTTAGCGCAAGAACAAATTTACAAACAAAAGAAACAAAGTTTGGATGAGGATTTGGCGCTTTTAAATTCGAGCCTGCTTTTGTCTGAAGAAGAACTTCGAATTAGCCAATCACTCTTTAAGTCTGGCGACCTCAGTCAAATTGAGCTGATGAAATCACAGAGGCAGCTACACGACAGTCAAGGGCGAATATTGGCGATCAAGAACAAGTATTTGCATGAGTCCAAGCTGGAACTGGTGCGACTGGAAGAAGAAATTTCTTCCAATCAATTCAAGCTGAACGAGCGGCAAAGTTTACTTGATCACAGTGTGCTTGTGACGCCCGTTGCAGGCATTGTCAAAGTACTCCGCATCAATACAGTGGGTGGCGTTTTGCGGGCCGGCGATGAGCTCATGCATATCTCACCCACTGAAAGTGGCCAAGTGATCGAAGCCAAAATCAACCCGAGTGACATTGGCGAACTCAAAGTCGGTTTGCCAGTGTCCATCAAGTTAGATGCATTTGATTTCAGTGTGTACGGCATGCTCAATGGCACCTTGAGCCACATTGGTTCAGACACCCTGACAGAGTCTGGTGCCAATGGGACTACCCAAACCTATTACCGAATTCAAGTTGAGTTAGCGCCCATTCACGCTTCAAATCGAATCAAAGCAAGCGACCTCAAGCCGGGCATGACAGCCTCTTTGGACATTCGAACCCGTTCGCGCTCGGTATGGCAATACCTCACCAAGCCCATTCAAAAAGCTTTTTCAGGAGCGCTGCACGAGCGATAGGCTGCCATGAACTTCAATGAACTAATTCTGCACATTTTGCTTCCCGATGGTAGCGAACGAACCATTCGTTTGGCCAACTTGGCTGAACCGACAACGGGCTTCAACCTGCTAAATGCACCTTTACTTGTGAAAGCTGAAGCAGGTGCGCAATACAAATTATTGAACATTGAAACAGGCACCCACCAAAAAGACCAAAGACTTCTTCGTCAAAACAAAACCCTGAAAGTTTTATTTGAAGACGAAACTGCGCTTGAGCTTCAAGATTATTTTGTTGCCTCACTCACACCGGTTGAAAATGCACCCATCTATCGCTTGGAAAATGAGTCATGCAATGAAGTCCAAGTCATTTCTCACTACCCTGCTGAAATTTTCGATGTATCCGAAAGTCTGGTTTGGACTGATAGCGATTCTGCAGTAGATTGCAAAGTAGCCTTGTTCAATCCAGGCTCCTTGATAGGCCTCATTCCCACCGCTGCACCCGCAGCAGCAGTCGCTGCGGCCAATATCGGGCTTGGTGAAATTGCAGCCACTGCCATTGGTATTCCCGTATTTGCTGGCGGAAAAGGAAGCGCACCCATCACTCCGCCACCACCCACTGACACCACGTCGCCATTTGTTGTGATCACAAGCAATGCGGCTTCTGTCAAAAGCAATGAAACACTGGTCATTACGTTCACCTTCAGCGAGGATGTGGGCAACAGCTTTATTTGGGATGGCACCTCAGGCGATATTGTTGTCACTGGCGGCACACTGAGTGCCTTGAGTGGAACGGGTCTTGTTCGCACCGCCACTTTCACACCTACACCCAACCAATCGGGCATCAGTGCCAGCATTTCTGTCAACGCTGGAACTTATCAAGATGGTGCAGGCAATCTTGGCTTGGCGGCCACCAGTCCGCCTATCGATGTGGATACATTGTCAGCAAGTATTGCGGGCATCCAAATCACGAGTGCCACAGGGGCATTGCCAGCTTACAAGGATTCAAACATTCAATGGCTCAATGAAGGTGATGAACTTTATGCCACCGTCTCATTCAATGAGCCCGTCTTTTTGAATCAATCTTCTGGCTCACCCACATTGGCTTTGTTGATTGGCAACGAAACTGTTCATGCAACTAATATATCTGGTACTGGAACGCAAGCGTTGCGATTCTCTACCAAGGTAATTGGCGGACAAGCAGACCTTGATGGTGTTGCTATTCCACAAAACGCCCTTAGCTTAAACGGTGCAACACTCAAAGACACCAATGACAACATCGCCATCATCACTTCAACTGCAACTGCCGACAATCCTAATTATTTGGTTGACACCACACGCCCCACTGTCGCAATCACGTCCGACACAGCCACTTTAAATTCTTCACAAACGGCCACTATCACCTTCACCTTTAGCGAAGATCCTGGTAGCTCATTTGTCTGGAACGGCACCACGGGAGATTTGGTGGTCAGTGGTGGCACCTTAGGCGCTCTGAGCACCACAGCCAACACATTAACTCGCACTGCCATCTTGACACCGGCTAATGGTGTGAGTGGCGGCACAGCCAATGTGGCCGTCAACTTAAACAGCTACACCGATGCAGCAGGCAACTTAGGGCAAGAAGCCGTGGCCGGCATCACCGACAAATCAGTCAACATTACCGTCAATACCATACCCGCAAGATTGTCGTCCATTGCAATCACCAGTGCAGACAACATTCAAAACAGCTTGCTCAATGCAGGCGATGTGGTTTATGTGACTGCCACCTACAACGAACTGGTTAACCTGAACGTGGGCGCTGGTACGCCCAGCCTCAAATTGAACATTGGTGGCACAGAAGTCAATGCACTGTATGCATCGGGCTCTGGCACGACTGATCTGGTTTTTAGCTATACCGTTTTGGCGGGTCAAACCGATCTCAACGGCATTTCAATTGTGGCTAACAGCGTCGGCAGCCCCACCTTCAACTTGAATGGCAGAACTTTAAAAGATACGGCTGGCAATACCGCTGTCAATACGTTCAATGCTGTGGCCGACAACGCCAACTTTTTGGTAGACACCACAGCGCCTACCTTGGTGAGCATTACATCCAGCCGGAGTACATTTTTAAGCGGCCAAACTTCAACCATCACTTTCACCTTCAGCGAAGACCCAGGCAGCACCTTTACCTGGAATGGCACTTCCGGTGATGTGACCTTGGTGGAAGGTACGCTCACCGCCATCAGCGGCACAGGTCTTACACGGACGGCCACGTTCTATCCCACTCAGGGCTTATCGGGTGCCAACGCAAGCCTCACAGTTAACAATGATTTGTTCACCGACTTGGCCGGTAACTTAGGGATTGGCAACACCCTCACGGGCTTGGTGATCAACACCATGCCAGCCACGCTCATGTCGATGCAACTCACCAGCGCGGTGGGCTTGCAAAACAGCACCCTCAACGCAGGCGACACCGTGAACGTGACAGCGCACTTTTCTGACGCGCAAACACTGGACCTCACGGGCGGTACGCCAACGCTAGGGTTGCAGATCGGAAGCAGTCAGGTTTTAGCCACTTATGTGTCGGGGGCAGGCACAGCAGATTTGGTCTTTGGCTATACGGTCTTAGCCGGTCAAACAGATACCAACGGCATTGCCATTAACGCCAATGCACTGCAACTCAATGGCAGCACACTGAATGACCTCCGCGGCATCACCACAATCTTGCCTGCCAGCGTTGTCAGCGCAGACAACGTAGGCTACAAAGTAGACACTACCGCGCCAAGCATGAGCATTACCAGCAACGTGGCTTCACTCAAAGCCGGCGAGACGGCCAACATCACACTGACATTTTCTGAAGATCCAGGAAACAGCTTCGTTTGGGATGGCAGCTCGGGTGACGTGCTTGCTACTGGCGGCACCTTAAGCGCTCTGAGTGGAACGGGTCTGACACGGTCAGCTGTGTTCACACCTACCGCGGGTCTGGCCAGTGGCAGTGCCAGCATCACAGTTGCAGCCAATAGCTACCAAGATGCCGCTGGCAACAATGGCTCTGCTGGTGTTACGCCAAGTATCAGCATCGACACGCTAACGCCTTCAGTGGTCATCACCGCCAGTACAAATGCACTGAAGGCAGGCGAAACTGCCAATATCACGTTCACATTTTCTGAAGATCCTGGAACCAGCTTCGCCTGGGATGGAAGCTCGGGCGATCTTGTGATTGCTGGCGGCACCTTAGGCGCCATCAGCGGTACTGGCCTCACACGCACTGCCGTTTTCACACCCACTGCCAACCTAGCCAGCGGCAGTGCCAGCATTTCAGTGGCCAATTTAAGTTACACCGATACCGCCGGCAACTTAGGCAGTGCAGGCGCCACACCCAGTATTTCGATCGACACCTTAGCGCCAACTGTCAGCATCGCCAGCAACGTGGCGGCACTCAAAGCGGGTGAAACTGCCAACATCACCTTCACTTTTTCTGAAAATCCAGGCACAAGCTTCGCGTGGGACGGCAGCTCGGGTGACGTTGTTGTCACGGGTGGCTCGTTAGGTGCCATCAGCGGTACTGGCCTCACACGCACTGCGATCTTCACGCCCACAGCGAATTTGGCCAGTGGTACGGCCAGCATCACGGTACCTAGTTTGAGTTACACCGACAGTGCAGGCAATTCAGGCAGTGCAGGTGTCACACCTGTTATTTCGATCGACACCTTAGCGCCAACTGTCAGTATTACCAGCAACCTGGCGGCACTCAAAGCAGGACAAACTGCCAATATCACCTTCACATTTTCTGAAGATCCAAGCACCAGCTTTGCTTGGGATGGCAGCTTGGGTGACCTTGTTGTCTCGGGTGGAACTTTGGGCGCCATCAGTGGCACGGGCCTCACACGCACTGCGGTCTTCACGCCCACAGCGAGTTTGGCCAGCGGTACTGCCAGCATCACCGTCACCAATTCAAGTTATACAGACAGTGTGGGGAATTTAGGCAGTGCCGGCGTCACACCCGCTATTTCGATTGACACCTTAGCGCCTACCGTCAGTATTGCCAGCGACGTAGCGGCACTCAAAGCGGGTGAAACTGCCAACATCACTTTCACATTTTCTGAAGACCCAGGCACCAGCTTTGCTTGGAATGGCTCTGCTGGCGACCTTGCAGTCAGCGGCGGCACCTTGAGCGCCATCAGCGGTACGGGACTCACGCGCACCGCAGTGTTCACACCCACAAACAACCTGGCCAGCGGCAGTGCCATCATCACGGTCAGCAATTTAAGTTACACCGATGGCGCGGGCAATACAGGCAGTGCGGGCCTCTCCCAAAGCATCAGCATCGACACGCTCAAGCCGACAGTGAGTATTGCAAGCAACGTGGCGGCACTGAAAGCGGGCGAAACTGCCAACATCACGTTCACATTTTCTGAAAATCCAGGCACAAGCTTCGCTTGGGATGGCAGCTCGGGCGACCTTGTGGTCACGGGTGGCTCCTTGGGCGCTATCATCGGAACAGGCCTCACACGCACTGCCGTGTTCACGCCCACAACCAATCTGACCAGCGGCACAGGCAACATCACCGTCACGGCCAACAGTTACCAAGATGCGGCAGGCAACAACGGCAGCGCCGGCGCCTTTTCCAGTCTGTCGATAGACACTGCAGCACCCAACCCGACAAGTTTGGCCTTGAGCAGTGCCACTGGCGCCGTAGCCAGCCCCCTTGATGCCAGCGTCAAACTGCTGAATGCCACCGACACCCTGAGCGCTACCGTGACGTTCAGCGAAGCTGTCACGCTCAACACCACGGCAGGCTCACCCACCTTGGCTTTGGTCATTGGCAGCAGCACAGTGCAGGCCACCTATGTGTCGGGCTCTGGCACCACGGCGCTGGTTTTTAGCACCACTATTGCCAGTGGGCAAAACGACATCGATGGCGTGGCCATTGCATTGAACGCCCTTACCTTGAATGGCGCCACCCTGAAAGACAGCGCTGGCAACACCAGCGTCATCACGTCCATCGCAGTGGCCAACAACCCGCTGTATTTAGTCGACACCACAGCGCCCACCGTCAGCATCACTTCAGATGTCAGCGCCTTAAAAACGGGTGAAACAGCGGCCATCACCTTCACGTTCAGCGAAGACCCTGGCAGCAGCTTTGTGTGGGCGTCTAATGCAGGTGATGTGATTGTCAGCGGCGGCACTTTGGGCAACATCAGTGGCACCGGTTTAACGCGCACCGCCACTTTCACACCTACCGGCAATGTGGTGTCGGGCACGGCCAGTATTGCTATCAATGCTGGCACCTACACCGATGCCGCAGGCAACACTGGTGGCGCGGGTAGCACCCCATTGCTGACCTATTCAACGGCCGCGCCCACCATCAGTCAAGTGGGCCTGAGCAGCGCCACGGGTGCAGTCAGCAACTTGCTCAATGCAGGCGACGTGATTTTTGCCAAAGTGGTTTTCAGTGAAGCCATCGTGCTCAATGCCACAGGGGGTTCACCCACTTTGAATTTGACAATTGGCAGCACGCTGGTTCAGGCTGCCTATGTGTCTGGCACTGGCAGCACCGACTTTGTGTTCAGCTACACGATCCTGGCTGGGCAAGACGATGCCAATGGCATCTCGATCCCATCGGCTGCCCTCACCCTCAACGGCAGCACGTTAAAAAGCGTACCTGGCAACAGCCTGACCTTGGGCAATGCCAGCGTGGTCGACAACATCTTGTACCCCGTCGACACCACAGCACCCAGCGTGCTTATCACCTCCGCAGCATCCAGTTTGAAAGTAGGCGAAACCAGCCTGATTTGCTTTACGTTCACAGAAGATCCAGGCACCAGTTTTTCGTTGGCAGATGTCACCGTGACCGGCGGCACCCTCAGCGCACTCACAGGCTTTGGCAATGTGCGTCGTAGCACCTTCACGCCAGACGCTAACTTAGCAAGTGGCTCGGCCAGCATCACTGTTGCCGACTTAAGCTACACCGACGTGGCTGGCAATCTGGGCACAGCGGGCACCACGCCCAGCATCAGCATTGACACCCTGGCACCAACGATCAGCAGCGTGGCGTTGAGCGGATCAACGGGGGCCCTCAACAACACCTTGAACGCGGGCGACACCTTGAATGTCACGGCCACCTTCAACGATGTGATCACGGTCAACACCGATGGCGGGTCGCCTACCTTGGCCTTGCTTGTGGGCGCTAGCACTGTACAAGCCACCTATGTATCGGGTTCAGGCACCAACGCCTTGGTATTCACCACCACCATCGTCAGTGGACAAACCGATTTAGATGGCGTTGCCCTGCCCGCCAATGCACTCACATTGAACGGTGCAACCCTCAAAGATGCCAATGGCAACACCAGCAGCATCACGTCTGCCGCTGTCAGCAGCAACGCCAACTATTTGGTAGACACCACAGCACCTAGCGTGGTCATCACCTCTGACAAATCAAGTTTGAATTCAACGGACACAGCCACCATCACCTTCACGTTTTCTGAAGATCCAGGCAGCAGCTTTGCATGGGATGGCACTGCAGGTGATGTCGTGTTAGTTGGCGGCAGCTTGGGTGCCATCAGTGGCACAGGTCTGACGCGCACTGCCATGTTCACACCTGCTGCCAACCAAAGTGGCACGGCCAGCATCACCATTTCGGACAACAGCTACCAAGATGCGGCAGGCAACAATGGCGCAGCAGGCACCACTCCCACGCTCAATTTGGACACCTTGGCGCCCACCATCACTAGCTTGGCCTTGACCAGTTCTACAGGCGGCGTGGTGAGTGCGTCAGATGCCACTGTCAACAATTTGAATGCCAGCGATACGCTCAGTGCCACCGTCACCTTCAATGATGTGATCACAGTCAATGCGTCAGGCGGTACGCCCACCTTGGCATTCAATGTGGGTGGCACTGCGGTTCAAGCCACTTATGTATCTGGATCAGGCAGCAACGCTTTGGTCTTTACGGCCACCTTGGCCAGCGGACAAAACGACAACAATGGTGTGGCTCTTGGCGCTGATGCACTCAGCCTCAATGGGGGCACTTTGAAAGATGCTTCGGGCAACAACAGCAGCATCACCTCCCTGGCTGTAGCCGACAACGCCAAGTATTTGGTAGACACCACCCGTCCAACGGCTGCTGTCACCAGTAACACCAGTGCTTTGATTTCTGGCCAAACTGCCACCATCACATTCACCTTCAGTGAAGACCCTGGCACTAGCTTTGTTTGGAACGGCACCAGCGGTGACTTGGTCGTCTCAGGGGGAACTTTGGGTGCACTCAGCACCACGGGCAATCCACTTACGCGCACCGCACTCCTAACGCCCACGTCTGGCGTGAGCGCAGGTACCGCCAACGTGGCCATTTCACTTAACAGCTATACCGACGCTGCTGGCAACGTGGGTCAAGAAGCATCGTCTGGTGTGACGGATAAATCTGCAGACATCACTGTCAACACCACAACCACCACCGTTGCCAGTGTGGCCTTGCTCAGTGCCACAGGGATTCAAAATGGTTTATTGAACCAAGGCGATGTGGTGTCGGTGGCTGTGAATTTCACAGAGGCTGTGTTCTTGAATGCCAACGTTGGTACGCCCAGCATTGATCTCACCATTGGCAGCACTGCAGTCAGCGCGCAATATGTTTCGGGCGCTGGCACCGCACAACTGGTATTTGACTACACCATTTTGACCGGCCAAACCGATGTCAACGGCATTGCCATCAATGCCAACAGCCTCAGCTTAAACGGCAAAGTCTTAACCGACACAGCAGGCAACACACCCACACTGAACTTTTCTACTGTTGCCGACAATGCCAACTTTTTGGTCGACACCACAGCACCAACCGTCGTGAGCATCAGCAGCAGTCGCAGCACTTTCTTAAGCGGCGAAACAGCCCTCATCACCTTCACCTTCAGTGAAGACCCAGGTAGCACTTTCACATGGAACGGCAGTGCGGGTGATGTGACACTGTTCAACGGCACTTTGTCGGCCATCAGCGGCACAGGCCTCACGCGCACCGCCACTTTTTTGCCTACGCAAGGTTTGACGGGCGGCAGTGCCAGCATCACTGTCAACAACGATCTGTTCACCGACAGCGCAGGCAACTTAGGCGTGGGCAACACGCTGGGCAGTTTGGTGGTCAACACCTCCCCTGCCACTTTGATGGATGTGCAAATTACGAGTGCGGTGGGCGTGCAAAACAGCGCGCTCAACGCAGGCGATGTGGTCACAGTCACAGCCCACTTTTCTGAAGCGCAAACACTCAACACCAGCTCGGGCTCGCCCACGGTGGCTTTGCAAATTGGCGGCAGCACGGTCAATGCCACTTACGCCTCAGGCGCAGGCACTGCCGACTTGTTATTCACCTACACCATCCTTGCAGGTCAAACCGATGTCGATGGCATTGCTTTGGGTGTCAACTCTTTGTCATTGAACGGCAGCACCTTAAAAGACCCACGCACCAACACCACCACGCTCAGCGTGCCCGCAACAGCGGACAACAGCAACTTCACGGTTGATACCACCGCGCCATTTTTAAGCATCACCTCCAATGTGGGTCAAGTGAAGGTGGGCGAAACAGCCAACATCACCTTTACCTTCAGCGAAGACCCGGGCAACACATTTACATGGAATGGCACCGCAGGCGACGTGACGCTTAGCAACGGCACCTTGAGTGCCATCGCTGGTACAGGCGTGACGCGTACAGCAGTTTTCACACCGACCGCAGGCGTCAACTCAGGTACTGCAAGTATTTCTGTCAGCGCAGGTGCTTACCAAGATGCTGCTGGCAACAACGGCAGCGCAGGTGGCACCCCAAGTCTTACGCTTGATACCTTGGCACCTACCATTTCAAGCATCGCGCTCAGTGGTTCAACAGGCATTTTGAACACTTACTTAAATGCAGGCGATACCGCCAACGTCAGTGTGAGTTTCACTGAAGTGGTCAATTTGGATGTGACAGGCGGTTCGCCCACTGTCGCTTTGCTGGTGGGCAGCAGCACCGTGCAAGCCACTTATGTGTCTGGCGCAGGCACCAACACCTTGGTGTTCACCACCACCATTGTCTCAGGCCAAAATGATGCTGACGGCATTGCCATTGCCATCAACGCTTTGAGTTTGAATGGCGCCGTACTGACAGATGCCGCTGGTAACACATCGACACCTACCTCGGCTGCCGTGAGCAGCAACAGCGCTTACATGGTCGACACACTTACACCCAACGTGTCTGTGGCATTCAATGTTGCATCCCTTAAAGCTGGCGAAACAGCCACCCTGACTGTCACAATCAATGACAAAACAGGGACCAGCTTTTCATGGAATGGTACCGCCGGCGATTTAACAGTTACCGGCGGTACGCTGGGTGCCCTTAGCCCGTTTGTGTTGAGTGGTGCCAACTATGTCAGCACCGCCACCTTCACACCCACTGCGGGCAGCACGGTTCCTGGCGTCGTGTCCACGGCCTCAGCGGTCTACACTGACTTGGCAGGCAACCCAGGCCAAGTTGGAAGCAGCGCCAGCGTGTCCATTGACACAGGTGTGCCCACCCTCACCAGCATGAACATCACGGGCGCCAGCGGCATTCTGAGCAACACCTTGAACGCTGGCGATGTGGTGCAAATTACGGCCACGTTCAGCGAAGCCGTCGTTGTCAATACCAGCGGCGGCACGCCCAAAATGGTGTTGAATGTGGGCGGCGTGAACAACTCAGCCTCTTATGTATCGGGTTCAGGCACCACCGACTTGCTGTTCAACTACACCATCTTGGCAGGCGACACTGACACCAATGGCCTGAGCTATGCCGCCAATGCCATGTTGCTCAACGGTGGCACTATCAAGGACAGCGCTGGCAACAGCGCCGTCATCACTTCAATTGCGCGTTCAGACAACGCCGCCTACAAGGTCGACACCACAGCACCAACAGTGACCCTTACCAGCAGCACGAGCAAGTTGTTGGTGGGCCAAACGGCCAACATCACGTTCACGTTTTCTGAGGATCCGGGCAGTACCTTTACATGGGATGGCAGCGCAGGCGACATCACGCTGAGCAATGGCACCTTGAGTGCCATCAGTGGCACTGGACTGACTCGCACCGCGGTCTTCACGCCGACTGCTAATGTCAACAGTGGCAACGCCACCGTGGTGGTCAATGCGGGCAGTTACACCGATGCAGCGGGCAATTTGGGCTCACAAGGGAACACGCCCAGCATGACCCTCGACACCTTGGGATTGAACATATACCAGGTGATAGCTTACAACGGCTCTAGCCAGAATGCTTCCGTAGGAACCAAAATTGGTGGTTTTCTTTTTTACCAAGAAGCAACTGTTGTCAACACGACCGGCGGCCTCCCCACCATTGATTTGATTGTGGGCAGCACCTTGGTGAAAGCCACATTTGTACCTGGCAGTCCAACGAACAGCCAGTATTTGTACTTCATGACCACCGTCGTTGCAGGACAAACAGATACCGATGGCATCAGCATCGTTGCCAATTCTTTGAAATTGAATGGCGGCAGCATCACGGATGCATCTGGGAACAACACATCATTGACCCATGTCGGCATCACTGATGGGGGTCCGATTGTTGACACCACACCCCCCACCTTGGTCATCACCAGCAACAAGTCAACTTTGAAAATTGGCGAAACAGCCACGCTCACCTTCACCGCCAGTGAATGGATTTATGGGTTTTCAAATCTGCCAACAGCCAGCAACTTCAACCTCACAGGGGGCACTCTCAGCAATTGGGTAGATGTGTCCTCATTGCTGGTTAAAACCGCCACTTTCACGCCTCAAGCCCTTCAACAGATGGTGCCAGCAAAGATTGAACTAAAAGCAGGCGTCATTCAAGATTACGCCTACAACCCCAGCCTGTTCATCAGCCCATCGCCAGTGATCATGATTGACACGTTTACGCCAACGGTCAGCATCAGCATGAGCAACAGCGTGTTGTCCACTGCACGCACCAGTTTGTTGACATTCACGTTTTCAGAAGACCCTGGCACCTCATTCAATTGGGATGGAACCACAGGCGATTTGTCTTTTACAGGCGGCACCATCAGCGCCATCAGTGGCACAGGCCTCACGCGCACCGCCACTTTCACCCCAACCAACAACATCACGCTTTGGAATTCACAACTGGCGGTGTTGGCCAACAGTTACACCGATTCATTTGGCAACCCGGGCGCTGCGGCAACGACCACGTTCAGCATTGACACCACGCTGCCCAAAGCGACCAGTTTCACGCCATCCAGTACGGGTGTTGTGAACAGTTTTTTGAATACAGGCGATGTCTTGGTTTTGAACGTCTCCTTCGATCGATCCTATATGGTGCTAGATACCAGCGCCGGCACACCCACCTTGGCGTTGACCATAGGCAGCACGGTGGTGCAGGCGACGTTAGTGAACTACGCCAACATGGTCCTCACCTTCAACTACACCATCTTGGCTGGTCAAACAGACACAGACGGCATCAGTTGGAACGCCAATGGCATCAACTTCAATGGCGCCGTGTACCAAGATGCTTATGGCAATGTGGCCACCAATGTTTACGCGGCCACGGCCAACAATGCCAGTTACAAAGTGGACACCACGGTCCCCACGCTGGCCATCACATCCAGTCGCAGCGCTTTGTTGGCAGGCCAAACGGCCACCATCACCTTTACCTTCAGCGAGGACCCTGGTAGCACCTTTGCATGGGATGGCACCACCGGTGATGTGAGTGTTTCAGGCGGCACCTTGGGCGCCATCAGTGGTACCGGACTCACGCGCACGGCCACGTTCACACCCACCGCCAACACAGCCAGCGGCAATGCCAGCATCACGGTGGCGGCAAACAGTTACCAAGACACGGCTGGTAACAATGGCACCGCAGGTACAACGCCCGTCATTAGCATTGACTTGGTGGCGCCATCAGTGGCCATCACCTCCAATGTCTCTGCCGTCAAGGTGGGCGGCACTGCCAACATCACCTTCTCCTTCAGTGAAGATCCTGGCAGCAGTTTTGCATGGAACGGCACAACGGGCGATGTGGCCGTGACAGGCGGCACACTGGGTGCCATCAGTGGTACAGGACTGACACGCACCGCTTTATTTACACCCTCAGCCAACTTGGCCAGTGGCAACGCCAGCATCACCGTCTCCGCTCTCAGCTATCAAGACGCGGCAGGCAATTTGGGTACAGCAGGGACCACACCCAGCCTCAGCATTGACACGGTGGCACCCACCGTCACAGGTCGAGCCAATTCTGGCGGCCTCATTGCCGGACAAACCACTCGGGTTTATTTCACTTTCAGTGAAGACCCAGGGACCAGCTTCACGTGGGATGGCAGCGTTGGTGATTTGACTGTCACTGGCGCGGGCAACTTGGTCATCAGCAGCGTGCCAGGTCAACAAGTGGGCGTAGAAAGGGGCTTTGATTTCACACCCCCTGCCAACACCAATTCAGGCACCACCACGATCAGTGTGAAGAATGCCAGCTATCAAGATGCAGCGGGCAATTTGGGGTCTGCCAGCGGCACCGTCACGGTCCGTTACGACACAGTCGCACCCACGGTGGTCATTACCTCCAACTTATCAACCGTGGGTATGGGTCAAACCGCTAACATCACTTTCACCTTCAGTGAAGACCCTGGCAGCACGTTTGCTTGGGATGGCACCACCGGTGATGTGGTGGTCACACAAGGCACTCTTAGCGCCATTTCTGGTACAGGCCTGACGCGTACAGCGGTGTACACGCCCTTTGCCGATACACCTTTGGTAGCAGCCAGCATCACCGTCGCTGCAGGTAATTACACAGACACAGCTGGCAATGCTGGCCTTGCTGGCACGACCCCTACCCTCAATGTCAACACTTTTAAAAACGCCATCTACTTGGACGACATTGCCAACAACATTGGGGGTTACGCCATTGAAGCCCCGAACACCGGTTCGTACTTTGGCTTTGCGGTGAGTTTGGCTGGTGACGTCAACGGCGACGGCTATGGCGATGTGGTGATGGGCGCTCCACTAAGCAACTTCACAGAAAGCAATGGCACCGTGAGATCTCAAAGCGGCGCAGCCGTTGTTTACCAAGGCGGCCAAAACACCAGCAATGTCCCTACAGGGTACAGCGGCACGGGTCAAGTGAATGGTCAGTACATGTACTACAACGTCACCAAAGGTTGGCTGGGATTTTCTGTGGCGGGTGTGGGTGACATGAACAAGGATGGCTTTGCAGATGTGCTAATTGGCATGCCGCAAGATGCCGCCAGCTCAAACCCAGGTGGCGCATTTTTAGTCTATGGCAAAGCCAATAACGCCACAGGCAGCTTGGCCGAATACCAAAAAGATATCGTCGCGCTAGGCGCCACACCAGCCGCCCTCAGCATCACCAGCACCTTTGACACGGCAGGATTTTCTGTCAGCAGTGCGGGCGATGTGAATGGTGATGGTTGGAGTGACATGATCATCAGCGCGCACTTTCAAGTGGTGGCGGGTTTGGCAGGTAACACAGGCAAAACTTATGTGGTTTACGGGAGTGCTGCTTTGTCAGCTCTGCAGACCATTTCGCTGGGCAATGTGGGCGGCAGTGTGCCGGGCTTTGTGATTTCTGGCTGGCAAGCCGGCGAAGAAAGTGGCACTTCCGTCAGCAGCGCTGGCGACTTTAACGGCGATGGCAAAGCAGACATGCTGGTCAGCGCTTATTTCAATGACACCGCAGGCACCAATGCTGGTATGACCTATGTGGTGTTGGGTAAAACAGGCAACGTCGCCGTAAATCTTGAGAACATCAAGAACAACATTGGTGGCTTTGCTATTCGCGGTGAAAATGCCTCCGACTTCAGCGGCGTGTCGGTAAGCAGTGGCGGTGACATCAATGGCGATGGCTTGGGCGACATCATCATTGGCGCCATCATCGGTGGTTCGGCCAACGCCAACCCTTACAGCGGCAAAACCTATGTTGTTTTTGGCAGAAGCACCGCCAATGCCACCATCGACTTAGGTCAAGTAGCCGCGGGTGTAGGCGGTTTTGCCATTGTGTCAAGTACCGATGATGAACAAAGCGGCCACAGTGTGAGCAGCGCAGGTGATATCAATGGCGACGGCTTGGCCGATATTATTTTGGGCGCACCCTTTAAAGCGGAAGGTAGTGCCGCCAATACAGGCCACAGCTTTGTGGTGTATGGCAAGTCAAGCACCACGCAAGTGAATTTAACGGACATTGGCAACAACATTGGCGGCTTTGCCATTGTGGGTCAAGGTGCGCAAGATTTAAGTGGCTACTCGGTAGGTGCTGCTGGGGATGTGAATGGCGATGGCTTGGCCGATTTGATTGTGGGTGCACACGGGTATGACGCAGCTCACAGTGGTGTTCAAACAGGTCGGTCTTACATCATCTTCGGTAGCAAGACGGGCGCATTTGCTGCAGGCAGTGCGGTTGACAATGCGGGTAGCAGTGCCAACGACACCCTCACCTCCACTGGCAGTCAAACATTAGCAGGTGGCACTGGCAACGATAGGTTTATTTCCAACGGGGCTGACGTGATGTTGGGAGGTATGGGCAAAGACAGCTTTTGGCTTGAGGGCACCATGATCACCGCTTTGCAAAATAAATTTGGCGTAGGAGGTAATACGACACAGCTCGCTAAGATTGATGGCGGTGGTGGCATTGATACGCTTGTGCTATCAAGCGGATGGGATTTGGACTTTTCATCGATTAGCAACACTTCCGTTGGCAACATAGAAGGCGCAAGTCGCATCAACAGCATTGAAAGAATTGATCTGGCAAGCAGTATGGGCATCAATGAAATTACATTGCGTGCAGCAGATGTGATGGACATGGCTAGCATCAACTGGGCCAATTTGAATTCATTGGATACGCTTGGCGCAGGTGGTTGGCAAAACTTCAGTGGAGGTACATCGTTCAGTACCTCTGGCGTGAAGTACCATCAGGTGGCAATCGTAGGCAACGCCGATGATCGCGTCAACATCAGTGGCTGGACCATTCAAAGCGGTAAGGTGCGTGATGCCAATTCAATTGTCTACGACGTTTATTTGGCGACTTCCAATGCCCCAGCCATGATGTTGGTGCAAGAAAACATCGTGCGCTTCAGCGTTCCATGAAGACGCAGCCCATTAAAGTGCTGCATCTTCAAAGGACGCTCAATTGGCTTAAGGTGTTGCCCTTTGCATGGAAGCTTTCAAACTTGCATTCAAAGTGTCAAGCGAGTCAGCATAATGCGCACGCGTGGTTTTGGACAAACCGGGTTTGGCATTGGCTTTTTCCAAAACACCAACCAACTGACGCGCATTTTCACGCATGATGCTGCGCGCATCGGCTGGCCATGAGCCTGCGGGCTTCACCAGCACATCGGCCATGCGGCGCAGTTGTTCGCGTTGCAAACTGCGGCGCATGAGACTGGTCTCTTGACCTGTTTTGGCTTCAGCCCAAATAGCATTTTGGAGTGAGTCGTACACATCAGACAAGCCCAAGCTTTCTTTGGGGTCGTTCACCTTCATGCCCACTTCGGCCAAGCGGTTGGCCACGGCGGGGGAGTAAACATGATCGAGAATGCCTTTTTGCACACCAGCCACCAAACGCGCCACAGAAGTTTGCATGCTGCCATCGGCTTCTGTTCGCTCGAATCGATCGGTGGCCAAACGAGCAATGAATTCTGGTTTGAATTTGAAACTGTCGGTTCCAAAGAAGTCTTTGGTAATAAGCGCCAATGCCTCTCTTTGCTGGGCAGCACTCACTGGCTCAAACACCGCTTTTTTGCTGCCTGCGCGTTCTCGGCGAATGTGCACACCACCAATGTATTTGGCAGCCAATGGCGCTACGCGGTTCAGCTGATTAAAGCCGCTTCGGAAACTCCGTGTGAGGCGCTCATAACTGTCACCCGTGGCCAAGTTCATGTTTTGCAAACGGTCCCACAACTCGCGTGAGAGTTTCATACGCAGTTTGTAATAAGCCAATGGGTCGGCGCCTAAGTCAAATCGGTTGACCAAGGGGTCGACCCCGCCCATGCTGCCAAAGCCTGCATCTTCATCGGAGTCAAATTGCAATTCGGGTTGGCTGGCTTTGGCCAAAATTTGCGCCAGTCCTTGCGCCTCTTGGCCAGGTGGAAATTGTTTGTAACCAAACTCAATGGCCCAGTAGTCGTAGGCGCCCAAAGTGGACATGACGTACTCGCCCTGCTTCTCACCTTTGGGTGAAATGTTGTAAGGGTTGTAGTCCATGACAGACGATGTCACGCCGTTGATCTTGGTGAAGTTGGGATCTTGAATTTGTTTCAAGTCGTACACCGTGGAGGCGCGGAAATTGTGGCGCAGCCCCAAGGTATGACCGACCTCGTGCATCATGACGTCTTTGACATAGGCTTGCGCCAAGGCATCTGCCTGCGGACTATCCAACTCCAAGCCACGGGCTTCTAGCAAGTCAAGGGCGTAATGCAATTCTTGCGCGGCAGAATATGCGTGGTTGCACATCTCACCATTTGCGCCATGGGCACCGTGAGCACCGTGAGCACCAAGCACATGGCCCATGTCTTCAATGACCGCACGACGTGCGCCACGCGCAAAAACATCCGACATGCCAATGTCGGCATCTAAAATTTCGCCAGTGCGGGGGTCGGCTTGCGAAGGGCCAATGGCAAAGCCCACATCGGCGCCCGTGAACCATCGCACAGATGCGTGCTTGGCATCCATGTTGTTGAAGTCATCTGTGGCTTGTTGTTGCTTCACCACCAAGGCGTTTTTAAAACCCGCTTTTTCAAATGCTTTGTTCCATTCCAAAACACCTTCAGAAACAGACTTGCGGTATTTTTCTGGAATGTTTTTGTCAAGCCAATAAACGATAGGCTCTTTGGGCTCGGACACTGCTGCAGTGGCATCTTTCTTTTCTAAGCGCCAGCGTTTGAGTAAATGCGTTCTAGGTTTGATGTTCAGGTCGGTGGTGTAGTCGGTGCGTGCCACTGTAAAAAAACCCACGCGCTCATCGGCAATGCGAGTTTGCATCGGCTCTGGCAAAGGCATGAGGCTGTAATAGAAAGACACAAAGAGACTGCGTGGGTCTGGGGTTGCGCGTGGCGGTGGCGTCATGGGCGCAGGGCCGGGCGTGATGGGCGGTGCAGAAATTTTAGGGACTGAGAAGTGCACCTTGACTTCCAAGCCTGTGAGTTTGTCTGTGTTTTTGACAGCCGAGAAAGAAGTGTTGCGTGCGTCAATGGCAAACGGCATTCGGAATGCCGCCTCCAAACGTGTTTGATAACCTGGAATATCGGTAAACAACAAACTGTTGGCTTCAATCAAAACCGATTTGCTGTCGGGATGGGGCTGAGTGAGCACAGCCGCGCTGGCCAACAAACTGTCCGAAAAAGATTCAGAGACAAACTGTGCTTGCGGAGTGCCCTCTTGTGCAAAGAACTGAGTGTTCTTGGCAATCAATTGAATTTGATTGCCTATTTTCTTAAATTCAACCAACCTAGAACTGCCCATTTGGCTGCCATACAGACCGCGTTCACCCACTGAATTGGGAATGTTGTATGAAAAGAAGAAGGGCTTGTTGAACTGGCTGGGCAAAATTTCGAGCCAGATCTTGTCGTCTTTTTGGTGGAGCGTGAAATAGCCAGGGATGGCTTTGGAATCCCTCAAAAAGTCTTTCATAGGCCGCAAAGCGCCCGGAGCCGCGGGTGGTGTTCCTGGCGCAGCCGGAGCCGCCCCTGATGCAGCGGGTGCGGCTGCAGGTGCAGTGGCAGGAGGGGTTTGAGCGTGAACAGCAGTCAAAGCCAAGAGGCTAATGCAAGCGACTGTGAGGGTGGTCAATTTGTAGGATTGTGTAGTGGACCTGGACATGCGAAATTTCCAATCAAAACTATTCGAATAATGGCAAACATTCTAAAGACTGCGAACTTGGGGTTATTACCAAGTTCACTGCATAAAGCCCATTAATCGACAAACAATATCAATGGCAGGCACTTTTGATACCGTTCAAAGTCTTTGTCTAAACTGAAGATTGGCCACTTTTTGGCCATAGAAACCGCACAAATTAAAAAGTCTGTGTTTGAACCTTGAATACCCAGTTGACGGCACGCATTGAAACTGCTCGCAGCCATTTCGTAATGTTCTGCGCCTAGCTTTTCGTCTGGAAATGCACTCAAAATTTGCTTCAAACTTTCAAACTGCGCCTGCGTCTTAATCCCAGAAAGAAGTTCCTGGCGAATAGGGCCCAACATGGCAATACGCCCGTCTTCAATTAAGGCTGCGAGCCTTTGAACAACATGCGAGGAAGTATCGGGCACTATTTCCTGTTTTGGTCTGCGAAGCGCCTGCGACCAAACTGATGTGTCCACCAATACTTTCACGCAGATTGTCTGTGTTTGCCGCTTGTCTTGGAATGGCTGCTTGAATGATTTCGCTTTAATTTTCGTTGTGCTGCGGCATCGTATGCAGGGTCAAAATCAATGGTGCCAAAACTGCTCAAAACCTGGAGTTGTTTTTTCTTTTGGACGTAGTCGAGCAAGGCCTGTGTGACCACTTCTCGCTTGGTGCGGTGCCCGCCCAAAAGCCTTGCTTCTTCAATCAATTGGTCGTCCAGTGCTAAGTTTGTAGCCATGTGTGAACTCCTACACATTTAATTGTGTAGATTAAATACAAGCTTGAGGCTTGTGTCAATGGCAGATTGTCAAAGAACAGGGTTTGCACGTCTCCTACATACACTTACAAACTTGGAAAATACAGCCCATGACTGCACTCATTCTGATCAACCCTCATGCTGCTGGGGGACGGGCACGGCAACTTGTCAGCCCTGTTCAGGCATGGTGTCGCGAGTGGTCGGCTCACAAAAAACAGCCCCAAATTGCCGTTCCAGAAAGCATTGACAAAGCACTTGAGCTTCTTGCGCAGCTGCCAGCTCAAACACGCGTCGCAATCGTAGGAGGCGATGGCACTTTGAATCAAATGCTGCCCGGCTTGTTGCGAGGTGCACATTCGGTGGGCTTGGTGCCTTATGGCAGTGGTAACGATTGCGCCCGCGCATGGGGCTTGCATGGCATGTCATGGCAACAAGCTTTGGCCTATGCGCTTGAAGGCCAACTTAGCGCCATCGACATGGGGCGTGTTGTGCTGGACCAGAATGCCAGTTTTTATTTTCATTCAAGTTTGGCGGTAGGCTTTGATGCCTCCGTTGGCAACCGCGCGTTGACAGGACCACAATTCCTAAGAGGTCTACCCCGCTATTTGTTTGCCACTTTGCGTGAGTTGGTCCATTGTAAAAACTGGCCCCTGAAAATTGAGATCCATGGTGAACCGGCCTTCGAGGGGCAAAGCTTATTGGCGTCTTCTCTGAACACGTCAACTTATGGCGGCGGCATGCCTGCTGTGCCGCACGCCAAGATCGATGACGGCCAACTCAACTTGCTCATTGGCGGCACATTCAACCGTTTGCAAACTCTGCTGATGCTGCCTCGCCTTTTAATTGGCAAACATCTGGGCCACACCCGCATTCAGTGCCATGCCTTCTCAAATGCCACCCTCCACTGTGCCGAGTTAGTGCCCGTTGCAGCAGATGGCGAAACTCTGGGGTTTGCACATCGCATCGATGTGGAGTGCCTCCCTAAGTCACTTCAAGTTGTGAGGCGTTAATTGGGGTCAGATCAACATTGATTTGCTTGGTTTCTTGAAGGGGGAGCGTTGCAAAGCAAGAGTGAGGGGGCTTCCTCATACTGGAGTACCAGAAATCGTCAGCCCCCTCACTCTTGCTTTGCAACTTGTTTCGAGCGGGGCACTTCATTGGAACATTTAAATTAAAGGATGCAAGTCTCTCAACCCAAAAAATACTGTTCGCAGTCTGTGGGAGGGTGCATTGGGCAGGTGACGATTTCTGGTAATCCAGTATGAGGAACCTGCCCAATGCACCCTCCCACAGCGAGCTCAGAAAAGCACAAAAAACTAATTTCCCCCAATCTTCATATTCCCAGTGAACAAACTAAACCCCGCCCCCAACACCACTCTCTCCAAAATATTCCGACTCGGTGTTGCCATCCCCCCGCACACCTTGGACACATAAGACGCATCAAAATGATCAAGCGCATCCAAGCCCATGTTCATCCCCAACAAAGGCAACAAATACCCACCGCCTGTGAGCAATAACAAAGAAGGGGTTGCAATCGATCGAGCGAACTTAATCTCATCATGCAAGGGCGCCAAAGCAAACGAACGCTGACAAGC
>Ga0214921_10000662_pt1 | contig 61943 bp, 67 predicted proteins | sample LL1505_MetaG_FD_177992 | JGI IMG/M metagenome (GOLD analysis project Ga0214921, IMG submission 177992) | Freshwater microbial communities from Lake Lanier, Atlanta, Georgia, United States - LL-1505 | ecosystem: Environmental > Aquatic > Freshwater > Lake | place: USA: Georgia | collected...
TCCGTGTACTCGGAGGATCAAAGCGCCGTTACGCAGGCATCGGTGACATCATCGTCTGTTCAGTCAAGGATGCAATTCCTGGTGGACAGGTTAAGAAGGGTGAAGTCGTTAAGGCTGTCATCGTTCGCACAGTTAAAGAACGTCGTCGTCCAGACGGTTCTTACATCAAGTTTGACGAGAACGCAGCTGTCATCCTCAAGGCTGACGGCGAACCACGCGGAACTCGTATCTTCGGACCAGTTGCTCGCGAACTCCGCGACAAGAAGTTCATGAAGATCATTTCACTCGCTCCGGAGGTGCTCTAACCATGGCGAAGATTAAGAAAGATGACGAAGTCTTGGTTATCGCTGGCAAGAACAAGGGCGTAACCGGCAAGGTCCTTCATGTAGATGGAGACCGCGTAACTGTTGAAGGCGTAAATCGCATTCAGCGCCACACAAAGGAATCAACAACCGAACGTGGCGTCAAGGTCGGCGGAATCATCACACAGGAAGCATCAATCCATATTTCAAACGTCATGATCGTTGATGGAGATGGCAAGGCAACACGTCTTGGCGTTCGCACAACTGAAGACGGTTCAAATGTTCGTATCTCACGTCGCACAGGAAAGGACATCTAATGAGCACAACAACAGATGTTCGTCTCAAGGCTCGCTACAAGAGCGAAATCCAATCTGCGCTGAAGAGCGAATTCGGATATTCAAATCCGATGCAGATTCCCACACTCGTCAAGATTGTTGTCAACATGGGTGTTGGTGAAGCTGCTCGTGATTCAAAGTTGATCGAAGGTGCTATCAAGGACCTCGCAATCATCACCGGTCAGAAGCCACAGGTCACCAAGTCACGTAAGTCAATCGCGCAGTTCAAGCTTCGCGAAGGCATGCCAATTGGTGCACACGTAACACTTCGCGGAGATCGTATGTGGGAATTCGCAGATCGTCTTCTCTCAATCTCTCTTCCACGTATCCGTGACTTCCGCGGCTTGTCACCAAAGCAATTTGATGGAAAGGGCAACTACACCTTCGGTCTTACCGAGCAGGTTGTATTCCCAGAAATCGAACAAGACAAGATCGACCGCACACGCGGTATGGATATCACAATCGTAACTACAGCTAAGAACGACGCAGAAGGTCGCGCACTACTTAAGGCGCTCGGCTTTCCTTTCAAGGAGGCATAAGAATGGCTAAAACATCACTCAAGGTTAAAGCTGCTCGCAAGCCAAAGTTCAAGGTTCGCGGTTACACACGTTGCCAGCGTTGCGGTCGTCCGCACTCTGTCTACCAAAAATTTGGAATTTGTCGCATCTGCTTCCGTGAAATGGCGCACCGCGGCGAACTTCCAGGTATTTCGAAAGCTTCTTGGTAAAAAACTACAACGAATAAAGTCCAGACAGATTGTTTGGAAACTAATTTGAGAAAGGCCACAGGCCACGTATGACAATGACAGATCCAATCGCAGACATGCTTTCACGTCTGCGCAATGCGAACTCTGCCTACCATGATTCGGTTTCAATGCCGTCTTCATCGGTCAAGGTACGAATTGCAGAGATCCTCAAGCAAGAGGGTTTCATTGCAGGTCACCGCGTTGAAGCAACTACAACAGGAGTAGGCAAGAACCTTGTTCTTGACCTTAAGTTCGGCACAAATCGCGAGCGTTCAATCGCTGGCCTTCGCCGCGTTAGCAAGCCAGGACTTCGCGTGTACGCAAAGTCAACTGCGCTTCCTAAGGTTCTCGGTGGACTTGGTGTCGCAATCATCTCTACATCTTCAGGACTCTTGACAGATAAGCAGGCAAATAAGAAGGGTGTAGGCGGAGAAGTTCTCGCTTACGTATGGTAACCATCTAATGTCACGTATCGGTCGTATGCCTATCGCTGTTCCAAGCGGTGTAGAAATTTCAATCACAGGTCAGAACGTTGCTGTGAAAGGACCTAAGGGTTCACTCGCAATTGCAGTTCCAGCACCTATCCAGGTTTCACAAGCAGAGGGTGTTATCACCGTTGCTCGTCCAAATGAAGAGCGCGTAACTCGTTCACTTCACGGTCTATCTCGCACACTTGTTGCGAACATGGTCGAAGGTGTAACTAATGGTTACTCACTCACAATCAACATCGTCGGTGTTGGTTACCGTGTTGCTGAAAAGGGCAAGGATCTTGAATTCCAGCTCGGCTACAGCCACCCAATTACATTCCCAGCTCCAGAAGGAATCACCTACAAGGTTGAGTCACCAACAAAGTTGATTATCAGCGGAATTGATAAGCAGCTTGTCGGCGAAACCGCAGCGAAGGTAAAGAAGCTTCGCAAGGCAGATCCATACAAGGGCAAGGGCTTGCGTCTTGAAGGCGAAGTTGTTCGTCGCAAGGCAGGAAAGGCAGGTAAGAAGTAATGGCAATCGGAGTTAAGGTCCGCAAGGGCTCAGCGCAGAACGCGCGTGCTCGTCGTGCTTTCCGTCTTCGTAAGAAGATTTCAGGCACACCATCACGTCCACGCCTCGTCGTTTCACGTTCGTCACGTCACCTGTTCGTTCAGGTTATTGATGACACACAGAGCAAGACAATTGCTTACGCATCAACAATGGAAGCAGATCTTCGCAAGGCATCTGGCGATAAGACAGATAAGTCGAAGCAGGTCGGAGCACTCATTGCTGAACGCGCTAAGAAAGCTGGAATTTCTACAGTTGTCTTTGACCGCGCAGGTAACAAGTACCACGGTCGTATCGCAGCAGTTGCAGATTCTGCACGAGAGAACGGATTGGAGTTCTAATGGCTGTTAATCCAACTAACGATGCAGCGCCAACAACTGGTGCACCTTCTAACCAAGGTAATGCAGGCAAAGGACGTGGCGAACGCCGCGAACGTCGTGATGATCGCGAGAAGGAGAAGTCTCCTTACACCGAGCGCGTGGTTTTCATTAACCGCGTATCAAAGGTTGTAAAGGGCGGACGTCGCTTCTCATTCACAGCACTTGTCGTTGTGGGCGATGAAAACGGCACTGTCGGTATTGGCTATGGAAAGTCTAAGGAAGTTCCACAAGCTATTGCTAAGGCAGTTGAAGAAGCTAAGAAGTCATTCTTCACAGTCCCTCGCGTTCAAGGAACAATCCCTCACCCAGTTCAGGGCGAGACAGCAGCTGGCGTAGTTCTTCTTCGCCCAGCAAGTCCAGGTACCGGAGTTATCGCTGGTGGTCCTGTCCGTGCCGTACTCGAATGTGCTGGCGTTAAGGATGTTCTTACAAAGTCTCTCGGTTCTTCAAATGCAATCAACATGGTTCACGCAACCGTTGCTGCATTGAAGATGCTCGAGTCACCTGCACAGATTGCAACTCGTCGCGGTCGTCCGCTCGAAGATGTTGCACCTGCAGCAATTATCCGCGCTTCACAGATGACAGTTGGTGCCTAATGCCACGTTTGAAAATCACTCAGATCAAGTCAACCGTTGGCAATAAGCCAGAGATTCGCGACACTGTTCGTTCACTCGGACTTAAGCGCATCAACGATGTTGTCGTAAAAGAAGACCGTCCAGAAATTCGTGGCATGGCAGTAGCTGCTCGCCACTTGATCAAGGTAGAGGAGGTCGAATAAAGATGACTCTCAAACTTCATCATCTTCGTCCAGCTCCAGGTGCTAAGAAAGCTAAGACTCGTAAGGGTCGCGGTGAAGCATCAAAGGGTAAGACCGCAGGTCGCGGTGGCAAAGGTACTCACGCTCGTAACACGGTTCGTCCTGGTTTCGAAGGTGGTCAGCTTCCACTCGTAATGCGTTTGCCAAAGCTTCGTGGTTTTAAGAACCCAGCTCGTATTGAGTACCAGGCAGTGAATGTCTCAACAATCAACGCACTCTTTCCAAAGGGTGGCGATGTCACTGTTGCTGATCTCATTGCAAAGGGTGCAGTTCGCGATTCATTGCCTGTAAAGGTTCTTGGAAATGGCGATATTGCAGTCAAGGTTTCAGTCACAGCACACGCATTCTCAGCTTCAGCAGTCGAAAAGATTTCTGCAGCTGGCGGATCAACAGCAACACTGTAATTAAACACATCATTGAGCTAGAGGGAGAAGATTGATGCTTTCAGCATTTGGAATGGCCTTTAAGACGCCTGAACTTCGTAAGAAAATCTTCTTCACTCTCTCAATCATGGCCTTGTTCCGTTTTGGCTCAGTTGTTCCAACACCGGGCGTCTCATATACAAACGTTAAGCAATGTATAGATCAGGCTCAGACAGGTGGGCTCTTCGGACTCATCAACTTGTTCTCTGGTGGAGCACTTCTTCAGCTCTCAGTATTTGCACTCGGCATCATGCCTTACATCACTGCCTCAATCATTATCCAGCTGCTCACCGTGGTTATCCCACGTTTCGAAGCGCTGAAGAATGAAGGTCAGTCAGGAACAGCAACACTTACTCAATACACACGTTATCTAACTATCGGTCTTGCAATCTTGCAGTCAACAGGCTTGGTTGCAGTTGCTCGTACACCGGGTCGCTTGATCTCAGGATGTTCACTTCCAATTATTCCTGATGCTTCATGGCAACGTGTTCTCACCATGATTGTGGTGATGACTGCAGGAACATCAGTAATTATGTGGCTCGGTGAACTCATTACAGATCGCGGTATCGGTAACGGTATGTCTATCTTGATCTTCACATCTATCGCTGCAGGTTTCCCAAGCCAGCTCTGGTCAATCAAGCTTCAAAAGGGCTTGTTCGCATTCCTCTTTGTCTGTGCAGTTGGAATCCTTGTAGTCGCTGCAGTTGTATTCGTTGAGCAGGCTCAGCGTCGTATTCCTGTGCAGTACGCAAAGCGCATGGTGGGACGTCAGGCTTACGGCGGAACTTCTACCTATATTCCAATCAAGGTAAACCAGGCTGGCGTTATTCCAGTTATCTTCGCATCATCACTTTTGTACATCCCATCACTTCTCGTGAACTTCACTAATAGCCAAGCTGGTTGGGCTGTATGGATCTCACGTAACTTGGTTCGTGGCGATCACCCTATTTACATCGCTGCATATGCAACTTTGATTATCTTCTTTACCTACTTCTATGTAGCAATCACATTTAACCCTGATGAAGTTGCAGATAATATGAAGAAGTACGGTGGATTTATTCCAGGTATCCGTGCAGGACGCCCAACATCTGAATACCTTCAGTATGTTCTCTCACGTATTACTGCTCCAGGCGCTCTCTACCTTGCACTCGTTGCAGTTATTCCAATCGGAGCTCTCATCATTTTCGGTGCATCACAGAACTTCCCATTCGGTGGAACTGCGATCCTCATCGTTGTCGGTGTTGGTCTTGATACTGCAAAGCAGATCGAGAGCCAGTTGCAGCAGCGTTCATATGAAGGTTTCTTGAAGTAATGCGTTTAGTCCTGGTAGGTCCACCAGGTGCAGGTAAGGGAACACAAGCTGCCTTTCTAGCCGCGCACTATTCAATTCCACATATTTCAACCGGCGATATCTTCCGCGCAAATCTCAAGGCAAGCACACCACTTGGTCTGCAAGCTAAGGGATATATGGATGCAGGACAACTTGTTCCTGATGAAGTCACCAATGAGATGGTCAAAGATCGCCTTACTCACGACGACACAGCAAACGGTTTCCTTCTCGATGGATTTCCACGTAACACTGTTCAAGCTGAAGTACTTCGTGCTTTCCTTGCAGAAAAGCGCACACCACTTGATGCAGTTCTCGAGCTAGCGATTGATAACGAGATCATTATCAAGCGCCTTTCATCTCGCCTTACCTGCAAAGCATGTGGTGCACCAGCAACTCCTGATGCAACAGCATGTTCAGCATGTGGTGGCGGGCTCTACCAGCGTGAAGATGACAAGGAAGAAGTCATCGCTAAGCGCCTTGCAGTCTATGAGGAACAGACTGCGCCAATCGTGCACTTCTATCGCACCGAAGGGTTACTCATCACAATTTCAGCAGATGGCGAAGTCGCAGAAATTACTGATCGTGCAATCACAGCGCTCAGCCGCGTTCACGGCTAATCCTCACTATGGCAATCCAGATTAAAACCCTTGAGCAACTCAAGGTGATGCGTCGCGCCGGATTAGTCGTTGCTGAGATTCACCAGCTCATTCGCGAAGCAATCAAACCTGGCATGACAACAAGTGCACTCGATGCAATCTCAGCTGCTCATATCAAGCGCAGCGGTGCGACCTCTAACTTCTTTAATTATCACGGTTTTCCAGCAACCATCTGCGTCTCTATCAACGACGAAATTGTTCATGGAATCCCAGGACCTAAAATCATGAACGATGGTGATGTCGTCTCTATCGATTGCGGTGCAATCGTTGATGGATGGCATGGCGATGCAGCATTCTCAGTCGGCATTGGAAGCGTTGATCCTCAAGATCAGAAGTTGATGGATACCTGCGAAGAATCAATGTGGGTCGGAATCGCAGCCGGTAAGAACGGTGGCAAGCTTTCAGATATCGGTTTTGCTATCGAGCAGTACATCAATTCACAAGGTAAGTACGGAATCTTGCAGGAGTATGGCGGTCATGGAATTGGCACAGAGATGCACCAAGAGCCACATGTTCTTAACTTCGGAAAAGCAGGAAATGGTCCTGAAATCATTCCTGGAATGGCGCTAGCTATCGAACCGATGATCACCCGCGGAACTCATAAGACAAAAGTTCTCGGTGATGATTGGACCGTCGTCTCTCACGATAAATCTCGCGGGGCGCACTTTGAACATAGCTATGCCATCTGCCCAGATGGAAAGCCCTTTGTCTTAACTTCCTTTGATGGGGGCAAAGCCGAGCTTGCCCGCTTCGGGGTCGAAATCTCAGACCTCTTGGCTTAATTTCCCCGCGTGTTGAAGGGGTTCAATAGGTCAGTTTTAGCCGATTTCCCTTATAAGGGGGGCCTCCCATAGAATCGCCCTTCGTTCAATTCGAAAAAGAGAAGAAGGTATTGATCCTTGGCAAGTAAAGATGGTGCGATCGAAATCGAAGGCACCGTTGCTGAGGCGTTACCTAACGCAATGTTTCGTGTTGAGCTAACAAATGGACATAAGGTCTTGGCACATATCAGTGGAAAGATGCGAAAGAACTACATTCGTATTCTGCCTGCTGACCGTGTGATCGTAGAACTCAGTCCATACGACCTTACAAAGGGTCGAATTATTTACCGTTACAAGTAAATGGTTCGCCACTAACAAAAGGAAATTCGCGTGAAGGTTAATCCAAGCGTGAAGAAGATTTGCGACAAGTGCAAAGTCATTCGTCGCAAAGGTCGCGTAATGGTGATCTGCGAAAATCTTCGTCACAAACAGCGTCAGGGCTAATACCCAGACAATAAGTACGCGTGATGCGACTTAACTAGAAATAGTTAAGACCCCCGGACCGGTAGGCCAGGGCTCAACGCAAATTCGTGTCAATGACAAAAGTCATCTGACCGAAATGGGTTGAGGAGCATTGCGGAGGACCTCCGGATACAGAATGGTTGAATAAATGGCACGTCTAGTCGGTGTCGATCTTCCACGCGAAAAGCGTGTAGAGATTGCACTCACCTATATTTTCGGAATGGGTCTAACCCGCTCCCACGAAACGCTAAAGGCAACTGGGATTTCTCCAGATACCCGCGTTAAAGATTTGCAAGAATCAGAACTTGCTCAGCTTCGTGAATACATCGAAGCTAACTACAAAATCGAAGGTGATCTCCGCCGCGAAATCGCAGGCGATATCCGTCGTAAAGTCGAAATCCAGAGCTACCAAGGTATTCGTCACCGCAAGGGACTTCCTGTACGTGGTCAGCGCACACATACAAACGCTCGTACTCGTAAGGGTCCACGTAAGGCAATTGCCGGTAAGAAGAAGGTGACTAAGTAATGGCCACTCCTAAATCAAAGTCCGCAGCTCCAGCTAAGGGCAAAGTAAAGCTTCGTAAGAAAGAGAAGAAGAACGTTGCAGTAGGTAAGGCTTTCATCAAGTCAACCTTCAACAACACAATCATCTCTATTACAGATCCAACTGGCGCTGTTATCTCTTGGGCATCATCTGGCCAAGTAGGTTTCAAGGGCTCACGTAAGTCGACTCCATTCGCAGCACAGCTTGCAGCAGAAGCAGCAGCTCGTCGCGCACAGGAGCACGGCCTCAAGAAAGTAGATGTATTCGTAAAGGGACCTGGTTCCGGACGCGAAACTGCAATCCGTTCATTGCAAGCAGCAGGCCTAGAAGTTGGAGCTATCTCAGATACAACTCCAGCTCCACACAATGGCTGCCGCCCACCGAAACCTCGTCGAGTTTAAGGAAGGAAGAGAATAAATGGCTCGTTATACCGGAGCAGACTGCAAGCGTTGCCGTCGCGAAAAAGTAAAGCTCTTCCTCAAGGGCTCAAAGTGCGATGGACCAAAGTGTCCGATCGAATCACGTCCTTATCCACCAGGACAGCACGGCCGTGGCCGTTCAAAGGAATCTGAATACCTATTGCAGATGCGTGAAAAGCAGAAGTGCGCACGTATCTACGGTGTTCTCGAGAAGCAGTTCCGTGGTTACTACGAAGAGGCAAACCGCAAGCAGGGCAAGACTGGTGAAAACCTTCTCGTCATCCTTGAGACACGTCTCGACAACGTTGTATTCCGCGCAGGCTTTGCAAAGTCACGTGACATGGCGCGCCAGTTGGTTCGCCACGGTCACTTCCTTGTAAATGGTAAGAAGGTAAACATTCCTTCATTCCGTGTCTCTCCAATGGACATCATCGATGTTCTTCCAAAGTCACACGACCTCACACCATTTATCGTCGCAAGCGCAGAGTTCGGTGAGAAGTCTGTTCCAGCGTGGATGGAAGTTGTTGCATCACAGATGCGCATCATCATCCACGGTGTACCTGCTCGATCAGTGATCGATACACAGGTTCAAGAACAACTCATTGTTGAGCTCTACAGCAAGTAATCGTTTTCTTACCCCCTAGAGGAAATCAAATAGTGGATTTCCGCGAGAAGAAAGAGGAGCAACAGTGCTAATTGCACAACGCCCAACGCTTAGCGAAGAAGTAATTTCCGAGAACCGCTCACGTTTCATCATTGAACCGCTAGAGCCAGGTTTCGGCTACACACTCGGCAACTCAATGCGCCGTACCTTGCTTTCATCTATTCCAGGTGCAGCAGTGACAAGCATTCGCGTTGCTGGAGCTCTCCACGAGTTCACAACACTTGAAGGTGTAAAGGAAGACCTCACAGATATCGTCTTGAACATCAAGAACCTCGTTCTTTCAAGCGATAACGATGAGCCTTCAGTTATCTACATCCGCAAGTCAGGTGCAGGCGCTGTTACAGGTGCTGATATTGCAGTTCCAAGTGGCGTAGAAGTTCACAACCCTGAACTCCACATCGCAACACTTAACGGCAAGGCAAACCTCGAAATCGAACTTACAGTCGAACGCGGTCGCGGATACGTGACTGCAGTTCAGAACAAGCAAGCTGGAGCAGAGATTGGTCGCATTCCTGTTGACTCAATCTATTCACCAGTTTTGAAGGTTACATACAAGGTTGAAGCAACTCGCGTTGAACAGCGCACAGACTTCGATCGTCTCGTTGTTGATGTCGAAACAAAGCCATCAATGAAGCCACGCGATGCTGTTGCATCAGCTGGAAAGACACTTGTTGAACTCTTCGGTCTTGCACGCGAACTCAATCTTGATGCTGAAGGTATCGAGATGGGGCCGTCTGTTATGGATGCTGCTCTTGCTGCTGATCTTGCTCTCCCAATCGAAGATCTCGATCTCACAGTTCGCTCATACAACTGCTTGAAGCGCGAAGGCATTCACACAGTTGGAGAGCTCGTCAACCGTTCAGAGGCTGACCTACTCGACATCCGTAACTTTGGATCAAAGTCAATCGACGAGATCAAGGCGAAGCTTGTATCAATGGGAATGTCTCTCAAGGACAGCCCAGCAGGTTTCGATCCATCACAACACCAGAACTACAACGTGTCAGATGAAGACTTCGCTGACGCAGATCAGGCATAAGGGAGAAGACAATGCCAAAGCCAACTAAAGGCCCACGTTTGGGTTCAGGCCCATCACACGAGCGCTTGATTCTTCGTACTCTTGCTGAGCAGTTGTTCGAGCACGGAAAGATCACAACTACAGAAGCAAAGGCGAAGCGTCTTCGTCCACTTGCAGAAAAGTTGATTACATTCGGTAAGAAGGGTGACCTTCCAGCTCGTCGCCAAGTGATGGCACGTATTGCTAACAAGAGCGTTGTACATCAGCTCTTCACAGTGATCGCTCCAACTTTCGCTAACCGCGAAGGTGGATACACACGTATTACAAAGATCGGTCCACGTAAGGGCGATAACGCTCCTATGGCAGTGATCGAACTCGTAACAGATAAGTAATTCGACTTACTTTTACAATGGCGCAGCCCACTCTCTTTCCTGAGAGTGGGCTTCGTCGTTTAAGGATAGATATCGCCTACGACGGCACCAACTTCTTTGGTTGGGGCGCACAGCCTGACCGTCGCACAATTCAAGATCTCGTTGAAGAAGCAATCTCACGTATTTCACGCACCGATGTTGAATCAATAGTTGCCGGTCGCACCGATGCAGGTGTGCATGCCACAGGACAAGTAATCCATGTTGATGTTCCAGATGCCATCTTTGCCACAGATCTGACTTATATTGATTTTAGATACAAGCTCAACCGCATCCTCGATGAAGATGTGCGCATCATGGCAATCTCCGATGCACCAGAGGGATTTCATGCCCGCTTCTCAGCTCTGCGCCGTTATTACAGCTACAAGATCATCGACAACAACGATGTCACTCCGCCGCTTTCTCGCTACGACGTAGCGACGTGGTATCGCCCGCTCGACGTGGACCGAATGAATGAAGCTAGCCAGCTTGTTCTTGGCCATCATGATTTTGCAGCTTTCTGTAAATATCGCCGCGGCGGAACAACTATTCGCACCCTCGAAAAGTATGAGTGGAAACGCACCGAAGATGGCGTCCTTGTCGCAGATATCGTGGCCGATGCATTCTGCTATTCCATGGTTCGAAATCTTGTCGGTGCAGTTGTCTGTGTTGCAGATGGGCGTAAAGAGCCAGGCTGGATGGCCGAACTTCTTGCCAATAAAGAGCGCGTCTCGGACTCACTAGTTTTTCCTGCACGAGGTTTAACGCTCTATCGCGTTGATTACCCAAGCGATGATCAACTGCTCGAACGTGCACGAGTCACGATCGCTAAGAGAGATGGCAGCGATTAATGGGACATATTGATGTCTCAGCCGTCGAATACTCACTCTCTGATGGTCGAGTATTGCTTAACGATGTCTCATTCCGAGTTGGCGATGGCGCAAAGGTTGCGCTGATTGGCCCTAATGGATCCGGTAAGACAACGCTGATTCGCATGATCTGCGGTGATATTTCACCAGACCAAGGAAGCGTTGCAATTACAGGTGGGCTTGGTGTTATGCGCCAGTTCATCGGTTCCGTGCGCGATGAGACGACTGTCCGTGAAATTCTTATCTCTGTTGCGCCACCACGCATTCGAGAAGCTGCTGCAAAGATTATCGCCACCGAAAAAGAGATGAATGAAGATGGCTCGGAAAAGAGCCAGATGGCCTATGCCCAAGCAATTATCGATTGGGGCGATGTTGGCGGTTATGAATTCGAAGTTATCTGGGATAAATGCTGCACCGAGATGCTCGGTAAATCTTTCGATGAAGTAGCAGATCGCAAAGTCAGCACACTTTCAGGGGGAGAACAGAAGAAGTTGGTTCTGCGTGCACTTCTTGAAGGCCCTGAAGAAGTATTGCTTCTGGATGAACCAGATAACTATCTTGATGTTCCGTCAAAGCGTTGGCTAGAGAAAGTTGTTTCAGAGACGAAGAAATCTATTCTCTTCGTCAGCCACGATCGTGAACTACTGCAGAACACTGCAACTCGCATCGTTGCTCTTGAACAAGGCGTTAACGGAAATACCGCTTGGGTTCACGGTGCCAAGTTCGATACCTGGCACGAAGCACGCAAAGCACGCAATGAACGATTTGCTGAATTGTTGTTGCGCTGGGAACAAGAACATCAGCGCCTTAAAGATCTTGTGCGCACCTTGCAAGTACAGGCAGCAAGCTCACCTGACATGGCAAATAAATATCACGCTATGCAGACTCGACTTCGTAAATTTGAAGAAGCTGGCGCACCTGAAGCTCCACCAGTCGAGCAAGATGTAAAGGTTGGCCTGCGTGGTGGTCGAACAGGTTTGCGTGCACTCACCTTTGAAAACGTTGCAATTGCACATCTGACCGAACCCTTTAACTTTGAAGTCTTCTTTGGAGATCGCATCGCCGTTCTTGGCAAAAATGGCACTGGTAAGTCTCACTTCTTTCGCATGATTTCAGGGGACTCAACTGTTTCTTACACTGGAAATTTCAAAGTCGGAGCGCGCGTTGAAATCGGTTACTTCGCACAGACTCATTCGCACCCAGAGTTTGAGGGAAAGACCCTCCTTGAAATTCTGTGGGAGACCTATTCATTGCAACTTGGGCCAGCCAAGAGCGTCTTACGCAAATATGAAATTGATAAGCAGGCAGAACAGAAGTTCACTTCTCTTTCTGGTGGACAACAAGCCCGCTTCCAAATCTTGCTGCTCGAACTTTCAGGTTCAACCTTGTTACTTCTTGATGAACCTACAGATAACTTAGATTTAGCGAGCGCCGAATCCCTTGAACATGCACTCGATCAATATGAAGGCACCGTCCTTTCAGTGACTCACGACCGCTGGTTCACCCGTGGGTTTAACCGATTTTTGGTCTTTGGGGCCGATGGCCAGGTCTATGAGTCCCCAGAACCGGTCTTTGATTTCTAAAGGATTTTTCAGACCCTGATCTACGCGGGGGATTGAGGCCATTTTGACCCACCCCCCGCATGAAAGGTAAAGTTCCCCTCCTGCGCCAGCGAGGCGCTACATGTAAGTCCCTAAGCTCAATTGATGAAGAAGAAGGTAATAAAGCATGCGTACATATAGCCCAAAGGCAGGCGACGTAGTCCGTAAGTGGCACGTCATCGATGCACAAGATGTTGTGCTCGGTCGTCTTGCAACTCACGCTGCAGTTCTTCTTCGTGGAAAGCACAAGGCAACATTTGCTCCACACATGGATATGGGTGACTTCGTCATCATCATCAACGCAGAGAAGATCGCACTCTCTGGAACAAAGGCAACAACAAAGTTTGCACACCACCACTCAGGTTTCCCGGGCGGTCTGACATCGACTGTTTACGGCGAACTCATCGAAAAGCACCCAACACGTGCAGTAGAAAAGGCGATCAAGGGAATGCTTCCTAAGAACCGTCTTGGCGCACAGGTTGCATCAAAGCTCAAGGTTTACGCAGGTCCAGAGCATCCACACGGTGCTCAAGCTCCAACACCATATGTATTCACCCAAGTTTCTCAAGTAGCTAAGTAAGGGATAAGAAGATATGTCAGATACAACTTTCAACGAGGTCGAACTCGAAGACGAGACTCCAACTTCTTACTCTTCATCAACACCGGCAGCAGCAACTAACCGCAAGGCAATCACAGCACCAGGTGCTGGAACAGGTCGCCGTAAGGAAGCTGTTGCTCGCGTTCGTCTCGTACCAGGTACAGGGCGTTGGGTTGTTAACGGCAAGACTCTTGAAGCATATTTCCCAAACAAGGTTCACCAGCAGCTCGTCTCTGAACCATTCCGCACAGTAGGCGCAGAAAATACATACGATGTATTTGCACGCATCAACGGTGGTGGAGTTTCAGGTCAGGCTGGCGCACTCCGTCTTGGCGTTGCACGTTCACTTAATGAGATCGATGTTGAGGCTAACCGTCCAGCTCTTAAGAAGGCTGGCTTCCTCAAGCGCGATGCTCGCGTTATCGAACGTAAGAAGTACGGTCTGAAGAAGGCGCGTAAGCGTTCACAGTACTCAAAGCGTTAATATTTTTATCTCGATATCCCGTTCGTTCCAGCAGTAAAGGAGTCGGATATCCGGAAATTTCACATTTCCGGTAAATCAACATGGCGGCTCTCTTTGGAACAGACGGGATTCGTGGTTTAGCGAACGGTGAAACTCTCACAGCCGAAATCGCTGTCGATGTTGCAGTAGCAGCAGCACATATTCTTGTTGAGTCATCAAGTAATAAAGGTAAGCGCCCACGCGCAATTGTTGGCCAAGACTCACGCGCGTCAGGTGAATTCCTAGAAGCAGCTGTAGCTGCGGGTCTTGCAAGTGCTGGAATCGATGTCTATCGCGTCGGTGTTCTACCAACTCCAGCGATTGCTTATCTTGTCGGCGAATCAGGTGCAGACCTTGGTGTCATGATTTCGGCTTCACACAATCCAATGCCTGATAACGGAATTAAGTTGTTCTCACGTGGCGGCGGAAAGCTCGATGATTCAATTGAGGCTGCGATTGAAAAGCGCATGGGCGAACCATGGACTCGTCCCACAGGTCGCGACGTTGGCCGCATAACCTTTGATCAAAGTGCAAGTGAGCGTTACCTCAACCATCTGCTGGCGTCAGTTTCAACACCGCTGGCGGGTTTAAAGATTGTTGTTGATTGTGCAAATGGTGCGTCATCTGTCGTTGGCCCACTTGCCTACCAAAAGGCCGGAGCCACAGTTGTCGCTATTCATCACGCACCTGATGGTTGGAATATCAACGATAAGTGCGGATCTACACACCTGGAAGATTTACAGGCGCGCGTTGTAAAAGAAGGTGCAGATTTCGGCATTGCTCATGATGGAGATGCAGATCGCTGCCTTGCAGTTGATGCGCACGGCAATGTCATTGACGGCGATGCCATCATGACAATCTTGGCTCATGGATTTAAAGAACGTGGCGCTCTTAACTCCAACACCATCGTAGGAACTGTCATGAGCAACCTGGGTTTTATGCACGCCATGAAAGAAGCTGGTATTGAAGTAATCACAACGGCAGTGGGTGATCGTTATGTCCTTGAAAAGATGCTTGAAGGCGACTTCTCATTGGGCGGCGAACAGTCAGGCCACCTCATCATGCGAGAATTCGCAAATACAGGAGATGGAATCCTTACCGCTCTTCAATTAGCTCAAGAAGTAGTTCGCACCAAGAAAACTTTGGCAGATCTTGCTGCAACTATGAAGCGCTTCCCTCAGGTTTTGATCAACGTCCCGAACGTTGCAAAAGAGAAGCTTTCATCCTCTCAGGCAATTAACGACGCAGTTGCAAAGGCTGAATCAACTCTGGGCACTGAAGGTCGTGTTTTATTGCGCGCATCAGGTACCGAAGCTCTGATTAGAGTCATGGTCGAAGCCGCGAGTGATAACCTTGCACAAGAAATCGCAGCATCACTTGCTGCAACCGTTAAGGCAGAACTGGGGAATTAATTCGTGTGCGGAATCGTGGGTTACACAGGACCACAATCTGCATTCACACCCATCGTCGAAGGTCTACGTCGACTCGAATACCGCGGATATGACTCAGCTGGGATTGCACTCGGTACCGGCAACTCACTCTTCGTTGAAAAGCGCGCAGGAAAGCTAGCCAATCTTGAAGGTGCACTTCCTGCCAACCTTCCAACTGTTCACTCCGGAATCGGTCACACTCGCTGGGCAACTCATGGCGGGCCCACAGATCGCAATGCGCATCCTCATCTAGATAATGAAGGCAAGCTCGCCGTCATTCACAACGGCATCATAGAAAATTACTCAGAACTCAAAGCAGAACTTGAGAAGCGTGGCCATACCTTTGAATCTGAGACAGATACTGAATCTGTTGCGCACCTACTTTCAGAACTTCGCAAAGAACATAATGGCGATCTCACAGCTGCGATGCGCGCAGCAGTAAATCGACTACGAGGCTCGTTTACTCTCCTTGCTATCCATGCCGATGCGCCACAGACAATTGTGGGAGTTCGCCGTAACTCACCACTTGTTGCTGGCCTTGGCGATGGCGAAAACTTCCTTGCATCAGATGTTGCAGCTTTTATCGATTACACAAAGCGGGCAGTCGAACTTGGCCAGGATGAAGTCGTCACTATTAATCCTGACGGTATTGCAATCTGCGACCTTGAAGGTAAAGCCCTTCCGCTGAAAGAGTATGAAATCACGTGGGATGCAGCAGCTGCTCAAAAGAGTGGCTTCGCGCACTTCATGTTGAAAGAAATCTTTGATCAACCAAAGGCGATTGCTGATACCTTGATTGGTCGCTTGAGCGATAACGATCAGGTTTTGCTCGATGAATTACATATGAGCGATGACGAAATCAAGAAGATTAAGCGCATCTCAGTCATCGCTTGTGGCACTGCTTATCACGCAGGCATGGTCGCAAAGTATGCAATCGAAAAGTGGGCGAAGGTTCCAGTCGATGTAGAGATTGCATCTGAATACCGTTACCGGGACCCAATAGTTGATAAAGATTCACTTGTTATTGCAATCTCACAATCAGGTGAAACGATGGATCTACTGATGGCGGTGCGACACGCAAAGGCTGCAGGTGCTCGCGTTCTCGCTGTTTGTAATACCAACTCTTCAACCATTCCACGTGAATCAGATGCAGTGCTTTACACACATGCAGGCCCCGAAATCGCTGTGGCTTCCACGAAAGCATTTCTGACACAGATTGTCGCCGTCTATCTCATCGGTCTCAAGCTTGCGCAAGTGCGCGGAACGCTGACAGATGCGCAGGTAAAGAGCCTCTATAACGAGATGCTCGAACTACCAGGACAAGTGGAACAAATCCTTGAAACCATCGAACCACTTCGCGAACTCACTCGTAAATTTGTAAAGAACAACACTGTTCTCTTCTTAGGTCGCGGCATCGAATACCCAGTAGCTCTTGAAGGTGCGCTCAAGCTCAAAGAACTTGCTTACATTCACGCCGAAGGCTTTGCAGGCGGCGAACTCAAGCACGGGCCGATTGCTCTTATCGAAGAAGGAACTGCAGTCATTGCAATCTTGCCGACTAAAGATGAGCACGCCCTCGATGAGAAGATGCTCAGTAATATTCAAGAAGTGAAGGCGCGTGGTGCTCGCGTTGTCGTCATTGCTCCAGAAGGTGCCGAAGTTATTGGCGCCGAGCACATCATTCGCATCCCTGTTGCTTCTCCGTTATTCCAGCCAGTTCTTGCAACTGTTCCACTTCAGGTCTTCGCCTACGAAATCGCTGTAGCTCGGGGAACTGATGTGGATCAGCCACGAAATCTCGCTAAATCAGTAACCGTCGAATAACCATGCCAACAGTTCTCGATCATCGTCATCGCCAGATGCGCCGTGCGCTCAAATGGTCTGCCGGACTCTTCGCTGGTTACCTATTTATTACCTACCAAGTTCTCACCGATGGTTTTCTTGTTCATATTGATCGCCAACTGAGTAATCTCGAGCACCCACGATTTAGAGGAACTATCGGATTTATCGTTCGTCGCCTCGATGATCTAGGTCTTCGCAGCGTCTCTGGAATCGCATTACTGATAGTTGCTATCTATATCTCGCGACGATTTAAAACATGGCGACCAATAAACCTTGGTCTCTTATCTTTCTTATCTCTTAACATTGTCGTGGGCGCCTTTAAATATGGATTAGGTCGCACCAAGCCACGCGATGGATTTGATATTTTGCATGCAGGCGGTATGTCATACCCAAGTGGCCATGCCTCCAACGCAATCTTTATCTGGGGCGTTATTGCATATTTGATTTATCGTTACGCGCACGTTGATCGATATAACGGGCGCCTTGCAAGTACCGGCGTTGGCCTACTCGCACTTACAGTCTGCGTGGTGTCACTCCTTCGCAATACTCACTGGTTCCTTGATTTATTTGGCGGACTTCTTCTTGGGGGAGCGCTCTTAGTCCTCATCATCGCCATTGATCGCTTCTTCCCATCTGATAGCCAACTCCACTAACCACTTATAGACTGCCGTCCATGATTGATGGAATCGGCATCGATGTCGTGGATATTGCTCGATTCCTCGAATCACTCGAACGCACACCGGGTTTGCGCGAAAAACTCTTTACAGAATCCGAACGAAGTAAATCTGCGCAATCACTTGCTGCACGTTTTGCTGCCAAAGAGGCTCTCTATAAAGCGCTCAGCCCAAGCCATGGATTGCAGTGGCATGATGCCGAGGTTATAAATCAACCCAATGGAAAACCTGAATTTCTATTCCGTGGTGAGATTGCCAATTTGGTCGATGGCGCACACGTTCATCTCTCACTTTCCCACGATGCAGGGATTGCCTCTGCAATGGTGGTGCTCGAGCGATGAGAGCTGAAGCAATCGTTGATCTCAGCGCAATTAAGCACAACGTTGATTTATTGAAAAAGACTGCCGGAACCAAATTGTTGGCAGTTGTTAAGGCTGATGCATATGGCCACGGGCTAGTTCCTGTGGCAAAAGCCGCTCTTTCAGCGGGTGCTGATTACTTGGGTGTTGCACTTCTTGAAGAAGCGATTTCACTTCGTGAAGCAGGAATTGATGCACCGATACTTGCTTGGTTAGTTCAACCAGGTTCAGATTTCAAGAAAGCTATCGATCTCGATATTGAACTCGCTGCGGCATCCCTTGCTGCACTCGCTGAAATCTCTGCAGCTTCAACGAGTAAGAAAGCCAAAGTGCATCTTGAAGTTGATACCGGCATGACCCGCGGAGGATTTCTTGCAGAATGGAATCAACTCAGCGCAGACCACGTCAAGAACGTTGAGATTGTTGGCATCTTCTCTCACTTTGCACGAGCAGATGAGCCAGGTGAGAAGCAGAATCAAGAGCAACTCAATCGATTTAATGAAATGGTTTCTCATCTACATTCACTCGGTTTCACCAATGTCATGCGCCATCTCTCAAATTCGGCGGCAACTTTGAAAGATCACGCCGCAGCTTTCGATATGGTCCGCACAGGAATTGCGATGTATGGGCTATCTCCTGATGTAAAGACTTTAGGCAATTCACAATCACTGGGCTTGCGCCCTGCCATGCAGCTACGTGCAGCTCTATATTTAGTAAAAGATGTACCTGCCAATACACCCGTTGGCTACGGCGCAACTGAAAGCACCAGTGCAGATACCAAGCTGGGGGTTATTGCTATGGGATATGCAGATGGGATTCCACGCGTTGCCCATGATGCAGGAATCTGGTGTGCCGGAAAGAAATCACCCATCATTGGCCGCGTCTCCATGGACCAATTTGTGGTTGATCTAGGGGCTGCATCGAAAGCCAAATCAGGGGATTGGGTTGTGATTTTCGGAAACGGCTCGCATGGCGAATACACAGCCGATGACTGGGGAGCAGCTTCACAGTCAATTAATTACGAGATAGTGACACGAATTGGTCCTCGTGTGCCTAGAATCTATTCAGCTCATGTCTACTAATACGCCACTTCTACAAGCCGAGAGAGTCTCTGTCTCCTTCGGTGGACTTCGCGCATTGCATGATGTCTATCTTCAACTTAATCAGAATGAAGTTGTAGGTGTGATCGGCCCCAATGGCGCTGGAAAGACAACTCTCTTCAATGCAATCTGTGGACTCGTTACTCCAGATGAAGGCACCTTCTCTTTCGAAGGTAAAGAACGTCCTTGGCCCCGCACAGATCAATTAGCTGATCTTGGAATTGCCCGCACCTTGCAAGGAGTTGGACTCTTCCCCGATCTGACAGTTCTTGAGAATGTCATGATTGGTGCTCAGAAGTTTGCAAAGACCGGACTCATCTCAGCAAGTTTTGGGCGCAATACACACGATGAAGCAGAACTCGCAGATCGATCTATGGCAGCTCTGGAAAGAGTTTATGCAGGAGCACTTGCCGGTCGTCGCGCAAATACTCTTTCGTATCCAGATACAAAGCGCGTTGCGATAGCTCGCGCACTCGTCAGTGAACCAAAAGTCTTGATGCTCGATGAACCTGCTGGTGGACTTGGCCCTCAAGATATCGAGTGGATGAACGGACTTATTCGAAACCTTACCGCCCATATGTCTGTCCTTATCGTCGAACACCACATGGATGTCGTGATGTCAGTCTGCGATCGTTTATATGTACTCAACTTTGGTGAAGTTATTTCAAGTGGCTCTGCAGTTGTTGTTCGTCGCGATCCTGCTGTGATTGCTGCTTATCTCGGAACGGGGGCATAAGTTGAGCCTCATAGTCAAAGATCTCATCGTCGACCACGGTGCCATTCGCGCAATCAGTGGAGTCTCATTCACAGTCGAAACCGGCAAGCTATCTGCTGTCATCGGTGCCAATGGTGCGGGTAAATCGACGCTGCTGCGCACTCTTTCAGGACTTAATAAGGCCGCCGAAGGCACTGCCCATTGGGGCGAGCACAATCTTTTGCACGGCAAACCTGAATCGCATGTGCGCAGTGGCGTTTCACATGTCTCTGAAGGTAAATCAGTTGTTGCCGAACTTACCGTTGAAGAGAATCTTGATTTAGGTGCGCTCTGGCGTCGCAATAAGAAGGAAGCGGCCGAAACAAAGCAACAAGTCATCGAACTCTTTCCTCGTTTGGGTGAACGACTTAGCCAGCGCGCAGATACCTTGTCTGGCGGAGAACGACAGATGCTGGCAATTGGTCGCGCGCTGATGTCTAAACCAAATCTTCTACTCCTTGATGAGCCATCACTTGGACTTGCTCCACTTGTGATTGAACAGATCTTCCAGACAATCCGCGGAATCGTTGATTCGATGGGAATGACAGTTGTTCTCGTAGAACAGAATGCAATGGGCGCTCTCAAGATTGCCGATACTGCAGTTGTTCTCAATCTCGGAAGTGTCGCAACTTCTGGAAGTGCAGCAGACCTCATCGCCGACCCAGCAGTGCGCGCTGCTTACTTGGGGTACTGATGATTCAATTTTTTAACATGCTCCTTATCGGAATTGGTGCTGGTTCTATCTATGCGCTTATGGCAATTGCCATGGTCTTGGTCTGGCGCTCAACGCGTGTAATCAACTTTGCCCAAGCAGGAATGGCTCTTCTCTCTACATATATTGGATTTGAGTTAGTACAAAAAACTGGAAATTTCTGGATAGCACTTCCTCTCGCCATGGTCCTTGGCGCTCTCTTTAGCGCACTTGTTGAAATTCTTTTGATCCGCACCTTGATTAAGCACAGTACTTCAGGGCCGGTTGCAGGAATCGTTCCCATCATCGCAACCCTTGGTCTTCTCGGTCTCATACGAGCATGCATCGGAATGATTTGGGGTAATCAAGATATTCAAATCCAACCTCCACTTTCTAAGGTTGGATTCAAAATTGGTGAAGAAACAATTGCACTTTCACCTATGAATCTCTTAGTACTGCTCGCCGTTCTTGGAATGGTCGTAATACTTGGATTTATCTTCCAGAAGACCAGTTTGGGGCTCTCACTTCGAGCATCTGCTTATTCTCCTGAAATTGCGCAGCTTGCAGGAATCCGCGTTGGCGCAATTCGCACTATTGGTTGGGCTATTGCAGGAGCAGCAGGAGCAGCAGCCGGATTACTTCAGACGGTGAATGGAACCGGTGCCGTATCACCAGATTCTTTGGAATTTAGTCTTTTGCTTACCTTTGGATTTATTGCAGCCGTTATTGGTGGACTTGAATCTCTTCCTGGAGCAGTTCTTGGTGCAGTAGTGCTTGGTTTAGTTCTTGCTGTCGTGCAGATCTATATCAGTGGAACGCTAGTCTTTATCGTTGCATTTGCCCTTCTCTTACTTGTGCTACTGGTTCGCCCTCAAGGTTTTATTGGCGTGAAGGCAGGTCGCCGTGCTTAAGAAACATCCACTCGTTGGCTTCGCACTCTTCGGAGTAGTTCTCTTCTTGCTCAGCAATCGCGTCGATGAACTACGTGTCTTCCAAGGTGCAACGGTTGCAATCTATGTCATCGCGATTGCTTCAATCATTTTACTTACTGGTTACTCTGGTCAAGTATCTCTGGGACATGGCGCACTTCTTGCAATCGGTGGATATGCAGCAGCACTTGCACGTATTCATTGGGGTGCACCTGTCTGGTTAACGTTCTGTATTGCTGTACTCGCAGCCGCTCTTGGTGGTTATCTTCTTGGGTTAGCAGCTGCGCGCTTAAGTGGTCCGTACCTGGCAGGAACAACACTTGCTTTGGCGATTGGTCTTCCATCAATTGCAAACCAATTTCCACTCTTTGGTGGTGAGCAAGGTCTGCTCTATGACATCGGGATGCCACCTGCATCGCTCGGCGAAGATTTCACCCAATACAAGTGGTACTTCTGGATCTCTAGCCTCGCCGCACTCATCTCTATTTATTGGTTACGAAATGTTATGAATTCTCGCTATGGTAGAAACTGGAAAGCTGTACGTGGAAATGATGTCGCCGCAGAACTAGCTGGAATCAACGTGGGGCGGAATAAAGTCCTCGCTTTTACCGTCAGTGCGGGCCTGGCAGGCTTAGCGGGGGCCCTTTTAGCCATGACCATTAGCACCGTATCACCCGGCGCCTTCCCTCTAGCCCTCTCATTTTCACTTGCGACAGGCGCAGTCCTATCTGGCGTAACTACCCTCGGAGGCGTAATGATTGGGGCAGTGACATTGGTAGCGATACCTGAAATTGTCGATACGGTCGTACACCGTTTCGAAACTTCAGAGAACATTGCCAATAACTTGCCCGGTCTTCTGGTCAGTACGTTACTAATTTTGACAGTGCTATTTGTCCCAAATGGCCCAGTCGAACAAATGCGTGCGCGCCATGAAAAGCGAGCAAAGCGTTAGAACATCCCTTTAGGAAAATACCTAAAGGCCCTCGATGGAAGGAATGACATGATCCGAACAAATCGTCGGAAGTTAGCTCTAACTTCTGCGGTGCTAGCAGTCGCTGCGATGACAGCTAGCTCGTTACCTGCACAAGCAGCTTCAGACCCAGGTGTAACTTCTACCTCAATCAAGTTGGGTATTACAGTCCCAATGACAGGTATTGCATCTCCGGGCTATAACAAGATTCCAGGCGCAATGAAGGCGTACTTCGACTACGTCAATGCGAATGGTGGAGTAAATGGTCGCAAGATAACTTTGGTAGTCAAGGATGATCAGTACATCCCAACTACTGCTGTCGCAAAGGCAAACGAGCTCATCCTGAAGGATAAAGTCTTTGCACTTGTTGGAACACTGGGAACCGCAAGCACAAAAGCGATCTCAGCTTCAACACAGCTCGCTAAGCGCGGAATCCCATCACTCTTTGTAAATACAGGATTTAGTGGGTTCGCTGATTCGAAGGCATACCCAACTACATTCTCCATCCTTCCTTCATACCAAATGGAAGCGAAGATCATGGGTAAGTTCCTCAAGGATAAGTACGCTGATAAGAAGCTCGCACTTATCTACCAGGACGATGACTTTGGTCGCGATGCGCTCGCCGGCTTCAAGCAGGCTGGTATCACATTCACGACAGCTATTCCTTACGCATCAGGTTCACAGTCACTTCCTGCAACAGGCGCTGGCTGGATCTCAAAGCTTAAGGCAGCAGGCACTGAAGTAACAGTTCTCTTCGGCGTCTCATCAGCATCAACTGCAGCACTTGCTAACGCATACGCTGCTGGTTACAAGACTCAGTGGGTCCTCGGATCTGTTGGCGGCGATGCAACAACTATCGCAGCAACAAATAAGGCATATGTCCCACTTCTCTACGGTGCAAAGGGCTTCTCATTCGCTCCAGCTCCATCTGATTCAGCTGATGAATACATCAAGTTGTTCCAGTCAATCTATGCATCTGCTCAGCCAACACAGACTTTCGATAACAACGTTGTCGCAGGTATGTCTAACGCATTCCTCGCAGTGCAGGCTCTTCAGGCAACTGGTTCAAACCTCACTCGTGCTGGTTTGATCAAGACTATTGAGACTAAGGGCGCAACATTTGCCAACCCATTCCTCACTCCACTCGGTTACTCAGCAACATCACACGTTGGTGCGACTGGTTACTGGATTGGCACATACGATCCAACTGGAGCACTTAAGCCAGATGGTGGCAAGTACACCGTCTACACAACAGACTCAGGTAACGGACCGGTTGTTGAATCTTCATACAAGCGTCCTGCAATGCCTGCGAAGGGATTACCTAACTAATGAAAATCTCACTTAAGAAATTTACATTGCAGAAATCACGCTTCCTTACATCTGTTGCATCTGCAGCGCTTGTAGCGACAGCAGTAATCGCAATCCCAACAACAGCTCAAGCTGCTGATCCACAGTGCGCAACTGCAAGTTTCGTAACTCAATGTGCAGGTGCAGGTGCTGATGGCGCTCCTTACGTCTTCATCGCAGCAGCGAACTTCAATGGAACAGTATTTGTTTGGTCCCATGGAATTCGCCCAGCAATCAATATCCCAGCAACTCTCGCTCCAGCTGGTCCTTACACAATCACCAACGCTGCAGAACCAGGTCCACTAGCTGCATCAGGTGATCTTTCGGTAGTTAACGCACTTGTTGCTGCAGGCTACGGTGTCGCAGGTTCTGGTTTCTCTCGACAGAGCTTGAACGTGAAAGAAGCACTTGCTGCAAACGTTGAACTCATTGCAACATTTAAGAAGAAGTTCCCAACAACAAAGAAGGTTATTGCTTGGGGCAATTCACTCGGAGCAATGCACTCCCAGAAACTTGTTGAGACAAATCCTGAACTCGTTGATGGCCTTGTCTTAGCCTGTCCCGCAGCTAATCCAAATGACGGACTAGTAAATTACTTTGGTGATGCACTATATGGATTTAAAGCTTTCTTTGATCCAACTATCAAAGTTGGTGGATATTCAACTGATCCAGTAACACGTCAGACGGAACAACTTGCCAATATCGGTAAAGTTCTAACCGTTCTTGGAAAGCTACAAGCTGGACTCTCATCAGGAGCTTGGCCAGATACCTCAAGTCCTGCAGGAAAGGCACTTGAAGCAGCTGGAATCCCATCACGATCTGCACTTCTCCTAGTCGGATCGATGGCTGGAATTCCAACTCGAAGCAAGCACGTTGATGGAACTTCAGGTCCAGCAGGTGCTGCTGAGACTTATCCATTGGCAGTTGCTCCAGCTGTGGCAATTCTTGAAAATATGGGAACTGTCGGAGTTGCTGGAAGCTTGCTACTCGCAGATGGTGAGTTGCTTGCGGGTGGAAAGGTCTTCGATAACTCAAAGACTGATTACGCAGCGCGCGTTGCATCAGATCGCGATATCTACTCATTCGCATTCAGTGGAAACTCTGCAGTTGACGCCATGCTTGGCGCACTCGCTGCAACTCCACGCGAAAAGGCAGATGCAGCAGCTGTTGCAAAGATCCCATCATTCGTTGGGCTCAAGGGAACAGTTGCAAAGCCAACAGTCATGATTGTCGGAGAGAGCGATGAATATGCTCCAGCATCTGGTGCTCAATGGCTCATCGATTCCTACGGCGATCAATTTGCAGCAGCTAAAGATGCCGCAATTGCAGCAGCTAAATCTTCACGTAACTACCAAGCTCCAGTGAATAAGTTGGTGACTTTGTGGCAAAAGACTGCTCCTAAGTACTCGAAATTCACTGCTGCTGGTTCACCTGATCTCAGCGCTGCTGCTGGAGCTGGTACTGGCCACTGCCTCTACACATCTGCTCAATACATCGCCGCCGCAAAAATGGCTGCCGGTGCAGTGAGCACAGGGAAGTTCCCTAACCAGGGACCTATCACCACCGCTGCAAAGAAGGTGGGCTTGTCTTATGACAAGAAGTTCCGCGTTCCGACCTACAAGTCACTCGCGTAACACATAAGTAAAGTAGAGAAGGGCTCCAGGATTACCTGGGGCCCTTCTTCTTTTCTGCCATCAACTATCCCCAATCAACTATCTTTGGTCAGTGAAGATAAATACAGCTGCCGATATGCATGAACTCGGCAAGCGTATTGGCTCACAGTGCAGAGCTGGCGACCTCATCCTTCTTAATGGCCCACTGGGCGCAGGCAAAACTGTTCTAGTTCAAGGCATCGGCGAAGCGCTCGGCATCAGCGATGTCACATCTCCCACCTTTGTTATCTCTCGAATACATAAGGCGCCGCTGCCTTTGATTCACGTTGACGCCTATCGATTACTGGAAGGTGGAAACGCGGCCTTGTACCTCGATGATCTTGATCTTGATTCACCGCGAGAAAGTGCGGTCACAGTTATTGAGTGGGGCGGGCAGGAATCAGCGCGGTTAAGTGAAGAGCGCCTTGAAATAGTTATTGACGGCACCGATGAAGTTCGAGAAGTAAATATCACTGCAGTGGGTGCTCGTTGGCAGGGATTTAGCGCATGACACTTACTCTTGCGATTGATACATCTACATCCCGCACCATTATTGGAGTCATTGACGGGGATTCGGTTCTCTTTGAGAAATTCCACGAGGGTGCAACAGATCACGGTCGGGCGCTTTCGCAATTAGTTGCAGAGGCGTTGAAAGTTTCAGCACCACCACAGCAAGTGGTTGTTGGCATGGGGCCAGGACCATTTACTGGGCTACGAGTTGGAATTTCATTTGCTCATACCTTTGGACTTGCCCGCAATATTCCAGTAATTGGAGTCTGTTCACTAGATGCAATTGCCATCGATCAGAGTGAATACACAGTTGCAATCGATGCGCGTCGTAAGGAGATTTACTGGGCGCGCTATAAAGATGGAGTTCGCATTGAAGGACCTTCGGTAAGTAAGCCTGCTGAAGTCGATGGTTTTATTATTGATCAATATCCAGATATGAAGAAGCTAGTTGCGCTGAGTTCATCTCAGAATGTGACAGAACCTATGTATCTGCGCAGGCCTGATGCGGTCCCGACGGCGGAGCGCACATGATTACTTACCGCCAACCAATCGCTTTAGATATTCCGGTACTTGCATCGTACGAGAAGCAACTCTTTCCATATTCGCCATGGAATACCGCCCAATTTAAAGAAGAGTTCGCAGGTATTCCAACGACTCGATATATGTCTGTTGCTGAAAGTGGCAACACCATCATTGGTTATTGCGGTGTCTTCTTGCCAGCTTCTGGAGTTGAGGCAGACATTCTTACTGTTGCAGTTCTGCCTGAATATCGCAGACAGGGGATTGCCCGCGAATTTATGCGCCAGATTGAAGAGTGGTCGAAAGAGCGCGGAGCTAGCGCGATGATGCTAGAAGTAGAGCAGACCAATGAATCCGCAATCGAGCTCTATAAATCTCTGGGATATATGAAGATCTCTGTGCGTATGGATTATTACGGCCCCGGCAAAGATGCCTTTGTGATGCGAAAGGAATTCGCATAATGCAGCCGATAGTTCTAGGAATTGAAACTTCGTGTGATGAAACAGCCATCGGCATTGTTCGTGGCCGCACCTTGTTGGCCAATGTCATCGCCTCAAGTGTTGACGAGCATGCGCGTTTCGGAGGAGTAGTTCCTGAAATCGCATCTCGTGCACACCTTGAAGCGATGTTGCCTAGTATTGAACGAGCGCTCAAAGATGCGCAGATTTCGCTATCGGATATTGACGCTGTTGCAGTCACTGCAGGGCCAGGTTTGGTCGGGGCACTTCTTGTTGGCGTGGCATCAGCAAGCGGATTGGCTCAAGGACTTGGGCGCCCCTTATATGGAGTTAACCATTTAGCTGCACACGTCTCTGTTGATTACTTAACTCACAACCAACCAACCGATCCGACCATTGCTCTCCTAGTCAGCGGTGGACATTCATCACTTCTACAAGTCGATGACATCACCGGTTCAATTACAAAACTTGGCGCAACCATGGATGATGCAGCTGGTGAAGCATTCGACAAGATTGCACGAATTCTCGAACTTGGTTTTCCTGGGGGACCTGCCATCGATCGCGAAGCAGTTTCAGGATCTGCGAGCGCCATCGATTTCCCGCGCGGTCTCACAACAACTAATGACTGGGCCACCCGCCCTTACGATTTCTCATTTTCAGGTCTTAAGACTGCAGTTGCACGCTATCTGGAAAGCACTCCTTCTTATGTGCGCGCAGATGTCGCAGCTTCATTCCAAGAAGCAGTCGTCGATGTTCTTCTACTTAAGGCACTGGCTGCATGTAAATCATCAGGGATTGATTCATTGGTGATTGCAGGGGGAGTTGCTGCGAACTCCCGCCTTCGCGCCGTGGCAGCAGAACGGTGCGAGAAGGCAGGCATCCAACTTCGGATCCCAAGCCCAGCCCTCTGTACCGATAACGGGGCGATGGTCGCCTCGTTGGGTAGCCTCATGGTCAGCGCTGGCAGACCGGCCACACAGGGCGCCTTTGATGCCGATTCCAGCCTGAAGGTCGAGCAAGTCAGCCTGTAGCCCGATTTGCCGATGGGAATAAGCGCCCATAGGCTTGGCGTTAGCACTCTAGGGTCGACACTGCTAAAGCAGGTGAGCCCCTCATAAAGTGGATATATATCGAATCAAAAGGAGTACAACCATGGCAGTAGCCATTAAGCCGCTCGAAGATCGCATCGTTGTTAAGGCGACTGAAGCTGAAACAACAACTGCATCAGGTCTTGTTATCCCAGATACAGCGAAGGAAAAGCCACAGGAAGGCACAGTTGTTGCAGTCGGCCCAGGCCGCTTCGATGATGGCGCTCGCGTACCGATGGATGTAAAGGTCGGCGATGTCGTTCTCTACAGCAAGTACGGCGGAACAGAAGTTCGTTACAACAACGAGGAGTACCTCGTCCTATCTGCTCGCGACATTCTCGCGATTATCGAGAAGTAATCCATGGGCAAAATGTTGGAATTCGACGAGCATGCTCGTCGCGCAATGGAACGCGGTGTTAATCAGCTCGCTGACACCGTCAAGGTAACCCTCGGTCCTAAGGGCCGTAACGTTGTTATCTCAAAGTCTTTTGGTGCACCAACTATCACTAACGATGGTGTGACAATTGCAAAAGAGATTGAACTTTCAGATCCAGTAGAGAACATGGGCGCACAGCTCGTTAAGGAAGTTGCTACAAAGACCAACGATGTCGCTGGTGATGGAACAACAACTGCAACAGTGCTTGCTCAGGCAATGGTGAAGGAAGGTCTTCGTAACCTTGCTGCCGGCGCACAGCCAATGGATCTCAAGCAGGGAATCGAAGCAGCTGTGACAGCAATTTCAGCTCGTCTTCGCGAGAACGCAACTGTCGTTAAAGATAAGGCGCAGATCGCAGATGTTGCAACGATTTCAGCACAGGATCGCGCAATCGGAGACCTCATCGCAGAAGCGATGGATAAGGTCGGCAAAGATGGCGTCATCACTGTTGAAGAAGCTTCAACAACAGCGCTTGAACTCGAATTCACTGAAGGTATGCAGTTCGATAAGGGCTACATCTCTCCATACTTCGTAACCGATCAAGATCGCATGGAAGCAGTTCTAGAAGATGCTTACATCCTTCTTGTCTCGAACAAGGTTTCATCCCTTGCTGAACTCCTTCCACTTCTTGAGAAGGTTTCACAGGCAGGAAAGCCCCTTCTTATCGTTGCTGAAGATATTGAAGGCGAAGCGCTCTCAACTCTTGTTGTAAACCGCATGCGCGGAGTATTTACATCAGTTGCGGTGAAGGCTCCAGCATTCGGAGATCGTCGTAAGTCGATCCTGCAGGATATGGCAATCCTTACTGGCGGAACTGTTATCTCTGAAGAAGTTGGTATGAAGCTCGAAGGTGCAACTCTTGAAGATCTCGGTCGCGCTCGTCGCATCGTGGTAACAAAAGAGACAACCACCATCGTTGATGGTGCTGGCGATAAGGCAGCAGTTGCTGGTCGCGTTGGCGAACTTCGTGCAGAAATTTCACAGTCTGATTCAGATTGGGATCGCGAAAAACTTCAAGAGCGTGTTGCAAAGCTTTCAGGTGGCGTCTGCGTCATCAAGGTCGGCGCACACACTGAGGTTGAGTTGAAGGAGAAGAAGCATCGTCTTGAAGATGCTATCTCTGCAACTCGCGCAGCTGTTGAAGAAGGAATCGTTATCGGCGGAGGCGCAGCACTCGTGCATGCAGCAGATGCTCTCAATGACAACCTCGGCTTCACAGGCGATAAGGCAGTCGGTGTCGCACTTGTTCGCAAGGCTTGTGATGAACCACTTCGCTGGATTGCTGAAAACGCAGGACTTGAAGGCTACGTAGTAGTTGCAAAGGTTCGCGCGATGAAGCACAACGAAGGCTTCAACGCTGCAACTGATGTCTATGGCGATCTTGCAAAAGATGGTGTCATCGACCCAGTGAAGGTAACTCGTTCAGCTCTTGCTAACGCTGCATCAATTGCTGCAATGTTCATTACAACAGAAGCTGTTGTCTTCGAGCGTCCAGCAAATGAAGAGCCAGCTGCATCAGGCCACGGTCACTCACATGGACCTGGCGGACACAGCCACTAGCTTGCGCGTGGCTCATAAATACAGCCACTAATTAGTAAAAGAAAATCCCCCGCATCTCTTATGAGAGCGGGGGATTTTCTATTTCCCTTAGGAGGAAAAAATTATGATGCAGTCGAGATTAGTGGGATTCCACGCTGCATAAGAATTGTCGCGCGATCATCTTCTGAAAGACCGCCCCAGATTCCGTATGGCTCTTGCACCGCAAGTGCGTGCTCGCGGCAGGCTTTGATTACTGGGCATGAAGCGCAGACAGCTTTGGCAGCGTTCTCGCGGTTGCGACGACGGGGGCCACGTTCGCCATCAGGATGGAAGAACATCTCTGAATCCATCGAACGGCATGATCCCTCGTACTGCCACTCCCATTGCTCTGCAATGGGTTGAGGTAGACGTGAAAGTTCAGCCATGACTTGCTCCTTTATTCTTGTTATATGCAGGCTACAACCGTTTCATAGGTTGTTCAAGTACCTATCGAGCCGTGCCTTGTTCAATGGGCGATATGTCCGAATTTCAGGTGGTGAGTTGGGCCACTTCACGCCACGATTGCGCCATGGCAGAGAAGGTTGAAGAGAAGCTCACAGTGGCCGCTGTGGCCCGCCGTTTGGGCGTAGCGCCCGCAACCTTACGTACCTGGGATCGTCGCTATGGCTTGGGGCCATCCGAGCATGTAGAGGGCGAACACCGCCGCTACTGCCCTAAGGATTTAGCAAAGCTCACGATGATGCGACGTCTGATTGTCGCGGGTGTTGCTCCGGCAGATGCAGCCGAACAAGCCCGCAATTGCAAGACGGCAGTGAAGATCGAAACCATCGTTAAAGAAATTGAAGTTCGTGAAGAAGTTGTAGATGCTATCTATAAAGCCCTTCAGAGTTTTGATCGCGCCTTTATCGAAAAGACCTTGGCCCATGAAATCGATACCTATGGTGTTGAAGGCGCATGGTCTGATGTTATCGTTCCGGTTCTCTTCATGATTGGCGAAGAGTGGGAAGTTAACAAAAGCGGTATTGAAATCGAACATCTCTTCTCAGAAATCCTCAAACATACAATGCAGAATCGCGTCATTGAGTTGAAGAAACCAATTAACTCCCGACCTGTATTGCTCGCAGCTATCGGCGAAGAACTTCACTCGCTTCCTCTGTACGCACTTGCCGCCGCTCTCTGCGAACGCAATATTGAAACCTATATTCTTGGTGCGCGGACTCCGCTGGCCGCACTTTCAGCCATGATCACCCGATGTGCGCCTCCAGCAATCTTTATGTGGGCGCAGTTACCGAAGAATGCTGATGCCAAGTATTGGCAAGATATCCCTGCTATCCGCCCAGCACCACGCATCGTCTTAGGAGGCGCTGGTTGGGATGCAATCTCCTGCGATGAAGTCATTCGCGCTGAAGGCCTTGAGCATGCATGCCAGGAGATTTCGCAGGCAATAGGCGCTTAATCCAGCAGGTAGACTGCCCACTCGCAGATAGTTGGGAGAGCCTGAATGAGCATCGATTCCGAAAAGGTCGCGCTCCTTGGCCTGACATATGACGACGTTCTGCTCCTTCCCGATGCATCCGATGTAGTCCCTTCAGAGGTCGACACATCTACTCGCCTTACTCGCAATATCACTTTGGCTGTTCCGGTCATCTCTTCTGCAATGGATACCGTCACTGAATCCACCATGGCGATCGCGATGGCAAAAGCAGGCGGTATTGGAATCATCCACCGCAACCTTCCGGTTGATGAACAAGTAACTCACGTGAAGTTAGTGAAGAACGTAGGCCTTGCCGGAGCAGCAGTTGGTGTGGGTGACGATGGTTTTGCTCGCGCACAGAAGTTGATCGAAGCTGGCGTCGATGTCGTTGTTGTTGATACAGCGCACGGACATCACCGCGCAGTTCTTGAAGCAATCGAAAGAATTAAGAAGTTTTCTTCCACCATCGAAATCATTGGTGGAAACGTTGCAACCCGTGCAGGAGCACAGGCACTCATCAATGCTGGTGCAGATGCTGTAAAGGTTGGCGTTGGTCCAGGATCCATCTGCACAACTCGCGTCGTTGCAGGAGTTGGCGTTCCACAAGTAACTGCAATCATGGAAGCATCGAAGGCATGTAACAAAGCAGGGATCCCATTAATCGCAGATGGCGGACTTCAATATTCAGGCGACATTGTGAAAGCAATTGTTGCTGGTGCGAATTCAGTGATGCTTGGTTCACTCCTTGCAGGATGTGAAGAATCTCCTGGAGAACTTGTTGAAATTGATGGTCGTCGTTACAAGGCATATCGCGGAATGGGTTCACTCGGTGCGATGCAATCTCGCGGTGAAAAGAAGTCATATTCCAAAGATCGTTACATGCAAGACGATGTACTTTCTGAAGACAAACTTGTTCCTGAAGGAATCGAAGGCAAAGTTGCATATCGTGGACCTGTTGCAGATGTTGTTCACCAACTCGTTGGCGGACTTCGCAGCGGAATGGGATATGCCGGAGCCCCTGATATCGAAACTCTGCGCCGTGAAGGTCGCTTGATTCAAATTACTGCAGCTGGCTTACAGGAAAGCCACCCACACGATGTTCTCGATGTGGCCGATGCCCCTAACTACAGCAAGAAGAAATAACTATGGATTACGAAATCGCACCCGGTAAACGCGCCCGCCAGGCTTATTCATTTGACGATATCGCTATCGTCCCAAGCCGTCGTACTCGCACACCTGAAGATGTCAGCACTGCTTGGCAGATCGATGCCTACAAGTTTGATCTCCCACTCATTGCAGCGCCTATGGACTCTGTAGTTTCTCCTGATACAGCGATTGCAATCGGCAAACTTGGTGGCCTAGGTGTTCTTAACCTTGAAGGACTATGGACTCGCTATGACGATCCACGAATTCCACTAGGTGAAATCGCTTCAATGCCAGATAAGCATGCAACTCGTCGCATGCAAGAGATTTATGCAGCACCTATTCGCCCAGAGTTAATTAAAGAGCGCATTAAGCAGATTCGTGACTCTGGAGTCACAGTTGCTGCCTCACTTTCACCACAGCGCACAGCGCAACTACACAAAGCAGTAATCGATGCAGGCGTCGATATCTTCGTTATTCGCGGAACAACAGTTTCAGCAGAACACGTTGCGGCTGAGAATGAAGCTCTCAACCTCAAGAAATTTATCTACGAACTCGATGTTCCAGTAATCGTCGGTGGCGTTGCAACAACTACAGGCGCACTTCACTTGATGCGCGCAGGTGCTGCTGGCGTTCTCGTTGGTTTTGGTGGAGGTGCAGCACACACAACCCAGACAGTTCTTGGAATTCAGGTACCAATGGCGACAGCAGTTGCAGATGTTGCAGCTGCTCGCCGCGAATACCTCGATGAATCAGGTGGACGTTACGTTCACGTTATTGCAGATGGTTCTGTTGGAAAGTCTGGCGATATCGCAAAGGCAATCGCATGTGGCGCAGATGCCGTCATGATGGGATCTGCACTTGCTAAGGCAGTTGAATCTCCAGGTCTTGGTTGGCACTGGGGATCAGAGGCATATCACCAAGAAGTTCCACGTGGTCAGCGCGTCAATGTGGGCACTGTCGGAACTCTTGAAGAAGTCCTCAACGGCCCATCACATACCTCAGATGGATCAATGAACTTGTTTGGTGCACTACGTCGTGCAATGGCCACCTGTGGTTACTCAGATGTGAAGTCATTCCAGCGCGTAGAAATCATCATGCAGCATGGCCGATAAGTACGGCGTTCTTGTCGTCGATTTCGGCGCGCAATATGCACAATTGATTGCCCGTCGAGTTCGTGAAGCCCATGTCTTCTCTGAAATCGTTCCTTCTTCCATTACTGCTGCTGAAGTAAGCGCCAAGAACCCTGAAGCAATTATCTTGTCGGGTGGACCATCATCGGTCTATGCAGATCACGCACCTAAAGTTGATCCAGCAATCTTTGCACTCGGTATCCCGGTTTTCGGTATCTGCTATGGATTCCAGACAATGGCTGCAGCCCTTGCAGGCGTTGTAGCGCAGACCGGCAAATCAGAGTTTGGTCGCACACCTTTGCAAGTAAAAGCTGGCTCCAAGATGTTTGCCGGGCTTCCTGCAGCGCAATCTGTTTGGATGTCACATGGAGATGCAGTCTCTGAAGTTCCATGTGGTTTTAGCGTCACTGCATCCACTTCAGATACACCGATTGCAGCCTTTGAAGATGCATCAGGAAAACTTGCTGGAGTTCAATTCCACCCAGAAGTTCTTCACTCAGAACATGGCCAAGCAATCTTGCAGAATTGGCTCATCAATATTGCAGGATGTAATCCAACCTGGACCACATGCAATATTGCGGAAGAAGAAGTTGCTAAGGCAAAAGCTGTTATCGGCAGTAAGCGAGTTATCTGCGGACTTTCAGGTGGAGTTGATTCAGCTGTAGCGGCCGCCATTGTGCAGCGCGCAGTTGGCAAACAACTCACCTGTGTATTCGTCAATCACGGCCTACTTCGCAGCGGCGAGTCCGAACAAGTACAACGTGACTTTGTTGCTTCTACTGGCGTTGAACTCGTTGTCGTTGATGCAGTCGATCAATTCCTCAGCGCGCTAGCTGGCGTCACTGACCCCGAAGAGAAACGCAAGATTATTGGACGTGAATTCATCCGCTCCTTCGAATCAGCAGCACGCGATATCGCAGCTGGGGGAGATGTTGAATTCCTGGTACAGGGCACTTTGTATCCAGATGTTGTTGAATCTGGTGGCGGTACTGGAACAGCAAATATTAAATCGCACCATAACGTTGGTGGATTGCCTGATGATTTGAAATTTAAGTTGGTAGAACCGCTGCGGACACTCTTTAAAGATGAAGTGCGCCAAGTGGGTCTTGAACTCGGTTTGCCCGAAGAGATTGTCTGGCGCCAACCATTCCCTGGCCCTGGTCTTGGAATCCGCATCATTGGTGAAGTGACTGCTGAGCGCCTGGATATCTTGCGCCACGCAGATTTAATTGCACGCAATGAACTCAAGGCAGCAGGCCTCGTTCGCGATATCTGGCAATGTCCAGTTGTCTTGCTGGCCGATGTTCGAAGCGTCGGCGTGCAGGGCGATGGCCGCACATATGGACACCCAATTGTCTTGCGTCCAGTATCAAGTGAAGATGCGATGACTGCAGATTGGTCACGCGTTCCCTATGATGTTCTCGAAAAGATTTCAACACGTATTACCAACGAGGTCCGCGAGGTTAACCGCGTGGTCCTCGATGTCACAAGTAAGCCACCTGGCACGATTGAGTGGGAATGAGGAATAGGGAAATGAAAAAACTACTTTCAATCGCAGCTGTAGTTGCACTCGCATCGCTTTCACTGACATCCCCTGCACAATCTGCAGATCGTCCAACCTCAGTACCGGGTTGTGCCAAAAGCACCTCTAAAGGCCATGCACCTGCAAAGGTGAAGCAACCAACAGTTGCTGCAAAGTCACCTGCAAAGACTTTAACCCTCACAACAAATTGCGGACCGATTGTTATCTCACTCCTTGGCTCAAAGGCGCCGATTACAGTGACATCAATTGCTGCTCTTGCAAATGCGAATTACTACAACAAATCTCTATGCCATCGCTTAACAACAGAAGGAATCTTTGTACTTCAATGTGGCGACCCAACTGCTAGCGGAAGTGGTTCTCCAACTGGGTGGACAGGTTACGTTGATGAAAACCTTCCCAAGGCCGGAGGTATCAATTACCCAGCAGGAACAGTAGCTATGGCTAACTCTGGTCCTAAGACCAACGGTTCTCAGTTCTTCTTGGTTTACCAAGACACAACACTTGGACCTAACTACACAATCTGGGGCAAGATCACCAAAGGGTTAGATCTTGTGCAGAAAGTTGGCGCAGTGGGCGCATATCAAATGAGTGGAACTCAGGCGATGTATGCCGGAGATGGATATCCAATCCAAACCGTCGAAATTCTTAAGGCGTCAGCTAAGTAACCTTTAGTTTGTATTGACGATCTTAAAAGCTTCAGCGATACGACCTTCAGGAAGTTGACCAGCGCCTGCATTGCGCTGGCCCCATTCACGTAACATCTCTTCGAGATTTTCCACATGTCCTGTCTGCGATGAATGCTCTTTAAGAGCTGCAATCTTAAAGTGGAAAGTATCAGTGATATCAACAAAGTGATCAGGTTGCGCATGCCCCTGCATCCAAACTTCCTTGACCTTCCAAGGTTCTAACTTCTCCTGCTCAAGTAGATCAGTAAATGCAAATGGATTTCGTGCATCGGGATAGACGGCCTGAATAGTTGCTTCACCTGCAGCTAAGTGATCGGGGTGGCTTGCTCCAATACGTTCCCAGTTACGTTCAGGAGATTGGCACAAGATGCGATCTGGCTGCACGCGACGAATCTGGCGGACAATATCTTTACGCAATGCAATAGTTGGTTCGAGATGACCATCGACATAATTTAAGAATGTGACATCGCTAATTCCAAGGGCTGCACATGCGGCACGTTGTTCACGTTGGCGCACCGCCGGCATCTCTTCCTTGCTATAGCCAGAGTTCTCGCCGCCTTGATCGCCATTGGTGCAGAGAACGTATGAGACTTCAATTCCCTTAGCTACCCACTGCGCGATAGTTCCTGATGCGCCAAAGTCCGAATCATCGGGATGGGCATTGATTACTAAAACGCGCTTGATCTCTGAATCTGATAACGGCTCCATGACATACAAGCCTAATAGACTCCCCGCCATGACAACGACCGACCCATTGCTCGACGGACTCAATCCGCAGCAACAGAAGGCCGTTGCCCACGCCGGTTCTCCACTATTGGTAGTCGCAGGCGCTGGATCTGGAAAGACGCGAGTTCTTACTCGTCGTATCGCCTACATCATGGCTCGTCGTGAAGTTCGCCCCTACGAAATCTTGGCAATTACCTTTACCAATAAGGCAGCTGGCGAGATGAAAGAACGAGTCACTGAACTCGTGGGGCCGGTCGCGAAATCAATGTGGGTCTCAACTTTTCACTCATCCTGTGTGCGCATGCTCCGCCAAGAAGTCGAACGACTTGGATACGGCAGCACCTTTAGCATCTATGACTCTGCCGACTCTCAAAAACTCATCTCTCGTGTCATGGAAACTCTCAACATCGACCCCAAGCGATATCCAGCGCGCCAATTTCAAAACCTTATTTCCAATGCAAAGAACGAACTGCAGACGCCTTACGAATATTTAAGCCACGCTACTAATCAATTCGAGACCATTGTTGCCGATGTCTACACCATGTACGAGAAGCGCCTGCAACAAGCCAATGCCATGGATTTTGATGATCTGATTATGAAGACTGTGCAGGTCTTGCAGAAGTTCCCTGAAGCCAAAGCGCGCTTTCGCTCCCGCTTTCGCCATATCTTGATCGATGAATATCAGGACACCAACCATGCGCAATATCAATTGGTAAAAGAGCTCACTGGCGTCGAAGGCGATGGCTTCCCGCTCGCCGAACTCTGTGTCGTAGGAGATGCCGATCAATCCATCTACGGATTCCGTGGCGCAACGATTCGTAATATCTTGCAATTCGAAGTCGATTACCCCAACGCTGCAACGGTTCTGCTAGAACAGAATTACCGCTCTACCCAAAATATTCTCAACGCAGCTAACGCCGTCATCACAAAGAATGAATCTCGTAAAGAGAAGAATCTCTGGTCTGATGCCGGGTCTGGCGCGCCGCTAGTTGGTTATGTCGCCGAATCTGAATATGACGAAGCAGAATTCATTAAATCTGAAATCCGATCGCTGCAGGATATGGGCCACTCGAATCCGGGTGATACAGCGGTCTTTTATCGCACCAATGCTCAGTCACGTATCTTTGAAGAAATCTTTATGCGCGCAGCAATCCCTTATAAAGTCGTTGGTGGGCTTCGATTCTACGAACGTAAAGAGGTAAAGGATCTGCTCGCCTATCTTCGCGTGTTGGCCAACCCAGATGACGAAGTCTCTATCCGCCGCATCATCAACTTACCTAAACGCGGTATCGGAGATCGCGCCCTCGAAGAAGTTGAAATCTTTGCCCAAGCACAGGGCATCTCTTTCTGGAACGCACTCCTTCGAGTATCTGAAGCGACATCCGTTCCCAATAAAGCTGCGCAATCAATCAGCAACTTCACCTCTATGTTGGTGGCGTTGCAAACACTTGTTGAAGCAAAGACAAAGCCTTCAGTCATCATCGAAGCAGTTCTTGAACAATCGGGATTACTGACCGAACTTGAATCCAGCAAAGATCCGCAAGATGAAGTTCGCGTTGAAAACCTTAAAGAACTTGTCTCAGCATCAATGGAATATGAAGAGCGCCCATTTGATGAACTCGGAGAAGATGAGGAGATTTCACTCTCCGGATTCCTCGAGAAAGTTTCTCTTGTGGCCGACGCTGACGAGATTCCTGATGGTGAAGACCACGGGGGAGTCGTTACCTTGATGACGCTTCATACTGCAAAGGGACTTGAATTTCCCACAGTATTTCTTACCGGCATGGAAGATGGAATCTTTCCTCATGCACGAACACTTGATGATCCAAAAGAGATTGAAGAAGAACGTCGCCTTGCCTACGTTGGTTTAACGCGTGCTGAAAAACGTCTCTACATTTCGCGTGCTGAATACCGTTTAACTTTCGGAACACCGAAGTACAACCCAGGCTCTCGCTTTCTTGATGAAATTCCATCAGATCTCATCGAATGGAAGAATGAAGGTCGCAGCACTTTCACCACCTCATCTGCAGTTCGTAAGTCGCGACTTCCATCTGGTCCACCACCACGAGCAACAGGCAAGACATCCACTGCAATGGTTCTCGAAGTTGGTCAGCGTGTGTCACATGACACATTCGGATTAGGAACCGTTGTGGCCCTTGCTGGCGAGGGCGATAAATCAGAGGCCACCATTAACTTCGGCCAGTACGGCGATAAGCGTCTTCTCCTGCGTTACGCCCCTGTCACAGCACTCTAAATAACCACTTAGGATTGAGCCCTGTCCAGCCTCTCTCTTAAGGAGCCTACGTGGATCTATACGAATACCAAGCCCGCGATCTTTTTGAAAAGCACTCTGTCCCTGTTCTGCAGGGCGCAGTTGCAACAACGCCTGAACAAGCGCGTGATGCAGCAAGCAAGATGGGTACCAAGGTCGTCGTTAAGGCTCAGGTAAAAGTTGGTGGACGCGGAAAGGCAGGCGGAGTAAAGCTTGCAGTAGATCCAGCAGATACATTTGAAAAGGCATCTGCAATCCTTGGTATGGATATCAAGGGCCACACAGTTCACAAAGTGATGATTGCCCAAGCAGCACCAATCGTTGATGAGTATTACGTGTCAATTCTTCTCGATCGCTCCAACCGCACATTCCTTGTTATGGCATCTGTTGCCGGTGGAATGGATATCGAAGAAGTTGCACACACTGCCCCTGAAAAACTTGCCAAGGTTCCCGTGAGCGCAGTTGATGGAATCTCACTCGCTAAGGCAAAAGAGATTGTTGCGCAGGCAAAGTTTCCTGCAGATGTTGCCGATCAAGTAGCCGATGTATTGGTCAAGCTCTGGGAAACCTTCCAATCTGAGGATGCAACTCTTGTTGAAGTAAACCCACTCGTGAAGACCGAAGATGGTCGCATCGTCGCACTCGATGGCAAGGTCACTCTCGATGAGAACGCAGATTTCCGTCAACCAGATCATGAAGCACTTGTTGACCATGACACTGCAAATGCTCTCGAAGCAGCGGCAAAAGAAAAGGGACTCAACTACGTCAAGCTCGATAACGGCCAAGTTGGAATCATTGGAAACGGTGCAGGACTTGTGATGTCGACTCTCGATGTTGTTGCATACGCCGGCGAAAAGTTCGGTGGAATGCGCCCAGCAAACTTCCTTGATATCGGAGGAGGTGCATCTGCGCAGGTAATGGCTGATGGACTTTCAATTATTCTCGGCGATCCCGATGTAAAGAGCGTATTCGTCAACGTATTCGGTGGAATCACTGCATGTGACGCTGTTGCAAACGGAATCGTTCAAGCACTTGAACTCCTTGGACCAAAGGCGACAAAGCCAATCGTGGTTCGCCTCGATGGAAACAATGTCCTCGAAGGACGCGCAATTCTTAACGCTGCAAACCACCCATTGGTTGAGCAAGCTGAAACTATGGATGGAGCAGCATCTCGCGCTGCAGAATTGGCGGCGAAGTAATGTCAATCTTTATAAACGCATCAAGCAAGGTCATCGTTCAAGGTATGACTGGTTCTGAAGGAACCAAGCACACCCGCCGTATGTTGGCTTCAGGTACCAAAGTTGTCGGTGGAGTGACACCGGGCAAGGGTGGACAGGTCGTCGATATCGACGGTACTTCACTTCCTGTCTTCAACACAGTCGCAGAAGCAATGGCTGCAACGGGTGCCAATGTCTCCGTTGTATTCGTTCCACCCAAGTTTGCAAAGGCTGCAGTTATCGATGCCATCGATGCAACAATGCCACTGGTCGTTGTTATTACTGAAGGAATTCCTGTGCATGACTCTGCATTCTTCTATGCATATTCAGTACAGAAGGGCACAACCCAAATCGTTGGTCCTAACTGTCCAGGTCTGATTAGCCCCGAGCAATCAAATGTCGGCATCATTCCTGCAGATATTACAAAGCGCGGACCAATTGGACTTGTTTCAAAGTCAGGAACACTGACTTACCAGATGATGTATGAACTCCGCGATATCGGATTCTCAACAGCTGTTGGAATCGGTGGAGACCCAGTTATCGGAACAACTCACATCGATTGCCTTCGTGCATTCCAAGATGATCCTGAGACAACAGCGATTGTGATGATTGGCGAAATCGGTGGAGATGCAGAAGAACGCGCAGCAGCATTTATCTCTGAATATGTAACTAAGCCAGTTGTTGGATACGTTGCAGGTTTCACTGCTCCTGAAGGTAAGACGATGGGCCACGCTGGTGCCATCGTTTCGGGTTCTTCAGGAACAGCGCAGGCTAAGAAAGATGCGCTTGAAGCAGCTGGCGTCAAGGTCGGACAGACTCCAAGTGAAACTGCGCAGTTGATGCGCGACATCCTAGGTCGCTAGTTCTCCCATGCAACGCGTCCTCTCGGTCTCGTTGTCTCATGTGATACGTAGCGCTGCTTTTCTCCTGCTTCCATTTTCATTTATTGCACTGATTGCTTGGGCAACTGCAGGAAGTGCAAGTGGAAGCACCACTGATCCCATCCGTGGCGCGGTCTGGATCTGGTTGGGTGCACACCACATCCCATTTCAATTGGCGCTACCTCCCACCGGAATTGCTGGGTACCTCACTTACTTACCTATCGGGGGAGTAGTACTTCCCTTCATCGCAATCCGCTCTGCATTTAATCGCGCCATTGATCGCCTGCAAGGAGATTTCCACGATATCAATGGCGTGCGCATCATCTTCTCAACTTTGTACGCGCTCTTGGTTACTGCACTTTCATTCTTGAGCAGATCTGATGCAGTCTCACCGCAGTGGTATCTGGCGCCAGTAATTGCATTTCTCCTTGCACTCATTGCAACGCTTACTGCAGGTGTGCGAGTTGCGCTATCGCGTCCAGTGCGTATCGCTTTACGTATCTGGGCAATCATTCTTGGTGCATCTCTGATTGCAGTTACCATCTTGATCTTCACTAACTTTTCTCAAGTCAAAGACATCACGACAACGCTTCAACCTGGTTTCTTTGGTGGCATCTTGCTTCTCTTCCTGAACATTCTCTATCTCCCCAACGCTGCAATCGCGCTAGCTTCTTACTTCTCAGGTACTGGTCTTGCTGTAGGTGCCGGAACTCTAGTTTCTCCACTGTGGTATCACCTCGGACAAATTCCAGCTCTTCCACTCTTAGGAATTCTTCCTACCGGCAAGCAACCGCTTGCACTGATTGCCATCATTGGATTTATTGGACTCGGAGTCCTTCTTGCTCGCTGGTCACTCGTCTATGGAATTCAAGCTCTCATTCAAAGTTACATATTTACAGTGGTGGGCGCTGTTCTATTGGGTTATCTGGCCAGTGGTTCGCTCATCACCGCTGAAATGGGCGCTATGGGCGTATCCATCTGGAAGTTTGCTCTTGCTATCGCAGTTGAAGTGGGAATTGGCGCCGCCGCAACAACTCTCATCATGAATCGCAAGGGTCAATGAAGCGCATCGTCATTCTTGCATCCGGCAGTGGAACTCTGGCCCAAGCAATCTTCGATGCACAGCTTGATGCAGATATCGTTGCAGTAATTTCAGATCAACCCGATGCCGCAGTTCTCGATCGCGCGCATAAAGCACATATTGAAACTTTTACGATTCCGATGTTGCCTGATCGAAGCGAATGGGATCGCGAACTTGAAACCCTTATTGCAGCGCTCAAGCCAGATCTCGTTGTCAGCGCAGGTTTTATGCGAATTCTCTCTGAACGTACTACAAGTAGATTTAAAATTATCAATAGCCACCCGGCGCTCTTACCTCTCTATCCTGGTGCGCACGCCGTCCGTGATGCACTTGCAGCAGGGGCGACAGAAACCGGCACAACCATTCACTGGGTTGATGCAGGCGTAGATACTGGTCAGGTGATTGCTCAGGAACGCGTGGAGATTCATCCTGGAGATACAGAAGAGTCGCTCCACGAGCGCATTAAGATTGTCGAACGAGGTCTCATAGTCGCGACCATTGCAAAACTCTTACCAACTCTGGAGAAGATCAATGGCTAATCGCAAACCAATCCGCCGCGCACTCGTGAGCGTTTACGATAAAGATCGACTTCTCGAACTCGGTCAATGTCTTGCCGATGCCGGCGTTGAAATTCTCTCTACTGGTTCAACTGCCAAGACTCTGCAGGGTGCAGGTTTTGCGGTTACTGAAGTAAGTAGTTACACCGGTTTCCCGGAAATCATGGGTGGTCGCGTGAAGACCTTGCACCCAAAGATTCACTCAGGAATTTTGGCTGATCAGAACAATCCAGAACACCTCAAAGCGATTGCTGATTTAGAGATTGCCCCCTTTGATCTCGTTGTTATCAACCTCTATCCATTTGCCTCAACAATTGCTTCAGGCGCTGATTTTGCTGAATGTATTGAGCAGATTGATATCGGTGGCCCTTCCATGCTGCGCGGAGCTGCCAAGAACCACGGCTCTGTTGCAGTTGTCTGTAATGAAGATCAATACGACCATGTGATTGCATCCATTAAAGCTGGTGGATTTACCGATGAAGAACGTAAGCGCTTAGCTCTCGAAGTTTTCCGCACTACTGCTGAATATGACCTCACCATTGCTAGCTGGCTCGGTTCGACAATCAGCCACTCACTAGAAGATATGGATTGGCTTGGACTTATTTGGAAGCGCGAGAATTCGTTGCGCTACGGAGAGAACCCACATCAGCAGGCAGCTATCTATCGTGGGGGACCCGCAGGAATCGTGAACGCTGTGCAGTCGCACGGCAAGGAGATGTCATTTAATAATTACACCGATGCCGACGCTGCATGGCGCACCGCGCTCGATCACGCCGAACCATGCGTTGCCATCATTAAGCACGCAAATCCATGTGGAGTTGCAGTTGGAACAGATATTGCAGATGCCTATGTAAAGGCACACGCTTGCGATCCAGTATCAGCGTTCGGTGGCGTTGTTGCAGCGAACCGAAAAGTTACAGTGGCAATGGCTGAACCACTCTCACAAATATTTACAGAAGTCATCATCGCTCCTGAATACGAACCAGCAGCGCTTGAAATTTTGATGAAGAAGCCATCCATTCGAATTCTTACCTGTGCTACTCCATTTATCTCTCCACTTGAAATTCGCCCTGTATCCGGCGGCGTTCTCGTGCAGCAGACAGATCTCATCAATGCCGTAGGTGATGATTCTAAGAATTGGAAGCAAGTAACTGGAGCGCCAGTCTCTGCCGATGTGCTGAAAGACCTTACCTTCGCTTGGCGTGCAGTGCGCGCAGTAAAGAGCAATGCGATTTTGCTTGCTAAAGATGGCGCAGCTGTTGGTATCGGAATGGGCCAAGTCAACCGAGTTGATTCTGCCAAGCTCGCTGTAGATCGCGCAGGCGATCGTGTGGCTGGAAGCGTTGCTGCATCCGATGCCTTCTTCCCATTTGCCGACGGCCTAGAAATCCTCACATCTGCAGGTGTTTCAGCGATTGTTCAGCCTGGTGGAAGCGTGCGTGATGAAGAAGTTATTGCCGCAGCAACCAAGGCAGGCGTAGCGATGTTCTTTACCGGCACCCGACATTTCTCACACGCATAACTTTAGAGAATAGGATTGCCATATGAGCGCACAGATTCTTGATGGCAAGGTACTTGCCGCATCGATTAAAAAGGATCTCGCTGCTCGTACTGCGGCCCTTAAGGCAAAGGGAATCACACCAGGACTTGGAACTGTTCTCGTCGGAGATGACCCAGGTTCTCATTCTTATGTTGGTGGAAAGCACCGCGATTGCCAAGAAGTGGGTATCAACTCCATTCGCGTAGATCTTCCTGCAACTGCTACTCAAGCTGACATCCTTGCCGCAATTAAGGATCTCAACTCTGCCAAAGAGTGCACTGGATACATCGTGCAGCTACCACTTCCCAAGGGAATTGATACCCAAGTAATTCTCGAAGCAATCGATCCTAATAAAGATGCTGATGGATTACACCCAATGAATTTAGGTCGCCTAGTTGCAGGCTATGACGCACCACTTCCTTGCACACCACGTGGAATTGTTGAACTCATCAACCACTACAAGATTCCACTTGCCGGTGCAGAAGTTGTTGTCATTGGTCGTGGTCTCACTGTTGGTCGCCCTCTTGGTTTGTTGTTAACTCGCAAGCAAGAGAATGCGACTGTCACACTTACTCATACAGGTACTAAAGATTTAGTGGCCCATACAAAGCGCGCAGATATTGTGGTTGCAGCAATCGGTCAGGCGCACTTCCTCAAGGCTGAGATGATTAAGCCAGGTGCCGCAGTTCTCGATGTCGGTATCTCTCGCACTGATGCAGGTCTGCTTGGTGATGTCGATCCTGGTGTTATGAACGTTGCATCTTTTGTAGCCCCAATGCCTGGTGGCGTTGGACCAATGACACGCGCAATGCTTCTGATGAATGTGGTCGATGCATGCGAGAGATAACAACACTTCAACTTCGCGCCGCATACATCGCGATTTCACTTGGAGTTCTCGTAGGTATCGCAGGATTTGTTCGCACCGGCGCCCTGCTGATTTCAGCGGGAACTGGTGTGATTTCGCTTTCGCAGTGGAATAAGCGCAGAATTGAGCGCTACCTTCCGCTTGCAATCGCAGTTGTGCTCTTTGGTCTGGCTATCGCCCTTCCGAAGGGGTTGTAGAGTTCTCTCGACGTCAAGATACTTATAGATAACGATAAAAAGGATACGTTCATGGCAAAGAAAGTCACCGTTGTAGGTGCAGGTTTCTATGGTTCAACCACTGCTCTTCGTTTAGCTGAGTACAACATTTTCGATGAAGTTGTCCTCACAGATATCGTCGAAGGAAAGCCCGAAGGTCTGGCACTCGATATGAACCAGTCGCGTTCCATCGAAGGTTTTGAAACAAAGATCACCGGAGCAACCACAACAGCTGAAGGCGCTGGATATGAAAAGACTGCCAACTCTGATGTCGTTGTCATCACCGCAGGTCTTCCACGTAAGCCTGGCATGAGCCGCATGGATTTGATCGGCGTAAACGCTGGCATTGTCCGTGGCGTCGCAGAAAATATTGCAAAGCATTCACCTAATGCAGTCATCATCGTAGTTTCAAACCCACTTGATGAAATGACCGCTCTTGCACAGATTGCAACTAACTTTCCAAAGAATCGCGTGATGGGTCAGGCAGGAATGCTAGATACCGCACGCTTCACCAACTTTGTTGCTGAAAAACTTGGCGTTGAAGTGGGATCAGTAAAGACTCTGACTCTCGGTTCACACGGTGACACCATGGTTCCAGTTCCAAGCCGTTGCACTGTTGGTGGCGTTCCACTCTCAGATAAGTTGTCACAGGCAGAGATTGATGAACTCGTCGATCGCACCCGTAACGGTGGCGCAGAAGTAGTTGCGCTCCTGAAGACAGGTTCTGCTTACTACGCGCCATCTGCAGCCGCTGCTCGTATGGCAAAAGCTGTTATTGAAGATTCCGGTGCAGTTATGCCAGTGTGCGCATGGGTTGATGGCGAATATGGAATTTCAGGTGTCTACCTCGGCGTCGAAGCCGAAATCGGCAAGACAGGAATTCGCAAGGTTGTAGAAAGCAGTCTCACTGATGCAGAAGTTGCTTCTCTTAAGGAAGCAGCAGAAGCAGTTCGCGCTAAGCAAGCAGATGTAAAGGATATGTAACGATGGCAAAGATCAAAGTAGAAGGAACAGTTGTAGAGCTCGACGGCGATGAAATGACACGCATTATGTGGCAGTTCATCAAGGATAAGTTGATTCTTCCTTACCTCGATGTAAACCTTGAGTACTACGACCTCGGTATGGAACATCGTGATGCAACCGATGATCAGGTCACCATTGATTCAGCAAAAGCTATCCAGAAGCATGGCGTTGGCATTAAGTGCGCAACTATTACTCCTGATGAAGCTCGAGTAGCTGAGTTTGGTCTTAAGAAGATGTGGAAGTCTCCTAACGGAACTATCCGCAACATCCTTGGCGGCGTCATCTTCCGCGAACCAATCATCATCAGCAACGTTCCACGTCTAGTTCCTCACTGGACCAAGCCAATTGTTATCGGTCGTCACGCTTTCGGTGATCAGTACCGCGCAACAGATTTCAAGGTTCCAGGTCCAGGCAAGCTCACACTTTCCTATGTTCCTGAAGGCGGCGGCGCAGCCCAAGAGTTTGAAGTCTTTGATTTCAAATCTTCAGGTGTAGCGATGGCTATGTACAACGTCGACGATTCAATTCGCGACTTTGCACGTGCATCTCTTAACTACGGACTTCTTCGTAAGTTCCCTGTCTACCTTTCAACGAAGAACACCATCCTTAAGGCTTATGACGGTCGCTTTAAAGATATCTTCGAAGAGATCTACCAAGCCGAATTCAAAACACAGTTTGAAGCAGCTGGAATTTGGTACGAGCACCGCCTCATCGATGACATGGTCGCTATGTCACTTCGTATGGAGGGTGGCTACGTCTGGGCATGTAAGAACTACGACGGCGATGTTCAATCAGATACCGTCGCACAGGGTTACGGCTCACTTGGTTTGATGACTTCGGTATTGATGACACCAGATGGAAAGGTCTGCGAATCAGAGGCTGCTCACGGAACAGTGACACGTCACTACCGCGATCACCAAGCTGGCAAAGAGACTTCAACGAACCCAATCGCATCAATCTTCGCATGGACACAGGGCCTTGCCCACCGTGCAAAGCTTGATAACAATGCAGAGCTTGCCAAATTCTCAAAGACTCTCGAGCAGGTATGTATCCAGACAGTTGAAGAAGGAAAGATGACAAAAGATCTTGCACTTCTCATTGCACCTGATGCTCCATACCAAACCACACAGCAGTTCCTCTCATCAATCGATGAAAATCTCAAGAAGGCAATGGCTTAAGTCTTAGACTTAACACATCTATGAATCAGAGCTCAGGTGCAATCGCACTTGTCGGTTCTGGCGAATATTCAGTACAGATGCAGGAGCTTGAAACGCAGCTCCTGCATCGTGCCATTTCTAGAGGTAAGAAAAATACTTTTGTTCAGATTCCCACTGCTTCTTCGCATGAAGGTGAAGCAAGTCGAGCCAAGTGGAAGCGTTTAGGCCAAGAGCAAGCCGATCGCATTGGCAGTGAATGTATCTACTTGCCGATTCACGAACGTGAAGATGCGGTTAATCCAGAATTCGTCGATGCAATTGATGGTGCGGGCCTCATTTACTTCTCTGGGGGAGACCCGCATCGAATTGCGGAAGTCTTCAATAACTCACCACTTTGGCAAGCAATTGAAGCTCAGTGGAAGTCTGGAACTTCATTGGCTGGATGTTCTGCTGGAGCAATGGCATTTGGCGGAACCATTATGGGAATTCGAAAGTCGCAGCATGCGGCGGGGCTCAATTTATTGCCGGGAATCGAAGTCATTCCCCATTACGACAAGATGCTGGGCTGGTTACCAGATCGAGTGACATCCTTCATTACTCGTGGTGTTTCTGATGCGACCTTGCTTGGGATCGATGAGAACACAGCGCTGGTTTACACCGATGCATGGCGCAAGTTTGGCCGGGGAAATGTGCATGTACTTAGGGGCACCTTAGATATTGAGAAATAAAAAACCCGCCGCACTTTCGCACGACGGGTTTTTTAATGAGTTTTACTTAATTGATACGCGCTCCTGATGTCGCATCGAAGAGGTGAACTGCACCAGCAACATTTGCGACAGTAACTGTCTCGCCTGGCTTTGGAGGATTCTTTGGATCCCAGCGAACGATTACTTGTGCGCCTTCATCTACTGAGTTTGCAAACTTCACATTGCTATCAGCTGGCTTTCCGTAGACGAATGCATCTGAACCGAGTTCTTCAACAACTTCGACGAGAACGTGGAAGCCAGTAGAAGCTGGCGCCCATCCTTCTGGACGGATACCGACCGTGACAGATGAACCAGCCGATGCTGGAACATCAATGTTGAGATCTCCGAGCTGAGCCTTTCCGCCTGATACAGGAGCGGTGAGAAGGTTCATTGCAGGAGAACCGATAAAGCCTGCAACGAATGCATTTGCTGGCTTATCGTAAAGATTACGTGGTGTATCAACTTGCTGGAGCAAGCCATCCTTGAGAACTGCAACGCGATCACCCATAGTCATTGCTTCAACCTGGTCGTGTGTTACATAAACAGTTGTAATTCCAAGGCGACGCTGCAACGCAGCGATCTGTGTACGAGTTGCAACGCGCAACTTCGCATCAAGGTTTGAAAGTGGTTCGTCCATCAAGAACACCTGAGGTTCGCGAACAATCGCACGACCCATTGCAACGCGCTGACGCTGACCACCTGAAAGAGCCTTTGGCTTGCGCTCTAGGTATGGCTCGAGGTCGAGCAACTTTGCTGCTTCGCGGACTCGCTTGTCGCGTTCTGCCTTATCGACTCCTGCGATCTTCAGTGCGAAGCCCATGTTCTCTGCAACAGTCATGTGTGGGTAAAGCGCATATGACTGGAAGACCATCGCGATATCGCGATCTTTTGGTGCAACGTTTGTGACGTCACGATCACCAATAAGAACTCGACCACCGTCGATCTCTTCAAGGCCTGCCAACATACGAAGTGATGTTGACTTACCGCAACCTGATGGTCCAACAAGAACAAGGAACTCGCCATCTGCGACGGTGAGGTTGAGCTTGTCTACAGCAGGAGCTGTTGTGCCCGGGTAGATACGTGAAGCATTTTCAAATACAACTGATGCCATTTTTTACATTTCCTTATCCGGGCAGGTACGTGCCCGACGGTCCGAGGATGAAGGTGCTGGTCGGTTGACCAGCGTGGGAAAGGTTATGGCACAGGGGAGCGTTTAGGAAGGGCAGTCGGTAGACTTCTCACATCATGGAAAGCCACCCCCCGGGATCTATCTACTCTGCGATAGCCCTTGTTGTTACCCTCATCTTTCTCGGAGCGCTCTTCGTAGCCGCTGAAATTGCCCTCATCTCTCTGCGCGAGAGCCAGATCAAGCAGTTGGCCACCAAAGGCAAGCGCGGCGCCAAAGTTGCTCAGGTTGCTGCAAATCCCAACCGACTCTTAGCCGCTCTCCAAGTTGGCGTCACCGTCACTGGATTTCTCTCTGCAGCGCTCGGCGCTGAAAAACTTGGCGTCTATGTCATTCCTTGGCTTGAAGATTTAGGCATCTCATCAAAGTCTGCGAACACAACTTCTTTGGTTGGTGTCACTCTCGTCATCGCTTACTTCTCATTGGTCTTTGGTGAACTTGTCCCAAAGCGTTTAGCTCTCTATCGCACCGAAGAGATTGCACTTGCATCTGCTGGAATCGTGCAAGTTCTCACCAATCTTTTCCGCCCCATCATCTGGATACTTTCCCATTCAACCAGCATCGTCGTGCGTCTCTTTGGAATTGATCCTAAAGAACAACGTGCCCAAATTTCTGAAGAAGAACTTCTCGATCTCGTTGCAGGTCACGCCGCACTCACTGATGAAGAACGAGACATCGTCGAAGAAGTATTTAATGCCTCAGAACGACAGGTGCATGAAGTCATGGTGCCGCGCACTGAAGTGGATTTCATGGATGCATCGTTGACGGTGGGTAAGGCAATTGCGCTAGCGATTGAAAAGTCGCACTCACGTTATCCCGTCGTGCGCGGATCATCAGATGAAGTCATCGGATTTATTCATGTCCGCGATCTACTCGATACATCTCTTGCGAATTCAAATGCCAAGATTCAAGAACTTGCTCGCAACATCATGTACCTGCCCGGCACCAAGGGAATTCTTCCTGCGCTGACAGAGATGAGAAATCAGCGCCAGCATTTAGCCATCGTTCTCGATGAGTACGGCGGAACAGATGGCATCGTGACCTTAGAGGACCTCGTGGAGACTCTCATTGGAGATATCCGAGATGAATACGACGGCGATGAGAAAGAGATTTCACTCGAATCTCGCACAGGAGACTTTGAAGTTGACGGCCTCATCTCCCTTGAAGACTTATCTGAACAGACTGGAATCGAGCTCCCTGAAGGTCCTTATGAAACCGCAAGCGGTTTTGTCATGCATTACTTAGGACGAATACCTGTTGTCAGCGACATAGTTGGGGTCAACGGCATTCGAATCACTGTGCTTTCCATGGAAGGTAAGCGCGCTGGCCGACTATTGATCTCGCGCAACTACTAAGGCGTGCGAGAATTACAACCATGAAGCGCGTTTTCTCTGGCATCCAGCCAACCAGTGATTCCTTCCACCTGGGCAATTACCTGGGTGCTGTGAAGCAATGGGTAGAACTTCAAGATGGCCACGATGCTTTCTACTGCATCGTCGATCTCCATGCGCTTACATTCGAAACAGATCCCGCACTTCTTCGTAAGCGCACCTTGGCATCTGCTGCTCAACTTTTAGCACTCGGCATTTCACCAGAAAAGTCCACGCTCTTTGTACAGTCACAAGCACCGCAGCACAATCAATTGGGTTGGATCATGGAATGCCTTACTGGTTTCGGCGAAGCAAGTCGCATGACACAATTTAAAGATAAATCTTCAAAGGCCGGTTCCGACTCTGCACGCGTTGGGCTATTTACCTATCCCATGTTGCAAGCTGCCGACATTCTTCTTTACCAGGCGCATTATGTTCCGGTCGGTGAAGATCAGCGCCAACATATAGAACTCACACGAGATCTTGCTGGACGTTTCAACACTCGCTACGGACAAACCTTCCAATTACCTGAAGCCTATATTTTAAAGAACGCGGCAAAGATCAACGATATTCAAGAGCCAACTGCGAAGATGAGTAAATCGTCAGGTGCGGTAGCTGGTGTCATCGAAATTATGGATACCCCTGAAGCAAACTTTAAGAAGATTAAGAGCGCCATGACAGATGCAGGTCGCGAAGTGAAGTTTGATCTTGTAGAAAAGCCAGGTATCAGCAACTTGCTCACAATTCATTCAGCTCTCTCCGGGCGCACAATTGCAGAACTCGAGAATGAATTTGATGGCAAAGGCTATGGCGACTTTAAATCAGCAGTTGCTGAAGTGGTTGTCGAATACCTACGCCCGATTCGTGCCAAGGCGGTCGAACTTCTTGAAGATGAGAAACATCTTTTACAGATACTTCATCAAGGTTCCGAAAAGGCGCGCACAGTTGCGCAGGCAACAATCGATACCACCTATAAGAATTTAGGCGTGGTTCTCTAATGAAGATTCGCGCACTCCTGCTCAGCGTTGCACTTGGTGCAGCGTTCCTCGTTGCACCCGCACAAGCTGCCACACAGCTCAGCGTCGGAGTCGCCTACGACATCGGCGGGCGTGGAGATAAGTCATTTAACGATGCTTCAGCAGCAGGCTTGGATAAAGCCCAGAAGCAATTTGATTTTAATGTTGAGGCAGTAGTGACCGATGGGTCTAGTTCTGATCGCGAAAAGCGCATCCGTTCTCTGATCACAAAGAATTGCAACCCCATCATCGCAATCGGTGCTGGTTACGCCGCAACTCTGCAAGCGCTAGCTGTTGAATTTCCCAATACCCATTTCGCCATCATCAACGATGCAAGTGTCGCAGCGCTCAACGTGACATCAGTAATCTTTGCAAATACTCAAGGCGCCTACTTGGCAGGATTTAGCGCTGCACAAGTAAGCAAGTCCGGAAAAGTTGCGATGATTGCTAATCCTGAGCAGGCCGACATGTACAAGGACGGATTTTCTGCCGGTGTATTTGCTAGCAAGAAGAAGGTAATCCCAATTGTTAAATATGTATCGGGTTCATACTCAGTTGCAACTAATCAGGTTCTTGATGCGGGTGCTGATGTAGTTTTTGTTGCCACACAGGGTTCGGATTCAGAAGTATTTAAAGCAATCGTTGCTCGCAACGCAAAGAAGAAGGGTTCAAATATTGGCCTCATCAATATTGAACCCGATCAGTACATCACTGTCACGGGTGCGACAAAGAGGTTCCTCTTTGCATCTGTTGTAAAGCGGGTGGATAAAGCTATCTACGACATCATCGCTCTCTCTATTGAGAAGAGGCAATATCTCGATATTCTCGACGCCGACGCTGGAATTTATGGCCGCCGTTACGGCATCACGGGTGGCGGCATCGAATTCACGATTCGTTCCAAGGAACTTGCCCGAATGAGCGATCTCATCAACGTGGCAGCTGCCACAGCGGAGAAAATCTCCGCATAGCTTTCAAGTTCAACTTGAGAGTTTTCTCAATTGTTACAAGCCACGCCCCAAAAACAACCTGCGCCTTTTGATGATTTTCTGTGCTCCCTACTAGGCTCACGCACAGAAACACTCAATTATTCCTTGGAGGAAACCTTGAAGAAGACAATTAAGTTTGTAGCAGTTTTCGCTGCTGCAGCCCTTGCATTCGGTGCAGCTCCAGCTGCAACTGCTGCAACAGCAACTAAGGCATGTCTTGCACTCGATACAGGCGGCGTTGACGACAAGTCATTTAACGCATCAGCTTGGGCAGGAGCACAAGCCGCAGCTAAGGCAAATAAGAACATCACTGTTAAGTACCTTGCTGCAACAACAGATGCAGATTACGCACCAAACATTAAGAAGCTTGTAGACGAGAAGTGCAACATCATCGTTGGCGTTGGCTTCCTTATCAACGGCGCAATCGTTGCTGCTGCTAAGGCAAACCCAACTGTTCACTTTGCAATCGTTGATCAGGATGGCGAAGACCACGGTGCAGACGGTTCTGTATACCCAGGAACTAAGTATCCAAACCTCAAACCACTTCAGTTCTCAACAAATGAATCAGCATTCCAGGCTGGTTACCTCGCAGCTGGCGTTTCAAAGACCGGCAAGGTTGCAACATACGGCGGACTTAACATTCCACCAGTCACAATCTTCATGGATGGCTTTGCTAAGGGTGTAGCTCACTACAACAAGGTCAAGGGCAAGATGGTTACTGTTCTTGGTTGGGATACAGCTAAGAAGGACGGAACATTCGTTGGTGGCTTCTCAGATTCAGCTAAGGCTCTTCAGATCTCTAAGAACTTCGAGCAGCAGGGTGCAGACATCATCTTCCCTGTCGCAGGTGGACTTGGTGGAGCAACAGCAGGTAACTCAATGACTTCAAAGAAGTCAGTTGTTATCTGGGTTGATACTGATGGATTCATTGCAGCACCACAGTACAAGTCAGTTCTTCTTACATCAGTAGTTAAGGGTGTTGGAACTTCTGTTCAGTCTGTAATTGCTGACGAAAACGCAGGAAAGTTCTCATCAACAGGTTACAACGGTAACCTCAAGAATGCAGGAACATTCCTTGCTCCTTACCATGACTTGATCCGTATGGTTCCATCAAAACTTCGCACAGAAGTTTCAAAGCTCGGTAACGACATCCGCAGCGGAAAGGTTTCAGCTAAGTAATTAGTTGACCTGTCAGTTATAAAAAACTGGGCTAGCACTTCGGTGCTAGCCCAGTTTTATTTTCTTTTAACTTTCTAATCTGTCTTAAAACTAGTAGATTTACTCTCATGTCACTCGAATTGCGTGGAATAACAAAGCGCTTTGGGTCCCTTACTGCAAACGATTCCATTGACTTGGCTGTTGGCAACGGAGAAATTCACGCAATCCTCGGCGAAAATGGTGCTGGTAAATCAACTCTGATGAATATTGTCTACGGACTCTTGTCGCCGGATGAAGGAACTATCAGCGTTGATGGAAAAGTTGTCGATATCAATTCACCACTTGATGCGCTAGCTGCTGGAATCGGAATGGTGCATCAACACTTCATGCTGATCCCCGTCTTCACTGTTGCGGAAAATATTGTGCTGGGACATGAGAAGACGAAAGGTCCAGGGTTACTCGATCTCGAAGCAGCCCGCAAAGAGATCCTTCGAGTGTCAGCTGAATTTAACTTTGATATCGACCCCGATGCACTTGTAGAAGATCTACCTGTAGGACTTCAGCAACGCGTTGAGATCATCCGCGCGCTTATCTATGATGCAAAAGTTTTGATTCTCGATGAACCTACGGCGGTCCTTACTCCGCAAGAGACTGACGAACTCCTTCGCAATATGAAGAAGTTGAAGGCAAATGGAACCTCGATTGTCTTTATTACCCACAAGCTGCGCGAAGTAAAAGAGGCAGCGGACAAGATCACCATCATACGTCGCGGCAAAGTTGTAGGAACTGCCTCTCCATCTGCATCGCAAGAAGAACTCGCTTCTCTCATGGTTGGTCGCCCAGTGTCACTCGATGTCGAGAAGAAGGCACCTACTCTTGGCAAAGTCATGCTTGATGTGAAGAACCTCAATATCTCTGATCACACCGGTCGCTCGCTCGTGAAGAACGTATCTTTCGAACTTCGTACAGGTGAAATTCTTGCGGTGGCTGGAGTTCAAGGTAATGGCCAATCTGAACTTGCTGAAGCAATCGTTGGATTACAAGAACATGTACACGGAACTATCTCTCTCGACGGAGTTGATATCACTAAAGCTTCAGTTCGAGAGGCGCTTCATTCAGGTATCGCATTTGTTCCGGAATCACGTGAAGAAGATGGCCTCATAGGCTCATTTAGCATCGAAGAGAATCTCATCCTTGATCTCCACGACCTACCGCCCTATGCCAAAGGTCCTGTTATTTCACCAACCATTGTTTCCCAAGAAGCAGAAAAGCGCGTGACCGAATTCGATATCCGCACCCAATCTGCAAAGGATTCAGCATCGTCACTCTCTGGAGGAAATAAGCAGAAGGTTGTCCTTGCCCGCGAACTTTCACGCCCCGTCAAACTTGTTGTTGCATCACAGCCAACTCGTGGTCTCGATGTTGGCTCTATCGAATTCGTGCACGAACGCATCATCGCTGAACGTGATTCAGGTCGTGCAGTATTGCTCTTCAGTACCGAACTTGATGAAGTCTCTGCACTCGCAGATCGCATTGCAGTGATGTATCGCGGCGAATTCATCGCCATTGTTCCGGCAAACACATCCCGAGAAGATCTCGGACTCTTGATGGCGGGAGTGAAACCATGAAGCTCAAGAAGCTCATTCTTCCTGCGCTCTCATTTGCGATGGCGCTCTTCGTCAGCGGCCTCCTTGTTGCATTCTCTGACTCCACTGTATTAGCACTCAAGGGCAATCCACTTTCCATGTTGTCGAAAGGGCTATCCACTGCTGGCAATGCATATTGGGCGCTCTTTCGTGGATCAATCTTTGATCCACGTTTAGCCGAAGGACATTTCTTCCAAGGCTTCTATCCACTCTCTGAAACCCTTGTTGCTGCATCTCCTCTGATTCTCACTGGACTTTCTGTCGCACTCGCCTTCCGTGCCGGGCTCTTTAATATCGGTGCGCAGGGACAATTTATTGCAGGTGCCATCGGTGCAAGCTGGGTTGGATTTACCTTCGATCTACCAACAGGAATTCACGCCGTTGCTGCGATTGCAGCAGCAATGCTCTTTGCCGGACTCTATGGTGGATTCGTTGGATTTCTCAAAGCGCGCACTGGTGCACATGAAGTGATTGTCACCATCATGCTCAATTACGTTGCTGGCTACTTCTTACTATGGTTGTTGAGTACCACTGCTTTCTTGCGCCCTGGTCGTCAAGATCCATTGGCACCAGAAGTAAAGATGAGCGCACGACTACCACATCTCTTTGGCTCTGAATTGCGTGCAAACTTTGGATTCATCATCGCGCTCTTTGCAGCTGCTGCAATTTGGTGGCTACTCAGCCGCAGTACGTGGGGATTCCGATTCCGTGCAGTCGGTGCAAATGCAGCAGCTTCACGTACGGCGGGAATTTCAGTAGCTCGCGTAACAACTTCTGTCATGTTCATTGCGGGAGCTCTTGCTGGCCTCGGTGGAGCAGTTCAGATTCTCGGATCTGAACCTGCCATGACTGCAGGAGTTGGTGGAAGTTTTGGTTTTGATGCGATCACTGTTGCACTTCTTGGTCGAGCAACCCCAATCGGAACTGTCTTTGCCGCACTTCTCTTTGGCGCACTTCGCGCAGGTGGACTCACTATGCAGGCAAGCACTGAAACTCCACTTGATCTTGTACTAGTTATTCAAGCCCTGGTTGTTCTCTTTATTGCAGCCCCAGCACTTATCAAATCTCTCTTCCGACTCAAGAACGTTGATGCTGGCGAAACCGTAGCTTCGAAGGGATGGAATGGTTAATGAGTACCGTTGAAGCACGTGCGCTCTCAGCGCCAGAACGTCGCCGCAAGCGCGGAATTATCACAATGGCAGGTTTGGGCGCTTTTGCATTGGCAATCTTTGGCTTACTTCCAAAGACGGGACAACCTGTCACCTATAGCTTTGTACTTGGAAATGAGTGGGTGCTTGCCAAAGAGGTAATCGTTAACTCCAAGACTGGCGCTCTCTTCTTCGCCGTCATCGCACTCCTTGCAGTTGCTCTTGCAGCTCTGCAATATCGCGCACGCAAGACAATTCGCATAGCAAGCGGAATCTTTGGCGCTACTTTCTTGATGTCATTCCTCTGCTGGGCAGCTGCAGGCAAGTTCATTCCATTTACCGGACTTCTCCAAGGCGCACTCTTCCTCTCAGTTCCGCTGATTTTCGGTGCTATGGCTGGAGTACTCTCTGAACGATCTGGTGTAATTAATATTGCGATTGAAGGACAGTTGCTTGCTGGCGCCTTTATGTCAGGCGTTATTGCATCCCTTACCCAGAACAAAATTGCCGGCTTACTTGTGGCACCTTTCGCAGGCGCAGCCATCGCCTGGCTCTTGGCAGTCTTTGCGATTAAATATGGAATCGATCAAGTAGTACTTGGCTTTGTTCTCAACGTTCTAGTTATTGGATTAACTGGCTTCCTTTACAAGAAGCTCCTTATTCCATACCAGTCGACATGGAACTCAGGTGGAACCTTTGCTCCTATCGAAATTCCGCTGCTCTCGAAAATTCCGGTCATTGGACCGACTTTCTTTAGCCAAAACATCATCGTCTATCTGATGTATGTCGCTGTCATCATTATTCATATTGCACTCTTTAAATCTAAGTGGGGCCTACGTACTCGCTCTGTAGGAGAACATCCGACCGCTGCTGAATCAGTCGGAATTGATGTCAATAAGATCCGTTTCCGTAACGTGCTTATTGCAGGCGCGGTAGCAGGCCTTGGTGGCGCATTCTTCACACTTGGTGCTGTGGGTTCATTTAGCAAAGAGATGACAGCTGGCAAGGGCTTTATCGCACTTGCTGCCCTGATTTTCGGGCGCTGGAGCCCACTAGGTGCAGTTGCTGCAGCTCTCATCTTTGGTTTCGCAGATAACTTGCAAGGTTTGCTCACCATTACCGGAACACCAATTCCATCTGAATTTATGTTGATGGCTCCATACATCGCAACCATCATCGCCGTCTCGGGATTTGTTGGAAAAGTGCGAGCCCCGGCTGCCGATGGCGTTGCCTATAAACGCGGAGGTGGTTCGCACTAATGGATATCAATTGGGATTTGCTGCGCAGCGAAGCGCTTGGTGCAATGAAGAAGGCATATGCGCCATATTCAAAGTTTCCCGTTGGTGTTGCAGCGCTCGTAGATGACGGACGCATCATCACAGGGTGCAATGTTGAAAATGCTAGCTACGGACTCACACTCTGCGCTGAATGTGGTTTGGTCTCATCGCTGATTGCATCAGGTGGTGGACGACTTATCGCCTTTGCATGTGTCGATATCGCAGGTAATCCCTTGATGCCATGTGGTCGCTGTCGCCAACTTCTACAAGAGCACGGTGGTTCGCGCCTGCAAATGGATACCAATGAAGGAATTAAGACTCTCGGAGACCTTTTACCATGGGCATTTGGACCTGAAGAGATGAATGAACGTTTGTCATGATTGAACCTTTTGCAGCTGTAGAAATCATCGCAGCCAAGCGTGATCGTAACGAGTTAACGGATCCGCAAATCGATTGGGTAGTTGACGCCTATACACGTGGCGTAGTTGCCGATGAGCAGATGTCCGCACTTCTCATGGCAATTCTCCTTAATGGCATGAACTCTCGTGAAATATCGCGTTGGACAAATGCGATGATCAATAGTGGCGAGCGAATGAATTGGTCGATGTTAGATCGCAAAACTGCTGATAAGCACTCCACTGGTGGCGTTGGTGACAAGATCACTCTTCCACTCGCACCTCTTGTTGCAGCATGTGGGGGAGCAGTCCCACAACTTTCTGGTCGTGGCCTTGGCCATACTGGTGGCACTCTCGACAAACTTGAATCTATTCCTGGTTGGCGTGCATCTCTTACCAATGATGAGATGCTCAAAGTATTGCAAGATACCGGCGCTGTTATCTGCGCTGCAGGTGCCGGACTTGCTCCAGCTGATAAGAAGCTTTACGCACTTCGCGATGTCACTGCAACTGTCGAGGCAATTCCGCTGATTGCATCATCAATTATGAGTAAGAAGATTGCTGAAGGGACATCTGCACTCGTCTTGGATGTAAAGACCGGAAGTGGCGCCTTTATGTCAGATCCAGCAAAGGCATCAGAATTAGCTCGCACCATGGTGCAACTTGGTACTGATGCCGGTGTTAAGACAGTTGCACTCGTCACCGCTATGGATGTTCCACTGGGACTTACTGCAGGTAATGCCCTTGAAGTTCGCGAATCTGTTGAAGTCCTTGCAGGCGGTGGACCTTCAGATGTTGTTGAGTTGACGATTCTTTTGGCGCGAGAGATGATTGATGCGGCAGGAATTGTCGGTAAAGATCCAGCAGATGCACTGAAAGATGGAAGTGCAATGGATCATTGGCGCCGCATGATTAGCGCACAAGGTGGAGATCCTGATGCGGCACTTCCGGTTGCGCGCGAACAGCATGTTATTAAGGCAACAAATAGCGGAATTATCACAACGATGGATGCCATGAAGGTCGGCGTCAGCGCATGGCGTCTCGGTGCGGGGCGTTCTAAGCAAGGCGAGAAGGTACAAGCAGGTGCAGGAATTGAACTTCATGCAAAGCCTGGTGATTACATCGCAGCTGGTGCACCGCTCATGACGCTTCACACCGATGAGGCTCCACGTTTTGAGCGCGCTATCGAAATACTCGAAGGTGCTGTCACAATTGTGGAAGGTGGAACAGTCAATCGTCTGCCTCTAGTGTTAGAGAGAATTCAAGGATGAGCGACTTAACTAAGAAGCCAACTGCAGATCAGGTGCGACGTTTACCTAAAGCTTTATTACATGATCACCTCGATGGTGGCCTGCGTCCTCAAACAATTATTGATATTGCCAAAGAGATTGGCCACGAACTCCCAACCTATGACTCTGCCGAACTTGCCGAATGGTTCCGCAGTTCATGTGATTCTGGTTCACTCGTTCTCTACCTCGAGACCTTTGCTCACACTGTTGCTGTGATGCAACGCAAGGAAGATATTGTCCGCGTAGCCCGTGAATGTGCAGTAGATCTTGCACGCGATGGAGTCGTCTATGCCGAAGTGCGCATGGCTCCTGAACTCATTACCGAGAAAGGGCTATCACTTTCACAAGCCATCGAAGCAATTCTTCAAGGATTCCGTGAAGGTGAAGCGGAGGCAAAGGCTGAGGGCAACACAATTCGAGTGATGTCACTGCTATGTGGAATGCGTCAGAATAATCTTTCACAAGAAGTGGCAGAACTTGCAGTTAAGTATCGCGACCAAGGAGTTGTGGGATTCGATATTGCAGGACCTGAAGATGGCTTCCCACCTAGCGATCAGCTCGACACCTTTGAATATCTACGCCGCGAAAATGCGCACTTCACCATTCACGCAGGTGAGGCTTATGGCTTGCCATCTATCTGGGAAGCAATTCAGTTATGTGGCGCAGAACGATTAGGCCATGGCGTGCGTATCACCGACGATATCGATTTCAATCACACCCCGCCTCGCCTTGGTCGCCTCGCTGCCTACGTGCGTGATCGCAGAGTTCCTCTTGAGATGTGTCCATCGTCAAATATTCAAACTGGTGTTGCGGATTCATTCGCACACCACCCACTCGCACGCCTTGCCAAGCTTCGTTTCCGCGTGACTATCAATACCGATAACCGTTTAATGTCAGCAACATCAATGACTCGCGAAATGACTGAGATGGTCAATCAATGTGATTGGACTTTCCAAGACTTACAGCGTGTGACTATCAACGCTCTCAAGAGCGCATTCATCCCATTTGAAGAGCGCCTGGCAATTATTGAAAGCGTTGTAAAGCCAACCTACGCAAAGATTTCAGAGGAATAAAAACTTATACCCCGACAGAGTGCCAGACAGTCTTGGTTTCCATAAAGGCAAGAATTCGCTTCGGAGTTTTCCCTGAACCAAAGGCATGAATGCGCTTAAGGTTCTCAGCGCCAGCTTCCTTTAGCGCTCCATGTTTCTTCTTCGCAATTCCTGAGATATCGAATCCATCTATATCCATATGCGAGGCTGCCCAGGGTGCTAATTCATCCAATGAACCAGTCAAGATATTGATAACACCCGCTGGAAGATCGCTTGTAGCAAGAACTTCAGCAAATGACATGGCAGGAACTGCCAACCCTCCTGGAACCAAAACTACAGAGGTATTTCCTGACACTATCGCTGCAGCAATCGCATCCATAAACTCAATGAAGCTATCCGAAGATGCAATCGCAACAACTCCCTGAGGTTCCGAGATAGAAAAATTAAAGTACGGGCCAGAGACCGGATTTGTTGAACCGCTGACAGCCTGAAGTTTGTCGCTCCAGCCTGCATACCAAACCCATCGATCAACTGCTTCAGAGACGAGAGCCTTCGCTTTTGCTGGAGTTACCTGCGAGGTAAGAGCAACTTCAGTTTCAAATTGATCTGCTCGCCCTTCAAGCATTTCAGCAATTCGGTAGAGAATCTGTCCTCGGTTAAAGGCAGTTGCTTTTGACCAACCAGATTGAGCAGCACGCGCCGCAGTGACTGCATCGCGAAGATCTTTACGCGAAGCAAGTGCAGGATTGGCAAGGAAATCTCCATTCTTTGCCGTTACTTCAAAGACTCGACCAGATTCGCTACGAGGAAAAGCTCCATTGATGTAGAGCTTGTATGTCTTCTTTACATCTAAACGTGATGATCTCTTGGTAGCCATTTACTTCGCCCCAGTTTCTTTACCAGTTTTCAAATATGCAGCTAAGCCATGCTTGCCGC
>Ga0214921_10000663_pt1 | contig 61939 bp, 64 predicted proteins | sample LL1505_MetaG_FD_177992 | JGI IMG/M metagenome (GOLD analysis project Ga0214921, IMG submission 177992) | Freshwater microbial communities from Lake Lanier, Atlanta, Georgia, United States - LL-1505 | ecosystem: Environmental > Aquatic > Freshwater > Lake | place: USA: Georgia | collected...
TTTATTTTTTTATTTTTTATTTTTAATTTTTTTATTTTTTTATTTTTTATTTTTAATTTTTTTATTTTTTTATTTTTTATTTTTAATTTTTTTATTTTTTTATTTTTTTTGAAATCTCTTCTCTCTCCGCCAAATTATTACTTTTTTGTAGGAATCCTACCAACGATTTTATGCAGTGGTTATATTACTTTTTCAATACATAAATTGCATCATTATGATAGTTAATTATTACTTTGTAATAAAAGTAATACAATTTATTTATCAAAAAGTAATAATTATTTTTATTATTCATTTGAGTAATAAATAATAAAATAAAATACAATAACTCACATATATAAATAAAATAGTTGTGAAAAGTCATGATTTAGTCAACAATTTAGTCATGAAAAAGTCAACAATTTAAATTAAATTAAAATCAACAATATCGTACAACATATTGTATCGATCTATCATACGATTTAAATCCATTGTCTCATTTTGTTTTGCAAAAGATAAATGAGAGACATAAAAATCACAATACAACATATTTTTGAATTGTCTATTATTTACACATTCTACCGTAAGTGTATGCTCATCTTCTATATAACAATCTGCAATTTTATACCACTTTTTTCCTTTATATCCGAAAAAATTAATACTAAATCGTGTATTAATTTCAATACATTTATTAGATCGATGTGTTACAAATTTTTTATAATTTTCTATAAAATAATCATGTAATTTTTCTGCTTTTTTTCCATCTTCCCATAATGAACCACAAAACCCATTCTCTGGATATTCTAATTCCATTAATTGTTTTGGTATTAAATCAAATTCTTGTTGAAAAAATGCAGAAACACCGTTATTAATTGTATTTGCAAATACTAAATCATAATCATTGTTTTTAATAAAATCTATATAATTTGGCAATTGAACTAAGTCTATATATACAATATCATCATCGCATTTTATAATAATATCATTTTCATATCCTTTGGCATAATGATTGTAATAATTTTTCCAACTTTTTTCACATGTATCCATGAAATAAAATCCTTTGTGTTCGGTTGTTTTATATTGTACATGTCCAGGTCCTTCTGTTTTAAAAGATATTATATTTGGTTGTATCGGTTGTATATTGGCTGTCATGATTAATTTATTGTTTTTATAAACATTTATCTTATCATTGATAACAAATTTAAACATATTATATTCTGAATTATTCATTACATTATTCATAGTTAAAGTAAATATTTCTCTCTCTTTGTCTCTAATGACTGATCTATTACTTAAAATAATTTCATAATTATTTATTTTTATATATGCACAAATTCCCTTTATCATTAATTCAAATGAATATTGATTGTCATTGTAGATGATTTCAGGAGTGATTGTATATTCTAAGTTTTTTGAAGATCGTTTCAAATTACTAATTGATTTTAAATATTCTTCATCTTCTTTATTTCTGGTATTATTCCAAAAATGAACTTCATCAATGATTTTTAAATCTAATGCTTTTTGTAAATATTTATTCAATATTTCCAAATTGTTCTTTCTTCCTGCAAAAATAGAGACAATGTTCATTATATGGAATCTATGTTAATTTATTAAATGAAAATCATTATAAAATAATTTTAAGAATTTTAAGTAGTCGATTTTTTTCAAATAATCCAAAGGATTTATAATTAAATTTATAAGGCTGAATCCAATTATTGTATTTTGTCTCTATACGATTGATTTTTAATTGTTTTTTATAGCCACAATATCCAACATAACCTTTATCAATGAGAATTTGTTCAGGTATTACATAAAACAATTCTTTATCATCTGCATTCAACCAATAATAATCGTTGTCTCCAATATCGTAACATTTTTGTTCTCGATTATCATTTATTTTACCATTATTTTTCCAAAGACAAAATACATTTCTATTTTTTACCTTATCTATATACCCAACCTTTTCTTGTACCTTTTTGTCTCCAATTTTGAAATCATATACTATTCCTTCCATATCATTATAAGTAAATTCTAAAAAATCTATTTTTGATTCACGGAATCTATAGAATTCTTTTTCACGTTCTGTATAAATACATAATGGTTTATCTAATTCTTCATAGGTAAACTTTTTAGTAGTTTGATAATAATGATTTAATTTTTCTAGATTATTTGTAATTTCATATTCATTATATTTAGATGTGATACCAATATGTATTTTAGAAACACCATTTAAATCTTCGTAAGGAAATAACCACATACGTTTATCTTCTTCACATACACACAAAATAAGATAATTATCATAAGTTTGATGCATTCCAAACTCATAATGATTATTTCTCTCTGTGGTTTTGACTTGTATACCAATCCATTTATCTTGTATTTCACCATTAGGTCTTGCAATAAGATCTGCTCTGCACCCATCAAACGCTTTATGCATTTCAAATCCTTTGCATATTTCTTTGAAATAATTAATACATCTAAGTTCTGTTTTTAAATATTTTAATTTATCATCTTTCATTTCTTCTTTCTTTTTAATTCCATTTTCTTTTGATTTACATGAAGGGCAAACCAGACCTGTTTTTCTTGAAAAGAATACATTTATAAAGACAACATGTTGATGTCCACAGCTTGCAATATAATTGCATTTTGAGAACTTTTCATCTTTATTTCTTTTTTCATATTCTTCTTTTGTATCTGTAATTTTACAGTTTACTTCTAAGAATTTTGCACATGTTTTATCGTAATCGTACATGTATTAATTTATATTTTTCTTTTAACTTGATTTTTAATATAGTCATTCTAAGTAATTGAATGACTGCATTATGAAGTCGCTCGCACCAAGGATCGAACTTGGACCGAAATGTAACTGCTAATAGTAACAGCATTTTGTTCAGACCACTAAACTATACGAGCATGCAAACCAGTGCCAAATTACTGGCCCAGTTTACAAGTTTGTAAAACCTTGGATTGGGTTTTACATATATAGATATACATTTTCTTTATATTAATTTTTATTCAAAATAATCTATGCAACTACGGCAGGAGCAGACTTCTCGAAGTGAGGGCCCATGAACTTCTGGAGATTGAAGTAGGTAAGGGAATCAGCATCGGCAAGCTTAAGGAGCTTCTTGAGCTTTGGGTCAGGAAGGATGATGCGGCCATTGTCCTTGTCCTGAAGGTTGTTCTTGCGGATGTATGCAGTCATCTGCTTAGTGACATCAGTACGAGCCATGAGGGAACCACGGTCACGACCAAGGAAATCGGCAAGCTCATTGCTGATCTTGGTTGGCTTTACGAAGCCAGAAGGAGCACGATTGCCCTTGTTCTTGTTCTTCTTGGCATTGATCTTATCAAGTACACGAAGCTCCTTCGAGACGTTCTTCTCAAGAGCACGAACCTCAGCACGAAGAGTGGCAAGGTGAGCACTGAGCTCATGAAGAGACTTGTTTAAGTGAACGAACATGTCACTGCACGAAGTCTCGACGCTAATAGGGACAACCTCATTCTCAGATCCCGAAGCAGGAACTTCTACAGTCGATGGAGGAACTACAACTGGCTCAACTACAGGAGTAGCAGGTACATCAGCCTTTGGGGCCTTGGTCTTAGGAGCTTTAGTCTTTGGTGCTTTGCTAGCCATTTATACATATAACTATGACATCTTTTTATATTCATTTTGACCCTAATTAAATTACAGACTGAAAAAGCCATGGTAATGCGTTCGCCGCCTCACTATTTACGAGTGTTAAGGCGGTTAACACATAAATTGCCCCTAAATTTTGATTTTCAGTAGTTTCTGCACTGTTTATGAGTTTGTTTACAATAGTATAGCAATATTTTTTGATCATGAGAGTATCGATATATATACCAGAACTAATAATATGCATTGGAATATCACGAAAAGGTGTACCAAATGGTGGACAAATTAATATTTTTGTTTCATTTAATAATTGTGCTCTATAACTCCAAATATCAAATAATTCTAATAAAAATTTTCTCAAATAAAAAGTATTTAGAGAAGTAAGCCATTCTGATTGTGTATAATTTCCAAACGAATCTATTTTTTGAAACAATTCATTAATTTTATCATCGACAGACATGGTTAATTTTCTAGTATTAGATGTATCATTTATTTCGTGATATGTTTTCTTTAGTAATTTATTATAATGAATTCTTTTTTCAACCATTAAAATCAATTCAGGAGAGAAAATATTTCTAGTATAAGGATTTTTAATATCCTTCTTCTTTATTAAATTAAAAAGAGAAATAATATTGAAACCATAAATGAAGCCATCTACATCTTTATAACTTACAAAAAAATAATAATCTATTTCTTTCATTGTCTCTGTTGTTAAGAAATCTTCCACATTATTGCAAATAGATCTTTTGAATATTGCTGGCCCTTGCGTATGATTAAATAAACGAATTAAATAATTTCTCCATATTTTTTGTATTTTTGCAGCATAATAACCATTTTTTAGAAAAGAATAACATTCTTGTTGTATATCACTTTTTTTTTTATTTTTCCATTTTACATTAAATTTTACCCCAATTGTTTTCAGTTGTAATACCGTGTATTTATTACAATAAATTTTATTAAAATCCGCAAACGAAGTAATTTCAGTCATTTCTTTATAATATATAGATATATTTAATAAGTTTCATAAATTTAATAACATTAATATGTAGTTTGCATTATAAATATGATATATATATAATGACTAGAAAAATGAAAAGTAAAAAAACTATAAAAAACAATAAAAGTAGAAGTATAAGTAGAAATAAAAATAAAAGTAGACGCAAAAGTAGACGTAAAAGTAGACGTAAATATAAATTCAAAGGGGGAACCCCGGATACGGATTCACAGAAAACTGATAAGTATCCCCTAGGAGATGATTCACAGAAAACTGAACCCCTAGGATCACAAGAGTTGTCTGGTTTTAATGAACAGCTTGAACGTAAAAATTCAAAATTTGATGAAGTTGCCCAAAGTGTACCACATTTAAATGAACTTGTACATAAAGATTCAGTATTAATTCGAAGTAATAGCACTGATAAAACAAAGATTGAATCTCAATTTAAAGTTGTAAGAAGAGGAACATTTGTATATTCAGGAAATAATTATTATATAGAAGAAAAAGAACATTTGGGTATTAATCAGGTATTCTTTTTTATTGATTTAAATGTTAGACATAATGCTGGAGAACAACCTCCAAAACGAAGAAGCATAATCATGGATTGTGTTGGTGATATTATGTATACTATAGATGATAAATCATATGAATTAATAAGATTATTTGTAATGGATCCGTATAGAGGACAGGGTATTGGAAAAGCAGAAATGTTATATGCATTGAAAACTGCATTTAGTACTTCTGGTATTGAACATGTCAAATTGATAGATAAGAGGAATACATTTGGTGGAAAACAACTACTTAATAAGAATGGTACACCAGTAAAAAATAAAATGTATGAAAAATTAGGATTTGTAGGAGATTCAAACTTTATGGTTTTAGATAAAAAAAATTTTAGTTTTAAGACAAACGAATATTTTGGAAATGTAAACAACTTTGAAGTTAGAGACACATTGCGGTCTGATCAATGAAAACTTCAATTTGTAAAAATATGAAAACTTCAAAAAAATCCGCATTGAAATGCTTTGTTTTTGTACGATATTGCAATTATTAAAAAATTGATTTAAAGATAATCCCCTACAATATAGTAACAAATGTCGACCATTGTATCCGCCACCGATTTCGTCCCAGCCCAGAATATGATTTACACTAAGCCCAAGGCAAATGCCGCGGGTGGTAAGAGTGTGGGAATTATTAATACGGCAACTCGTAAGTCACTACATGTACAGACACCTCTTATGATGACGTGGGGTGCAAATGTATATGAGAATCCAAATGGAAGCAGTTATGATATTTCGCTACAATTCCCTCGTGAGGAGTTCAGCAATAAGGGTACACAGGATCTACTGCATATGCTCCAGCAGTTTGAGGAGAAGGTCAAGCAGGACGCACAGACGTATAGTCGGGACTGGTTTGGTAAGGCAACCATGTCACGTGAAGTGATCGATGCTCTATGGAGCCCAATGCTAAAGTATCCTAAGAATCAGACAACAATGGAGCCAGATACTACTCGGCCACCAACGCTTAAACTTAAGCTTCCAGCATGGAGCGGCGAATTCAAGTTCGAGCTGTTTGATGTTCAGAATAATGTTTTGATTCCAAATGAAAATGGTGTTACTCCTACTGAGCTAATTCCAAAGGGAAGTGAGATCGCGTGTATTATTCAGTGCGGCGGCATTTGGTTTGCAAATGGCAAGTTTGGTGTGACTTGGAAGTTGTTCCAGGGTGTCGTAAAGCCAACTCAAACTCTCGCAAAGGGTCAGTGTCATATCAAGCTAGATGGTTCAGAAGTCAAGAAGGATGAATCACTTGTCGAGCCAAACTATGATAGTGATGGTGAAACAAATGTTGTACTAGCACCAAGTGCGGTAAGTCAAGTTTCAGCTCCAACAGAAACACCAGAGCCATCAGGTGAACCACCTGCAGAGCCCGAAAAGCCTGTAAAGAAGGTGGTAAAGAAGAAGGCATAAACATTAATCGATATGAAATATAACATCCGATAATTTTGATATATCATAAATATTATTTTTTTCTTGTATAATTGGAATACCTTTTCCGATAAATATTGTTTGTGCATGATTAATTAAAAAACTTACTCCACATAAGTCAAATTCAAATTCATTTTTTGTTTGTACTGTAAGATAAACATGTATATTATTATATATATCAATATCAACATAATGAGGTAAATCTGGAATGATTTTTATTTTATAATGGTTTATTGTTAATTCATGATGCCATAATGGAACATAAATATCATTCAAAATAAAAAGTGATTTATTGAATAATTGGTTTAATGTTGGATGCAATTCATAGTATTCAAATTTTTTTAAATGATTAATAACAGGATTAATAACATGATCAATATTTTCTTTAAAAAAATGTAAAATAGAGACATAATATTTCAAAGTATCGCTATCAAAATAATTGAAAATATCATGATTTTGATCATAATCATCATGATCATTCAAATAATCATACGCGTCTTTGATTTCTAAAAATGTGTCATACGTATTATTATTTTTATCAGGATGATATTTTAAACATGCTATTTTATATTTTTTACGCAATAATGATTGATCAAAATTAAGGGGGAGATGCAATAATTTGCATGCTTTCTCTCTATTCATTACGTATTCTATAAAATAATGTTTAATTTAAAAGTAAATGAATTACAAAAGATTCCAAATGATAAATTGGACGATAATTTGTATTATATTTTTTTATAATTTCGATTAATTCATCCATATTTGGTTTTATATGTCCAGATTTTAATAATGATGAATAAATATAATAAAAACATGTATGCATATTGCAATTGTACGTCAATAAATTATATAGTAATTCTCTCAATAAAAATAAATCATCCTTTTTTTCTTTTACAAATTCAATAATTTCATTACAATAGCTAATATATTGTGTAGAATAATCTATTCCCTTTTTTAAATGAACAATACCACATTTACTTTTTAAGGTAGATGGTAAAAAAGAGACATGTTGAGTTGTAAAAATAAACATAATATTTTTATTACGAATAAATGTATAAAAAATTTGTAATAGTTCATCCTTCATGGTATGAATATTTTTACATAAAATAATATGAGAAGGAAATTCATCTTTCGTTCTAGATGACTCTATAATACAAAATACATGATTAATAAATTCACCCCATATTGCTGTCTCATTTGTTCCTAATAAATCAAAATCTATTTCAAAATGAACATCGCTTATATTAAAATAATAATTTTCACCATTTACCTCTAGTTCTATTTTGCGTTTGTATTTTAATTTAGATGGACTATGTTGACGAATAATATTTAATGCAGCACTTGTTTTATTGGAATTTTCACCTCCAAAAATAATAACGTTCATTAAGAGAATAATGAATTGGTATTTAAATGCTTTAAACAATACAAAATTATTTCAAGTTATAAAATACAAATTTATTTTTGATTGCATTTGTTGCAGCTTTTAGATCACGCGTTCTTGTAGAACATAAATTATTTTGGTTTGTAATATATTGTATATCTGAATTATTTGCCATTGTAACAGAGACACCATTAGAGACAATTGAATTCCAAGAAGTAATAGTTGTTGTTGCTTTTTGTATAATTAATTTATCGGCATAAGATAATTTTCCTTTTGTTAAGGTTGGATCAGCAATTGCAAAGTTATTTATGTATTGCATTGCACAATCTATTTCATCAGATACTTCACTAATAATGGATGCGTTGTTGAAATAGATTTAGGTATATCAATTGTATTTGTTAATAGAATTGTCTCTTTGAATTGTGCAAAAGTATTTGATAAGTTGACATTTTTTCGAAGAGCAATTAATATTGAAGTTAAAAATGCTATATCATTAATAATATTCACTTTTTGTAATTTAGTAGTAAAATTTTGAAATAATGCAATCAACTCATCAGCAGCAGTAGCAAACTCATTGAATCCTTCAATATTAATATCTAATGCAATTGTATTTGTTTGATTTGCAATTTGTGATGCAGCTGCAAATAATTCAGCATAATCATCGATTGAACCTTTACCATGAAAATCTTCACATTTTATTTCAATTGCACATGCTTTTATTTGATTTAATATATCTTTATTATCATCAATAATAACTATATTTTGAGACAAATCTTCATATATTTGTGGAACATAAAGATTTGGATAAGGTGTTGTAAAGATTACATTGGTTTCATTCATATTTCTACTTACATCAATAACATAACCAGGTCCAACCTCAGAGACAAGAGAAACAGGTACAGGAACAGTCGCAGGTACAGGCACAGTCGCAGTCACAGATGCATCGGGTGTAGAGCGTGGGGAGTTCAAGTTGTTTGAGTTATTCGAGCTCATACAGTTTTCTAATATAATTTATATTACAAAATAATTTGCTTATTTAAAATTATACAAAATATTTTATTCATTATAACATCAATGATTTAAATATATCGTATACATCATACTATATGAATCTATATCATAATATCGATGATATAGATTATAAGAAAATATTTTTTTATAAACCAGTTATTAACAAAATTATACATTACAATTATTTTTATAAATTAATATATGATGTCAATATATTTACATTGAATACATTAATTATAAACATAGATATAGATAGTTATGAGATACATGAAGAAATTGGTAAATTTAGAGTATATGTAAAAATGAATCATACCTTTATTGAAAAAATAAAAATGTTAGAAGAGCATATATTAAAACATATATCTAAAAAACAACCAGTATTATCATGTTACAAATTTTTAATTTTTAATAAAAATAATTATGTATTTGATAAATATCCTGAAAAAATAAAATTGGCATTAAGAATATCTGGATTATGGGAAACAGAGACATCTATTGGATTGACTACAAAAATTTATGTAAACGATAATCCAACCAATCATCAAAATTTATTAGTAAACCCATCTACTGTAAAACTTTCTAATACAACTTGTTGAATTGCAGTTACAATAAAATTAAATATCAAAAGAATATATCCATACGTTTTAAATGCATGTTCTTCTTCTACTACATATCCTAATATCGAAATGAATATAATAGCAACTATAAGAACAGTTGAAAACCATGACCACATGAAATATTGTTTTGGAACAGCCTGTTTATTTATTTCATCATAAAATCTTAAATTTATACTTATATTCCACAATAGTACAATGATAAGTATCAATAATGGTTGAAATAATTGTTTCACTGCACTCATGTTATTTTTAGTTGGATCTACTTTTAAAAAAATTAAACCAATAATTGAAAATATTATAATAAAATATCCCCATAATAATGCATTTGCTGCCGCAACAAATGTCAATCCTATTTTTATGATTAGTCCAACAAAGATAAATGCAAAGAATATTTGTTGTCCTTTATCTGCATCAAGTATTCTTTGTGAATAATTTGCTAAATCTCCCATTATCATATAAGTTTATATTTTTTTTCAATATAATCTTTTATTTTATCTATATAATTTGTTTCATCCATATATTCATTAGGAAAACTATAGAATTTTGGTTTTTTCATTTTAGATGTTTTATAAAATATATAATATCCTCTTTCACTTTTACGAATACTTATGTCATCATTAATTTTATTTTGATTTTCATTTATTTTTTTTTGATTCATATAATCGATTAATATTTTCATTTTTTCTTCACTTATTTCTTGATCTTTTATCCATTCAGATATATCATCGCTTTCTAATGCATTTAATGATGTTTTTTCTTTTTTATATTCCAAGTAATAACCATGAGGTCCGTCTTTTATAATCAGGGGATGTTTTTTGTACAATCCACAATGTAAACTTTTGTATTCTGGCTTAACCTCATCAATTTTAATTAACGAATAATTTTTTATTTTTATAATTTGTTCATTTACATTTTTCCAATCAATTACATTATCTAAAAATAATTCCATTTCTTTTGTATAGGAATAATTAAATAACGAATCAAAATATTTATAACAAAACAATGTAACTTTCTCTCCAAGATCTGTAATTTTTAATTTATTTTTTTCTTCAATACATTTACTTTCATGTTCAACAACAATTTCTGTTTCTTTAATGTAGTGAGTAAGAGACAAGTTCTTTGTTTCGATTCTACCTTTTGTAACATATTTTTCAATAGAATCTAAAATAGATGTATAGGTTGATGGTCTACCAATATTTTCTTTTTCAAGACGATTGATTAATTGTGATTCAGTATAATGCAATAATAAATCATCACATTGTTCTTTTGCAATTAAACTACTATATTTTACATTTTTCATAAACTCTAATTTATTTTCTAATTTTATTTTTTCTAATTTTATTTCACTTTCATCTGTTTTTATAATTTTCCATCCTGCAAATTTTGCATGAGAAGAGACATAACGCATAATATGATTCATCGGCATTTGAATTTCATAGGGAGTTTGTATATATACTGCTCTTGACATACATGATTGAAATGTATGTTTGTATATAAAATTATATAATTTATTTATATTTGCATCAAAATCCACAGTATTTATTTTGATATCTGTAACACGAATTCCTTCATGTGTATCTACATTAGAACAGGGCTCGCCAATATATTCTTTACCATATTGGAGACAAATTTGTTTATTTATTTGATCTATAAAAGATGTGCTGTATGCAGCTGTATCCGTTCTCATATAGGTGATTAGTCCATGTTCGTATAAAGTTTGTGCACACATCATTGTTTGTTTTGGACTTAGACCTATATTACTTGCACGTTGTTGTAAAGTAGATGTAATTAAAATAGATGGTGGTGAATAAGTAACTTGAGATGATTCTTTTTTTTCAACAATATAAAATTTATTTTCACATGCTTCTAAAAAGGGTACAACATCTTCTTTATTAATATTTCCTACAAGTTTAAATTCAATATCATGAAAAATACCACTTACTTTGTATTTTGTCTCATAGGATTGATTTTTTATCATTTCTTCTCTTTCATACAACATTTTCAATGCAGGTGTTTGACATCTTCCAGCACTTAATTTATGTTGAATATATTTCCATAAAATAGGAGATATAGTAAATCCAATATATAAATCTAATATTTGTCTAGATTTTTGACTATTTACTTTATTCATATCAATAATAGATGGAGACAAAATGGCTTGTTGTAATGCATTACGCGTAATTTCATGAAATATGATACGAGGAGTTGTCAAAGGAAGTTTACATGCATCACAAATATGCCATGCAATAGATTCCCCTTCACGATCATTGTCAGTTGCTAATATAATGCGTTTAGACATTAAAATTTCTTCTTTTAACATTTTTAATATTTTAGGTTTAGTAACAGAATATTTTATTTCAAATTGTCCATCCAAAATAATTTGAGACAAATCATTCAATGCACGAAAATGTCCACACGTAGCAATAACTTTATATTTATCACCTAAATAACCTTCAATTATTTTACATTTTGAAGGGGATTCAACTATAACCAGATTCTCGGTAAGACCCATTCTATTCTATTTATTATATTTTTATATGATGTTAATATAATGGATATACAAATTATAGTAATTTTAATAGTAATTATAGTATTTTATTGTTTGACTCCTGGTATTTTAATAAATATAAAAGGTAATAAATATGTGATTGCATTAACACATGCTGCATTATTTAGTGTAATTATAATTTTGATACAAAACATATTCACAACAAAAGAGTCTTTATGTCCTGAGGTTCCGAGTTGTGTAGAAAAAACCAGTTTTAGAAACTCAGTTTGGCCATGGGGTAAAGCAGACGGAACACCTGATAATGGATTAGGTGAATGGACTGGATGTGCACCAAGAACAATTGCGTCAACAGGTCAAAGTCCAAATAATACCGTTTATAGAAAGGATGGAAAAACAGCCGTAAGATGTCCAAAAATTAATAATAATCCTCTTCGATCATTTCCATATTTAATATATGATGCTCCAGGAACATATGGACAAAATGCACAAGTTGATTTAAATGCTATTTCAAAGATGAATGCAGCCGACAGGCCGTGTATGTATCTATTAGACCAGTTTTGTGGATATGCAAATGCGTATGATAAAAATGGTAATGTAATCGTAGGTACACAGAAAAATCCACCTCAATGTGGATCAAAATATGATGTACCAACCCGTGTATTAGAAAATACGAATATACTTGCATGTTTAGCAGATCCCCCATTACAATCGGTCAATGGTAACACTGTTGTAAATACTGTTGCTGATCCATTTTTTGATAGTATAAAAACAGGCGGTGTTGGAGCAACATATTATGTAACAAATTAAAGTATAATTTAAATATAATGAACATAATCGTACTTTTACTTTTATTCATTATATTATTTTATTTGTTAACTCCAGGAATTTTAATAAAAATAAAAGGTAATAAATATGTAATTGCAATAATTCATGCATTAATATTTAGTGGAATTATTATATGGTTGAATAATCTATTGAATATACGATATGAATATATGACAGATACAAGTAATAACGATATAAGTAATAATACAAGTAATAACGATATAAGTAATAATACAAGTAATAACGATATAAGTAATAATAAAACTTATGATATAAGTAATAATAAAACTAATACAGCTAATTCTAAGACTATGAATATGGCTAAATGTCCTAAATATTATGTTCATGCAAATGGAGGTTTAGAATCAGAATGCGTCCAATGTCCCATTGTGAATGGTGTTCCATTAGGTGTTATGGGTAAATATGCATTGTGTGCATATTCAAATAGCATTGATAATCGGGGGTATGTAGAAACTATAGAAGAAGGGGGAACATGTTCAGATTCATTAGACACACCAGTTTCTATTGGTAATAATAAAAAACAATTCTGTATTTCGAACACATCAATCAAAACTTCTTCTGGACTAGATAAATTTAATAAAATTACAACTCCATCCAATATAACATATTATCAAAGTAATTAATCATTTTATTTGTGCATTAATTTTCTTATATTCGTTCCAGTCAATATTTCTACCTTTTTTCATTTCCTTTTCCTTATCAATAATCGGATCAACATACATATTTTTTAATAACATACCAATCTCATAAGATGCCTGATAAAATGTTAATTCACCATCTTCTATTTTTTTTAAATAAAACAAAAATTTATAAAATACTTTCAAATCAATCTGATCTCTAAGTAATTTATTATAAATGCTAGTATAATTATCAAATAAAAATCGAGATTCTTTTAAACATTCATCATCAAGAGTTTTCAAATCTACATCAGGATATTTTTTTTTAATATGTAAAATATTGTTCAAATTTTGTGTAATTAAAGAACTATGTTTTAATTGTCGAATTGTCTCTGTATTATCAACACAATCTCCTTCTTTAATCATATCATTCAATTTCAAAACTTCGTTCGGATTCATTAATATATTATTTTTTATTATCTTTATATAAAAAATAATATGTATTCTAAATGAAATATTTATGGGTGATCTAGAATTTTACATTATTAGATTTATTTTCTAGACTTAGATTTAGTTTTACGTTTAGATTTGCCATCACGTTTTACATATCCAAACTTACCCTTTTGAGTAAAGAATCCATATTTTTCTAAACGTTTTTCTTTTTTGGCAGTGTTATGTTTTTTACGCGAAACAATTTCACCATGTTTATTTTGTAATAAATCCTTTTTTTCTAAACCACCCGATGTTTTTTTGGCTGTTCCATGAAAAACTTCTGCTCTAGATCCAAATGTTTTCATATAAAATAACTAAATAAAATAATAATTAATAATAAGATAATTATCTTGAATACGTAATTAAATTTTGTCCACCATTATAACCATTTGGAGTTGATATACTTAAATAACCAAAATTACCAGTAACTTTTACAATAATTGGTTTTAACAATGCAATTGATGTTTTATCACTTTTATTGAATATATATTCATCTCCATTTGGTGCAGTACCGATAAAATAATATACACCAACATTCTTTCCATTTGATGTAACACTCTTATTTTTAGTCATAAATGTTATATAATAATCAGACATGTTAAAGAATACATACGTTCCATTTGTCATGGTATATTGTGTTGTTGAACTATAAGGTATTTTATTATTTGATATACGACTAGGAATAAGATTTCCAGATGAATCTACATCACTATTTGTCAATTGAGTAAATACAATATTGCCTAAATTATCATTTTGAATAACATTGTAGCTATTAATTGGATTACCACTCGTAGTTCCATTTACAACTAATATAGTATCTGCAAAATCACGCGTTGTAGAATTCAATTGTATCGAATTAGTATATGTAATAGGTATCGGATCATTCAAATCCGTAATACTTATATTTGTAAATGCATATGAATGTGGTAAGTAATTATTATATCGTTTATTATAATTTAACATATATCTACCATTACAATATCCTTTTTTAAAAGTATATATTGACAATTTATTGAAGTTTCCAACTATTTTGACGTGTATTATTCCAGAATAAAAATCATAATTTGTATTTCCATCTGGTCCAGGACCTCTTATACGATTTACTCCAGAGACAATAAATATATCTTCTTTACCCTTATTCAAAAATGCGATATATTCGTTCGTATAGAAAATATATGTTCCATTGTAAACACCATATACTGTGGGGGTATTACTATTGGTTACATTATTATTTAAGGTCATTATATTATTTGAAAAATCAATATATACTTTTGTTTGACCATATACCGTCTCTATATTATTTTCATCTATAGGATGGTCATATCTAATCTCTGGTTTAGCTGAAGAAATAGCATCAATATGAAAATTTATTGCATTTGTTGCACCTAAATAACCATATAATTGAGAATACATGCTAATTGGAGTGAATTCTTCATATATACTTATAATTACAGTATCATAATAAAAATTGTAAGTTCCGTCATTTGTTGTTCCATAAATAGTAGATGTAATTGTTTTGTTTATATCACCCTTGTATTGGATACTTGTTTCTTGTCCTTTATTCAATAAAGCAATAGAATAAATTTTTGGAACTTGTAAATAATAGGTACCATAATAAAATAAATAATTGTAATTTACACTAGATGTTGTAAAAAATTTTATACCTAATGTTTGAATAAAAAATCTTACAGAATCATTATAATAAATAGATAATTCGCTTGTTTGTTGTGTTGCAATAGGAATATAAGATGAAAATACATAGATGGGTTGATTAATTTGTAATATTGGTAAAAATGGTTGTCCATAACCCCAGCTATAAGGGTCTGATGATAAAGAATTGAAAATATATATAAGATAAGACATATTAAGGGGTGCATTAAATATTACATATGCACCAGGTGTCCCAGGAACTCCACTATATACAAGCCCATCAATACTTATTGAATTTTTTGTACGAGATATAGAAAAACGTGTATTCAAATTACTTGGATGTTCCAAATTAAATTTATATGAATAGTATGGACGAATATATTCCCCATTATAATTTTTAATCAAAAAAAATTGATTATTTGCATCTACAGTAACATAATATGTATGATCAATATCACGCTGAACATCATTTACACTTATATCTACCTTTGTAACAATTTCAAAGACAAAATTATATTCTTCTGTAGTTAAATCTGATATTATTTTTTCAACATTTGCTAATATTTCATGAGAATTATATTTACCACAAGATATAACCTGATTTAAATATTTTTTGTATAATTTATATTTTAGTATAAATAATAATTTTCGATTTGACTCGTAGTCTGCAGATAATATAGTTGTATAAATATTTGCAGTATTCGAATTTGCATAATTTACGGGCTTTCCTACCTGAATGATTTGTGAAATAAGAGTTTTTCTTGATACACCATTTTGTTGTAAATTATACACAGGCTTACAATTTGGTAAACATAATGATAACTTTCGACTCATATATAATATATATAAAATGTATTATAAAATTGATTTAATTATTATCACTAGTATTATAGTAAAATGGCTTTAAAATCATCTGGAACTATATCTCTAGATGAAAAGTATCAACAGAAAACGGATAAAGAACACATTTTAGATAATCCAGATACATATATTGGATCTATTGAAAATGTTAGTGGACCAATGTATATTTATGATTCAAAAATTATTCAAAAAGATATTGATTATAATCCTGCATTATACAAATTATTTGATGAAGGAATTACAAATTGTCGTGATCATCGTGTTCGTACTGAACAAAAGAAATTGGTTGACGATTCGACCGATGTAGTTACATCTATTCATATTGAAATTAGTAATAATAAAATTACAATGACAAATAATGGTGATGGTATTGATGTAGAAGAACATCCAACTTATAAAATTTGGATTCCAGAAATGATTTTTGGACATCTAAGAACATCCACAAATTATAATAAGGATGAACAAAAAACAACAGGCGGTAAGAATGGGTTTGGATTCAAACTTGTCCTCATTTGGTCAACATGGGGAGAGATAGAGACAGTTGATGCAAAGCGTAAGCTAAAGTATCATCAGGTGTTTGAAAATAATCTAGATATTATTCATAAACCCAAAATTACCTCTTGTAAAAATAAGCCCTATACTCGTGTATCTTTTATTCCAGATTACAAAAGACTTGGACTAGAAGGATTAAGTGATGATATGTTGAAACTATTTCAACGACGAGTTTATGATATTGCAGGTATTACAACAAAGGATGTAAAGGTAAAATATAATGAAGAACAACTTCCAGTAAAAGATTTCAATCAATATATTCAGCTATTTAATGATGAGGACAAGGTATCTGAGACACAAGATTGTTGGTCTTATAGTGTATGTTTAAGTGATGAGTTCAAACAAATATCATTTGTAAATGGGATCTTTACAAGTAAGGGAGGCAAACATGTTGATTATATTATGCAACAAATTACAAAGAAAATGGTGGCATATATTTTGAAAAAGAAAAAAGTAGAAGTGAAACCATCTATTATTAAAGAACAAATTACTATATTCTTGAATAGCACGATTGTAAATCCATCGTTTGATAGTCAAACAAAAGATTATTTGAATACACCCTCATCCAAGTTTGGATCATCCTGTACGGTAAGTGATAAGTTCATTGAGAAGTTGGCGGCACTTGGTGTATTAAACACTTCATGTGAATTAAGTGAAGTGAAAGAAAAGAAAGAATCAAAAAAGACAGATGGAGCAAAAACAAAAACAATTCGAGGAATTCCAAAGCTAATTGATGCAAATTATGCAGGAACAAAGAAATCATGTGAATGTGTCCTTATCTTGTGCGAAGGAGATTCAGCAAAATCTGGTATTGTTTCTGGTTTAGCTGCAAATGATCGTAATATTTATGGTATTTATCCAATGAAAGGAAAACTTTTAAATGTACGAGGTGAGGTACTTAAAAAGATTAATGAAAATAAAGAGATTGCAGAAATCAAAAAGATTCTTGGTTTAGAGACAGGAAAGACATATAAAGATATAGAAGAGCTACGTTATGGTAAAGTATTATTTATGACTGATCAAGATTTAGATGGTAGTCATATCAAAGGATTGGGTATCAATATGTTTGAATGTTTATGGCCATCTTTACTAAAAATTCCTGGATTTATTGGTTTTATGAACACGCCTATCTTGAAGGCAACTAAAGGTATAAAATCTTTGTCCTTTTATAATGATAATGAGTATGAAGCATGGAAGCAATCAACATCTCATGATGGTTGGAAGGTAAAATATTACAAAGGATTAGGAACAAGTACAGGTAAAGAATTTCGAGAATATTTTGAACATAAAAAGATTGTAGAGATAGAAGTTGGAGAGAAAGATACAGAAGATATGGATATGTTGTTCAATAAAAAGAAGGCAGAATTACGAAAAGAATGGTTGACAAATTATGATCGTGATGTACATTTAGATACAAGTTTAACACAAATTACATTGGGTAACTTTATTCATAAAGAAATTATACATTTCTCTAAATATGATTGTGATCGTTCTATTCCAAATTTAATGGATGGATTAAAAGTATCTCAACGAAAGATTTTGTTTTCTGCATTTGAAAAGAATCTTGCGAATGAAATCAAAGTTGCACAGTTTAGTGGATATGTTTCAGAGCATTCAGGATATCATCACGGAGAAGCAAGTCTGAATGGAGCAATTGTTCATATGGCACAAGATTTCGTTGGATCGAATAATATTAATCTTTTGATGCCAAATGGTCAGTTTGGAACAAGACTTCAGGGTGGTAAAGATAGTGCATCAGAGAGATATATATTTACAAAGCTGAATACAATTACTCGATTCTTATTCAAAAAAGCAGATGATGCAATTCTTAAGTATTTAGATGATGATGGAACTCCAGTAGAACCAATCTTTTATGTTCCAATTATACCTATGGTTTTAGTAAATGGTGCTGAAGGAATAGGCACAGGATTTAGTACAAAAATTCCTTGTTTTAATCCCAAAGATCTGATTCAATATATTCGCGACGTGATTCAACATAAAGAACCTAATCGTGATTTGATCCCATATTACAAGGGATTCAAAGGAACAATTCAACAAGAAAATGAATCCCGATTTATTACAAAGGGAATATTCAAAGAAAATAAAAATAAGATTGATATCACAGAATTACCTATTGGAACTTGGAATGAAGATTATATTATCTTTTTAGAAAAGTTGGTAGAAGATGGTACAATTAAAGATTACAAGGATTTGTCTACAGATAAAAATGTAAACATTCAAATTGTAATCAATGCAACCGAAGATATTGAAAAAACATTGAAGTTAACATCAACCTTATCTATTTCAAATATGAATCTGTTTAATGAAAAAGAAAAATTAACTCATTACACAAAACCGCATGAAATCATAGACGATTTCATTGCAAAAAGGATTGGATATTATGAAACAAGAAAGCAACATATTATTCAAGTTTTAGAAAAAGAGTTGGTTCTTTTAGAGAATAAATATAAATATATTCAACAGGTATTAGAAGATACAATTGATTTAAGAAAAAAGACAACAGAACAAATTTATACTATTTTAGAAAATTTTCACTATGTAAAAATAGAGGATAGCTTTAATTATTTAATCAAAATGGCAATGGATAGTGTATCTATAGAAAATGTAGAGACACTAAAAAAACAATATCACACAAAACAAAAAGAATTGGATGTAATAAAGAAAACGCCGATTGAGGAATCTTGGATCAATGAATTGAATGATTTAGAAAAAATTATTTAATACAAGTTCTTTACTATTATATGTATTCAATGGATTTGATAATGGAACAACTAAAGTAGAAGCATCAAATTTATATTGCATGTATCCTTTTACTTCTCCATAAACTTTAGGAACACAATAGTCTATTACCATTCTGTTTAAATCTTCAATTTGTTTTGTAATATTTTCTGGTCTATTTAAAGAATATTGTAAATAAATTCCAGTCATGATTGAATTTAGGACATCTTCATCTTGTTTATCTATGATATATTGATTATTAGAGACTTTATATACTCCTGCTTTGATTCCATTTTGTATAATTTTTCTATTTTCATAAGATAAAAATGCTTTAGAAAGCGAAGATGGTTCTAAAGAATACTTAATTGTATTATAATAATTTGTTTTATCATCAAGTTTAATTTGATCTTGTAAAAAAAGAGGTGTTCCCGAATTCATAAGATCAATACGCCCATTTACTTCAGCCATTTATTATAATAATATATTTTTTTAATATAAATGAATTTTTATATGAAATTGCTTATTGGGACATTAGTATTCTTAATTCTTACATTGGCACTTGTCGGGTATTTTATGGCAATATCAGGAAAGGATCAAGCCTATCCACCATCTATTGCAGATTGCCCTGATCATTATACTTTATCTGGGACTACATGTACTGCTCCAGCATATTTAAATGTTGAAGAGGACCCTGATGTAAGTTGCAATGTTCAAGATTTTAGTAAACAGCAATATACATATGAAGGGACAAATTTTGCAAGTGGAATGTGTGCCAAAAAATTGTGGGCAAACGATTGTAAAGTCAAATGGGATGGTATTACAAACAATGATACTTTATGTTATGCATAAATTTGTAATGTTAAATAAGTTAAATAAGTATAAATAATTAATACTTATTTAATAAATGGAAAATTCAATTATGAATATGGATACAATTTTATTAAAATATATTAAATTGAATAAGCCAATTTATATATATGGGCGTTCAGGAACAGGTAAAACAGAATTATTGAAAAATATAAATCTTCCCTATCATTATTTTTCACTCAATGAAATTAATACATATGAAGAAGTAATGTCTTATACAAATCCATCTATTGTACAAGTAATGACAAAAAATATTACAAAAACAATTATTATTATAGATGATATTGATTATATTCAAATCAATGAAAAAAAAATATTAAATGCATTTATTAAACATTTTAAATATGAGGAAAAAAAAAGTATCAAAAGAAATTATACAATTATCTTTTGTGGAACAAATTATTATGATAAAAAAATAAAAGAGCTTATCAAATTATGTAACGTTATCAAAATGGAGACACTATATAAACCACTTATATATAATAATTATGAAAAAAATATTCAAAATAGTATTAAAAAAATAATGAATAAAGAATTTAGGAATGATTTCATTATTGAAAATGAAAAAGCAACACAATCTTTATTATTTCATGAAAATCTAATTGATATTATCAAAAAACAGGATATACCATTTTATTATAAAATTTTAAAAAATTTATGTGCAGGAGATTATTTTGATAGAATAAGTTTTCAAAAACAATTATGGATATTTAATGAAATGACCTATTATATTAAAATATTATACAATTATTCAATGTATAATAATTATCCAATATATACTAAAAAAAATATAGATTACAGATTTACAAAAGTACTAACAAAATATAGTAACGAATATAATAACAACTCTTTTATTATAACTTTATGTAATCGGTTGAATATTTCAAAAAAACAATTATATTATGAATTAAAAAATAATAAACCATTAGTTAGTGCAAGTGAACACAAAAGAGCATGTACATATTTTCAAATTGAAACCGAATTATAAATCACATATCCTGATGATTTTTGTAATATTTTCATTCAAAAAATTTTTGTAAATTATTACGACGAATCATTTGTTCCATTAAATTTATTTTATTTTGTAATAGTTCATTTTGTTTTTTACTTTCCATTAATTCATTTGTTACATTTTGAAGAGCTTGAATAATTTCATGTGTTTGTAAAACGCGGGTTGATCCATCAGGATTTTTTATAGTTACTTGTGGCTGACCCTGTGATTGTGCCTGCATTTGCATTTGTTCTCTCTCTTTGTCTCTTCTCTTTATTTCTGCTAATACTTCAGGTTTATTATTTACATTTCCTGCATCATAGGATAGTAATAATTGTGGAACATGTTCAATATAAAAATCAAATAGATCTTTATTTTTAATAAAGTTGTGTGGTTTGAGACTAGATTCATTGCACTGTTTATTATCTGGACTTATAAGGCGTCTTTTATCAAATGTGTTTTGTTCATGAGAAATAACCAATATTGTTTTTAATGGATCTAATTGTATAAATGGAATAGTATAATTTTTTAAAAAATGTTTTTCTTCTGCTAAAAGAGCATCATTCTCATAACTTGTTTGTTTCAATAATTCTCTTTTAAATGCAAACGTTCCTGCAGTTGCATGATTCGGGCCATAAGGACCAAACCGATACATTTTACTTAAGGTATTGAACCATATATATATTTCACTTGAACCTGCACATAATGCATTCGACCCAGTTAATTTTTCTACTGCATGTGATATTCTTTCTTTTGGATAATAATCATCATCATCAAAATAAATAACAATATCATCATCATTTTTAAATGAACAATTATCATGCATAAAATTTCGTTTTTTTCCAAGAGGCATTTTTTCGGTATAAAAATATTTTACAAAATGTATATCAGTTACTAAATCACCAATTTTGTCTGTACCATCATCTACGATAATCCATTCTATTTTATCTTTAGGATAATTTTGAGCCATTATACTTTCAATAAGACCTTTAAAAAATGGACGTCTATTAAAAGTTGGAGTACATATACTTACTCGAGGCAATTTTAATTTTTTTGATTCTTTTGATTCTTTTTTTTTTCCCATTCATTGTTCTATATTATTATATTTATGTCATTTTATGACATTTATTCATTATTACATTTATTCATTATTTTGTTGATTTCTTTTCAAATTCTTCGGTAAGTTCGTTTTTATTTTGTTTTGCATACCATCCTATAGCAAGTGCAGCAATGATCGCATAAAAAATGGAATAAGGAAATTTGAACGTTTTATCTAAATCATTTTGAATTGTATAGTAAAAACTAATTAATATTATAGTCATGAAAATAATATTATAGACTATTCCTAAATTGAATAGATTCATATGGGAAACTAATTTTTGAACTAATTTGAATAATTGAGAAAAGGATACTATAATAGGAACAATAAAAAATAAACAATATGATGTTATAAATGCATTAAATTTATTTCTGTCTTGAATACCTGCATTTAAAACTGCTGATGCAGCAGCTTCACCTGTTTTACCTTGTGTTTGTTGGCGAATTTTATCAGAACCAAACTGACTCAACATAAATTGTACAAAAAGAACCAATGTATTGGTAGATAAAAAGATTGCAAATACAGACATAACATTCATTTGAGTAGATAAATTTTCGATTAATGATTTACATAAAGCAACAATATAATAAACTGTGAGAGGTACTATAAAAAATAAAAATAATAAAAGAAGTATAGAACAAACATTGATAACTACATTATTGAACATTTCCAGAATAAAGTTTTGAGTATTTTTTTTAATTTTATTTCTAATGTTGAAGATATTGAGCAATCTTGTCAAAAACGGATTTATTGTGTTTACATTTATATTATTTATTAAAGAAATGGTACTCACTATAATAATGAATTTTATGAAGGGATTTGTGGAATCTAATCCTTTTCCCAAATTATTCATTGATTTCAACATTCCTTGTGTAAAATGTTCACATGAAAATGCTAAATAGGTGAACCACAATAATAATGTACTAAACATATCTGATGTTGCATATCCTCCCTTTTTAGCATAACCTGCTAGTTTTGTTGCAAAAAAACTAGGGTCATCTGATTTTCCATTTACTTGAAAATCTGAACCACAAAAGGTTGTTTCTCCTCCAGTCAAATTTCCTAAATCACAATCACCATTTCCATAAAATGCATTATGTAAATTGGTTGGATATAATTCTTCTGAATCTTTTTTTGATAATGAAATAATTCCAGCAAATAATAATAAAGTTATACCAACCTGTAATAAATTAAAAAATAAATCATGAAACAACACTGAATAAATCTCAAAACTTTTTGTATATTCTTTACCTGTATTTGTTTGTTTTAATACAGAAACATCACCTTCACTATTTGCCATTAATTATTATATAATAATATTTTATAATGAAAATAGTAATTATACTTTTACTTATTATAATAGGAGCATGTTTAGCAAAATCTGTATTGGACCTTAATATGGAAGCATTTGAATATGGAAGAGGTGAAGATTATTATCCAAATAATTTTGTATCCAATGAATGTCCATGTTTATCTTGCATAAACCAACCCTGCGCTTCCCCCTATCACTCGTAATATATTATATCTTTCTTCTATGAAAAATAAATCAAATGTATGTGAATACAATTTTTGATTATCTTTAATTCCAATTAAATTTCCAGCAGAATCACATACAGTTTGAGTAATGGATGTAGTATCAAATGGTGGGATAATAGTAGACAATTCTATTTCAATTGTTTTAAATTTACTTAAATTAATTGCACCATGTGGTTGTATATTATCACTAGTATTCAATGTAAAATTATATGAATATAATCCATCATTAGAGGATCCCATTGACATTTTGTATTTTGTAACATAATTATAAACGCCTGAATCTAAATCAGTTTCTCTAAATTGACCATCAAAAATAATAGATAAACGAGTTAATATATCCTTCAAATTATCTGGATTTAATTCAGGTGTAATAAAAATCTTACTACCAACTCTATTACCAAGTGTATCTTTGTAATTGTATGCAGGACCGATTGCTTGTTGATTATATGTTATATTACTTGTAGTTGGTGCAGGAAATACATCATATGGCAATACATTATTATATAACCAATTAGAATAATTTGACCATTGGTTTCTTAAAGCAACATCACTTCTTTTGAAATAAAACATCCAACTTGATACTAATGCATTTGAATCAACCTTGATACGTTGTGTTCCTGTAGTATTCAAATATTTTGTTTCTCTAATATCTTTTATTAAATATTTTTGTTCATTTAATGCAAATACCTTTGCTTCATCTCCTGTTAAAAAACAGAATGTAGCTAATAAATTAATATCTGCATCCCAATTTATTGGTTTATCAATATATGTTTCTGGAGCTAATGATGTATCTGTAGGTTGAATTAAAAATCGATACATTGCATTATCTTGTAAAGTAAAATTTGGTTTAATTTTATCTTTAGTAAATTCTCTTCCTGTTTTAGTAACATCATTTATTACAAATAATTCGCAAATTGGTCTTAAAGTAATATTAATTTGTATTTCACTATACTGAATTCCAACTAAGGGTAGTGCTAATTTTGACGAATGACTGAACCAAAATGGTAATGGAACATAAATTTTACGTCCACGAATAGATGGTTCAGAACTGACGGTTAAATTTGGTTTATAATAAGAATTTGGATATTTATCAAAACGATTATATGCAATAGATGGATTATTTAATTCAACTGTATTTCCAGTCATTTTATAAAATTGTTTTTTTTTTGATTCTGTAAAATCTCTTTCCATTGAATTTTTTATATAATCTCCGCTAAACTGTTGTATTAATTGACCACCTATCGAAAGTTGAACATTTTCAATAATATTTGTTCCTATATCTTCAATCCATTGAAACTCATAAGGTTTCCATACATCTCCTACAAATAATGGGGGTTTTATTGGACTCCATATATCTGGTAGATTGAATACAAGATATGTATCTAATAATAGTTCAGCATTTCTAGGAATTTTAAATGTAAATGTAGATGATTCATTTAGTTTTAACATTCGTTGACCATTAAAATCTATACGAATATTTTGTAAACCAAAATTTGTATATTTTGAATATACACATTTAAAAAATGTTTTACTTGGATTACCATTTAATATAATATTCTGGCTTCCATATGAAATAATATTTAATAATCCACCAGGCATTAATTTATAACAATACTTTTTTTCTATATTAATATATATATATTTAATATAATGGCAGCTTCTGCTTTCGCAGTTAAAGTTCTAAATTCAGATGTGTTGTCTAATAAAACATATATTATGATAATTGCTGTGGTTCTTATTATTATACTTACATTGGGATATATTTCTATTCAATTAAATTTAAAAACTACAAATTGTGCTAAATTAAGTAATAAATCAAATAATACTGTTAGATCTATTATTGATATTTCGAATTCTTCTACTATAGATACAACTAAACCATTGAACAATTTTTTTATTAAAACTGCACACAATTGCTGTTGTGTTGGTAATTTTAAAAACGACTATGTTGATAAATGTGCATTGAAAAATTGTGCATACTATGGTGTAAGAGCACTAGATTTTCAGGTTTATTCATTAAAAAATAAACCAATTATTTCTGCATCTTTTATTGAAAGTACTCAATATAAAGAAATATACAATCATCTTACATTTTATGAAACATTACTTGCTATAAAACAGTATTTTATAGATGATTATGAAAATAAAAACAGAACAGATCCACTATTTTTGATCTTTAGATTGTATAGCAAAAATGCACCAATATATGATATGATGGCACAATCATTGAATGAAGTATTCGGTTATTCTTCTAAAACAGGTAATAGAATTTATATGACGGAAGCTAAAACTTTGGATTATACACCACTTTCAAGATTAAACAATCAGGTAGTTATTATTGTAGATCCATCTCAAGGAGACACCAATGCATTTGAAAATAGTAGATTATTGCAGTTTACTTCAATGATGATGTTTAAAACCGTGAATCATATATACAGAGAAACAAAATTATTGGCAGATGTATCCACTACAGATGTTTCTAATAATTTGACCATATTATATCCAGATTTACAACAAAATAAAGCGAATTATGATTTTGTAACCAGTGGAATACTTAATAATATTTCATTTATTGGTATGAATTTTCAATATTATGATGGGTTTTTAGCATTATACAATGGCACAGATTTTTTTTCAAATTGTGCGTTTTTGGATAAAGGCAATACAATTGCAGCATTATGTGCACTTCCTCAATATAACCCAGGAGGAACAGAAAGTCCTATCAAGCAATGTAGACCAATTCAAACAAAATAATCAATAGAATATATAATTATATATTATCTTGATGGAAGAATTACAGATTGCTATAAATGAAAATTTACAATTTCAGAAAAAAATAAAACGTAAAACTTATACAAAACCTGAATTATTCAATATAATAAATGATTATATATCAAAAAATGAACTAATTTGTTATGGTGGAATGGCTATTAATAATATTATACCAAAAAAATCAGAACGGTTTTATGATGAAATAGATATACCAGATTATGACTGTTTTACAAAAGATGGAATCACTCATGCAAAAAAATTATCTCAACTATTAAGAAATGATTATGAAAATATAGAGGTTAAATCTGCAATCTTTAAAGGAACATACAAAATATTTGTAAATTTTATTCCCATTGTAGACTTTACTACTATTGAATCGGAATTATTTGATAAAATAAAGCAATCATCATTGAAGATAAATAATATTTATTATGCTTCACCGAATTATTTAAGGATGAATATTCATTTAGAATTATCTAGACCACTCGGAGATGTAACAAGATGGACCAAAATATATCAGCGTTTGGATCTTTTGAATAAATATCATCCATTTATTTATAATAAAAATATAATAAAAACACAAGTGAAATATCCGCATTATAATAAACTTACTGAATTATGTAAAAAATGGGTTATATTAGGCGAATATGCAATGAAATATTTTAAATTTCCTGCAAAATATAATAAATCAAATTCAAATATTTTTGTATTGGCAGAATCATTAGAAGAAATAAAACAATCATTAAATTCGGAGGGGTACAAATATACTATTCAATCTTATTCTAATAAATTTATACATAATTTTTATGAGTTTAAATTTAAAGTAGAAGAATCAGAATTAGAATCAGAATCACTGTTGTATGTGTTTATTACAAATTCTTGCCAATCTTATAATGAAATAAAAGAAAATGGACAACTTATAAAAATTGCAAATATTGATACGATGCTAATGATTTATTATGCGTTGTCATTTATTCAGCCGCCAAATTTAAATATAAATAATTTGTTGGTGTACTGTTATTTATTGCAACATATAGATAGTAGTAAAATTACAAAAAGATTTTCGATGCCATGTATTGGTAATCAACCAAGTTTTGAAGATTTAAGAAGAGAAAGAGATAATGCATACAAATTATATAAAAAAAATCATTCTAAAAAAATTTACAATGATTACTTTTTTAGATTTATACCACAAAAAACAAATATGAAAAAAAAAATGAATAAAACTAGAACTAGAAATCAAAAACGAAAAAGAAAGTTCAACACCAAAAAGAATATAAAAGATTAATTGTATATAATAAAATGGATTGTGGACTCTTTCATTTGATGGAAGATTTTATTTTGAGGGAAGTGGATTATTCTCAAAAATATGGTTACAGTTCAAGAGCAAAGAGATATATGAGACGCAAGTTAAATAAAGAATTGGCACCATACATTGAAGAAGAGAGTCAACTTCAGTGTGAAAATGAAACAGACGCTGATTCTGATAATCAATCTGATTATGATAGTAAATATGATTTTGATAAAAATACAGACATTTGTCATTGTGAATCTATACTGATACCAAAAACTCGAGTAGAAATTTGTTTTTTAGTTAGCTATTTGTCTATTATTTTAACATTTTATGGAGTGAGTGCATTTATTATGACAAAATATTCAAACTATTCGAATGAATGTAAATCTTCATAAAAAACTGCACCCTCTACATTTTTTACATTTTTTTCTTGATCCTACAAATTTATCTTTTAATAATAATTTTTTACAAGCCAATCTATTTTCTAATGCTTGCAAGACGACATCTTTATCACTTCTTAATTTATCTGTAGTGAATTGTAATAAATCTGTTGGATTATGTTTTTTCCTTGCGGGGTTAGTTAACGCAGCCATTACAACAGATTTATCTTTTTTTAATCGATCTGAGACAAATTCAAATTTATTATATTTTTTTACAGATTTCAATATAAGAGATTTATCATCATTATTTTTTTTAGAAAAATGATCAATGCTCTTTGAATTCAATATAGCTTTAATATCTTTATCCTCTTTCATATGTGCTGGAATATATGGTAGAATACTTCGGTGTATATATGGTTTTGTTTTCATCGCTTGTAAAATTACATCTTTATCATTAGTAAAAACACATCGAGAATATAGCCATGGTTTTAGTTTTACAAGATGTAATGCAGTTTCTTTATTATAATCTACTATTTCATTTATATCTGTACTCTTGAAAGTTTTATTTTTGATAAATGCATCAATTACATCAGGATCTTTCTTTAAGTGTGGTGCTGCATTTCTATAAGAACATTTTGACAATTTGATTATTTTTATAACAAGCTCTTTGTCATTTTTTACATCATCAGGTGCATTCAAAAGAAGATTTATGGGTAATGTCTTATATTTATTATTGAAATAATTGAATAATTTCAAAAAAGTTGGTCTGTCTATTTTTTTTTTAAATGTAAATTCTTTATCATATTCACTTGATGCACAACATGAAAAAAAATTGAAATCTATTGAATTCAATACAGCTGTATCCAATTTTAAACGGTCAGAAATAAAATTGTATAAATTATTATCACCTTTTACTGCTTTCATGGCAAGCTTCTTATTATCTCTTAATTTATCTGACAAAAATTGAAAATAATGAGGACTAATATTTATCATTTTTTCTCCAACATCTTCATCATCTTTTAATTTATCTGATATACCATGAAAGTATTTTTCATCTACCTCAATTGCTTTCATGACAACCTCTTTGTCATTTATTAAATTTTTAGGTAAATTAATTTTTTTATAAAATGAATGACCTATACTATATCGACTAGATCCATCTTTTCCAAAATGATCAAGTATTTTACTAGATATAAATCCTATTTTTGATTTTTTTTGTGTTTTTTTTCTTAATCTTTTTTTTTCAAGTTTTTCCTCTTTCATAATTTCCTCAATATTTGGATTCATTATATTATTAAAATATTAAAACGCAAGTTTGAATGCACTTAAATCAATAAAGGATACGCATAATAAAAGGGCCGTTCCAAAAACACTTGCATAAAATGCTAAACCAATTTTTGTAGTTCCTGTTCCAGTTTGAGTTCTCAAAAACTTACCAAAAATAACTTCTAAAATATTCATAATGTATGCTTTTACTTTTGGATCACTAAATAACAAAAATAGAATAGTTGCTAATATAATAATTTTATGACTATCTTTCAATTCAAAATTTTTTTTTAATTGTGAATGGGAAGGGCCTTCTTGAAATCGAACATGTCGTTCTTCGTTTTGTCTAGAATTTGGATCAATCATACGATTTACAGATGAATTTAATTCTCCTTCAGGTAAATTACGATTTTCTGGGGGTGTTGTATCCATTGGAAGTTCATTAATATTGGTTGTATTTTCCATATAAAATAGTAAATTATTGCTTTTTACTATTTTATACTAATCTAATCAAATATGTTCTATAATTTTTTTTGTAGGATCACATGTTTCCATATGTTCATTTGGCTCATAGCACTTATCATTGTACCGTATAATTTTTTTCTCGCTATAATCTGGTGCACACTGTACAATGCAGTTTTGACTATCACAACTCATTTTAAATATACATGCTAGACCAAGTCCTAAAACAACCGATAATAAAAAAACGCCACTTTTACTTTCTATAAATGTTTTAATTTTCATTAATATAAGCATTTATTTTGTTTTATTTTTGAATTTGAATATTTTGAATTAAATTTTTATCACTTGGACATTTTATTTCTTTCAATTCATATGAAAAACAATTCCCAGTTTTATCTTTGAACTGATATTGATCATAATTATCTGGAGTGGGATGTATTATAATTTTTTGTTTATATTCTTCAGTTAAATATATATATAATGCTCCTATTGCAAAACTAACTAAAAAAATTCTAAAATCAATAAATTTAAAGAACATTACTATATAAAGATATTTAATTTCATAAGTATCATTATTCTAAATTTTCTGATTCAATCGAAACAGAATTGATGGCTGATCCTGATCCTGATGTCGCATTTGAATTTGATGCAGATTCATTTGCATAATTTTCTATGACAATTTCATTACCATTGATTGGTTGATAATCTGTTGTAATAATAAAAATACTCTTTTTATTTTTTTCCTTTACTATGATAGATCGATTTTTATTTAGAATTTCATTAATCCTGTCCCGTTTTAATTGTATTTCTAGATATAATTCTTTTCTATCTTCAGGTATTTCCTTATAATTAAATTTCAATATTTCAATTTCATCATTTATTTGTTTCAATTCTTTTTTTTTTCGTTCTTCTTTCTGGAATATTTTAATTTTAATTTTGTCTCTTTCTTCTTTTAAATTTTGTATCTTTTCATCAATTTCATCATATAATTCTTCTATTGATTCAAGCGAATCATCATAATTAAGACTGTATAAAATATTGTATTTTAATGAAATCATTCTATTTTTTTCTTCTAAAATTTTCTTTTCTATGGTGTTCAAATAATCTTTATTATAAGAATAAGGTATTTTTTCAATAGGATCTGGTTCAACACCTTTCTTTTTACTTTTATTTTTAGATTCATAAAATTCTTTTAATTGATCAACATAAACTTCCATTTAATATATAGGAATATTTGTAAATTGGCTTTCTTTCATTTTTTGAAGAACTTGCAATTTAGATAATATATAATTTCTTTTTTTATTATCTCTATTTATTTGATCTTGAACATTCTGTTTACCTTTATATTGAATAAATAATATTACCCCTATAATGACAACAAATACTAAAAAGAGAAATCCATTTAAAATCATAGAATTTTTTGAAAATTTATCCTTTTTACAATTATTTAATTGTAGGTTCATTATACTTTTTATAGTTGGCTCTACTAAAAGCGGGTTTGTATTCATTTAATATTAGTTATTTAATAAAAATATAATATAAATGTATAAATAATATGAAACAAAATATTGGCCCAACAAGCTTAGTATCTTATATATCTTTTACTTTACTTTTTTTTATTGTAAAAAATCAATTTCCATTTCCTGGCACATCATGGATATGGGCTTTTCTTATTATTACTGGATTAATACAATTTGTGAATAATTTATATATTACAAATTTGCCAGAGGTGTGTGGAGCGTATAATGTAAATAGTGCATTAATAGCAACCATTGTTCCGTGGATAACTATATTTGGAATCACTTGTTTTTGTTTAATTTTTATACCAGGATGGTTACGAGTATTTTCAAATACATTTGGTTCTGCTATTGCAAATATGGCTGGAATGAATGAAACTATAGCTGGTCTATTTCCACCAAAAACACCCAGCGATACTGCTAAGCTTAATCCAGCATTACAAGAATCGACTGCAGTTTTATACACAAATATTGGTTCATTTATAAATGAAATAGATATCAATGATTATCGTGAGGATCAGGAAGGTAAAGCAATTGGATGGAACTCATTAGAAAGTGTAATGACATTTTTAGGTATAGCCGATGTTCCTAACAAACTAGAATTAATGAAACAATTACATAAAATGCTTAAATTAAAAGAGGATGCTGGTTATTTTATATGGTTTATATTAATTGGAAGTATAAGTGTTCTCATTAGTACAAATTCAGTATTATTGAGTAGTTGTAACACTGTTGAATTTAGCCTTTAATAAAAAAAGTATTAAATACCATATGTGCAATATACACAACAATAAAATAAGAAAAAATTGCAAGTAATATACTCAAAAGCCATAAAGGTAAAAATGTTGTATTTTTATAACCAACCCCAAACTGTCTAAAACAATCATTTTTTTCATCATACACAAAGGATGGTTTAAAATAGACAATAATCAAAAATAAACAAATGTAAAGTGCAATAATCAAAAATTTAATATCCACATTTAATAATTTAAAAATATTCATATATATGATTATTAGATTTTTTTAATAATTTTCATCTCCATCAAATCCTTCAGCATAATCATCATCTTCTGGCATAAATGCTGCATATTCATCTATTTCAGGTTCAGCTCCTATATTTTCTGATTCATCTTGATCTTGGTCACCAATTAATTGAACTACATCTTTTGCTGCAAGTTTATCCTTCAAATAAGTATCTTTATCATATTCAAACATACTTTTTTGTAAACCAATTCCCCATTTGCCTAATTTCAGATTTTTCATTGTATTTTCAGATACTAATTCATCACTTCCTAATTTACTGAAATACGTTTTTTTAATTTCTGCTTCATTTTTCTTAGATAATTTGATTTGATATTTAATTGTTTTCAAATCAAAATCCAATGCATTTTTATTTTCTTTCTTGAACAATGAAGTCACTGCGTCTAAATATTCTTTAATTGCTTTGCTTTTACTTGATAAATACAAGTCATATATACTTACAAAAATATAATGATAGAATAAATATTTTGTTTCTGGATCTTTAATTGGTATATTCAACATTGCTTTATATTTGTCTAGTGGAAATCGTTGTAATGCTGTTGATAATTCTTCATTTACAAAAAAACCCTGAATTCCACTATAATAAGAATTTACAAAATCTCGAATATCACCATAATGATATTGTGATAATTTCCAATGTTTGCATGTTACAGATTGATCTACACTTTTTCTAGATAGAACCATTTGTGAAAAATTAATCAATGACTGTATTTTATTATATAATATTTGATACAAATATGTAAAATGTTCAATCTCTACTGGAACAGTAAAACTTCTTTTATCATCCTTGAAATCCATACTTACAACAAGAGCATAATCTTTTCCATATGATTCACATACTGATTTTTTTTCATCCATCATTTCATATGTTTTATTTTTCATTTCTTTTGTATCCAAAAATGCCATAATTGGATCATCAATTTCTGGAGGAGGTATTTCTTCTTTTACTTTATCCTTTACTATTGTAGCTGAATTTTGAAGCATCTCATATAACATTTTTTCGGTTATTTCATAACCATGTTCTTTTAGTTTTCTTATTTTTAATTGTATATCATCATTTTTATTATAATATGTTGGTTTTTCAATATCAAATTTAGTTAATGTAATTGGTATTGGATTCGCATTATCGAAGTTAAGCAATTTAATAAGACCTGTAAATAATGTAACTTCTTCTAAATCATTTGATATTGGTATACTTACCTTTTTTGTATTGACATAAGAATACATAATTGGATGATTCATTAATGCTCTTTTTGTTTTATTTAATTCAGTTAATCTATGAATTTCTTTAAGATCATCTACAATAGTTGGATCCTTTGTAGTAAAATAATGATAGGTATCGTTATCTTCATTACAACATGTATTCACTAAATGAGGAAGTTGATTATGATTTATTAATAATGGAGGTTGTCTAGAGACAAAACGATTAATTTTATGTTGTATCAAAAAAGAAATATAATATATTTTATCATGATTTGATTGTCCTATATCTTCAAACGTAACCGGTCTAAATGCCTTCAATCTTGGTAAAAATAATGTCCATGGTGTATAACGCGAAATATCTTCTTCTACTACATGTAGTCTTCTTTCTCTCAATTTCTCTTCTATTTCAACATTTGTTAATAAAATACGAGTTATAAAATCAAAGACTGATTTTTCTAATTCTTCTACTTTTATTTTTCTCACACTACTAAATGGTAAATCAGGCTTTTCCATTCTGTTTACAATACATGCAAAGTACTTAATTCCAGATAATGATTTTTCATCTGTCAATGGATAACCACCAAATGATGCTTTACAATTTGGAAATGATTTTATAAATGGTATTTTTTCTAATGTCTGAGTATAGACAAGAACAACGCTCATTATTCCAATAACATATAATGATGCATCATTTACACGAGTATCACTTTTTGTTTTTTTAAGATTTCTTAATGCTTTTTCATGGGATTGTATAACATGCGAATATATCCATTCTATATCATCTCCTATATCAGATAATCCAGCGTATTTTATTAATGCTTTTATACTATTCATAATCGGATCTTCTTCTCTTACTGGTAACTCTGGTTTGTCGATTACGCTACGACTAATATTTTTAAATCCGGATTCTGTATATCCTTCATCATAATCAAATTCAATGTTTTTGATAATATATCCACTATTTTTATCAACCCATTTATCTCCACTATCACTTATTGATCCTTGATCTAAACATATTTCTTCTAATACATTTTCATAATTATTTGTAATTAAATAAGCCGTCGCTAATTTATTGAAAAACGATGGCATAATTTTTACTCCCGTATCAATGCAATAATACCAATATGGATCACTTCCTTTTTTACAATATCTCTCAATAAAAAGTTGTATTGCTTTGTATTTTATGTCTAGTTCATAAACTTGTAATATTTTGTCTCTTGTGTGTTCATGGGGTGATTCAATAATACCATTTTTCTCTCCAATTTCTTTTTTTTCTAATAATAATTTTTCATTATTATATTTCAATCCCTGTAATACATTTTTTTTAACTAATGTTTTAAGCATTATTTTCAAATATTTTTTATTTTCTTCATTATAAAAATCACTCAATTCTTTTACCTTTACTTTATCCTTTTCTATGTTTTGTACTATTTGCATAATTCTTTTACTATACATTTCTTCTTTTTGTGCAATTTCTGTTTCAATCTCTCCTTTTACAGTAACCAACTTTTTAGTTGACGTAGATTCTTTATAATCAACCCATTTCTCATTATCCCATTCATATTTTTTACCATTTAATAGAGCAATGTCTCCTTTTACAATTTTGTTTTGTATAATAAATTCCTTAATTTGTTTAATTGCACCCAAAGATATTCCACTTTTTGTAGTAAATTTCATTCCAAGCTCAATTATTCCATTGATTTGGTCTTTAAAATGATCAAATGATTTAGTTGTTTTTGTTGCTTCATTTTGAACCATTGCCGTATGAAGCTTTTGAAGAGCACTCATATAAATCCCAGATCCTGGTTCAGTTTCAATGTCTCTTATAATAATTTGTTTGAAATTGTCTCTATCCATTTCCTCTTTTGTTTCATAAAGTTTATGTATTTGTTTCTCTAATGGCGATTCTTTTTCTTGTTTTATTTCTTCAATAATTGCTTCTATTTCTGCATCAGTAGATTGATTCAAAGAAGAGTTTCGTATACTATATTGGAACGTTAACAATTTATATAAATCAATATCAGCCATTTTAAAAATTTCGGATGTAGAATAGTAACGTTTTAAATCAGGTATTTTTGATAAATTTTCATATTCTGCAAATACATCCATTACTGTCTGGTTTTCAACAATACGATCTTTATTTCCTTTTGTTAAATAAGATGGTCTGGTTTTGATAAAATTTTGTTTTATTTTATGAACATTTTTTTTGATCATTTCATTTACTAATAAATAATTTGATTCATTAAGTTCATTAATTTCTAATATATTCATTTCATTTAATACATCAATCATATTAATAAATGGTTTATTTGCACAATGAATAAATTCATCCATGGATGGAATTATTTTTTTAATATATTTATCAAATGTATCCTCTTGATTTTTATAAATAACTCGATGATCATCGCAAAATGAACCCTCACCTATACTATAAATAAATGGATAGTATGGGGTTAATGATAATACTGATTTTTCCATAAGAAAACTTCTACTCAAATTTACTTTTGCATAATCCATAAAAAATTTTGGATGCCCTATAAAAGAATCAACTACAAAAGGATTTGACAGCATCAAGGGATATTCTGTTTTTGCAATAATATATGCAATAGTTGAATTTAAAGATAGATTATAAGATGGTGGTATGTATTTCATTTGATTTGCATTTATTTTTGAATGATAAATAAGATTATCAAAATTATTTGTTAATTCTGTCACTTTTTGAAATGGTACATTATCTTTCAAATCACTGAAATCTTTCATCCAATCATCATTTGATTCTTTGAAGAAATTTTCTTTTATAACTTCGTCGCCCTCTCCATCACCATCTGTATTTGATAATTTAACATGTATTCCTTTTGTAACAGGCACATATAATTTATTTTCTAATGCAACAGTACTTGCAAAAATTTGTTCCAATTGTAAATGATTTATATAAACACCGTCTGTAAATGTAGTATATTTTGTTCTAAGTTCAACATATCTTCTTATCATTTTATTCAGTTCCTTCATTTTTTTAGGACTTCTTTCTTTCGCTGGTATATACATCAACAAGTTTTCTAAGAAATCATTTTTTTGTTGTTCTATTGAATAATAATATTGATCTTCTTCTACATCTTCTTCAATCACATTTAATATACCATCATCAATTTCAAGTTCATCTGGTTCTTCTATTTTTTCTTTGATGTGTATCGCTTTAATAGATAAAATATCTTTTGGTAATCCTCTATGCAATGGTATATAGAGTGGTCCTTCTTTTGTTATTACATCTATAATTTGACTTTTGTAATCAATATTTGTAATTTTACCTATTATTTTCATATCTTCAAATTCAATTTCAATCGTTTGACTTATGAACAATCGATTTTGCACAATATATCCACCTTTTTTTGGTTTGTATACAACAATAATTCTTTCTATCGTTTTATCATCCAATTCCTGATCTGTAATACCTAAAGTGATTGTTTCTTTATCTGAAAGAAGAATCATTTTATCATCATATATGCGATCTAGAAAAAAATATTTACCTTCATAAGTAGTATCACTTGATACAATTTTTATAATATTTCCATATTCCAAAGAAGAGCCTGCTAAAACATTATTCATATTCGTGCTCATGCCTATCATTTCATATATAGATTTATTTTTTTTTTGTTATTATATTCGAAATGATTGTTCTATTTTATCATAGATTCGCGTTAATTCTGCAATAACTCTATTCAGATCATCTATAATTTTACCAACCTCTACTTTATTTTTGTAAGCAAAATGTATAAAACAATGAGTATCATGAGGATGTTCTTTTTTGAAAGACACATAGTAAATTTCTTCATACATATAATACAAATATTTTTCGATTAATTTACCAATAGTATAGTCATCATTTTCAATACGTAAATAATACATTTGTTCAGTAGATGTTACATCTTCAAATAATCCATATTTATCTTTTATAAAAGATGGTTCAGACAATCCACCTTCTTTGTATAAGAATGCACCTAATTCTGCCAAACGAAATTTAATATATTCGCATGATTTTATTACAATATACTCATTCTCAAATACCCCAACTGTCTCTACTGACATTAAATATTGATTTGGAACAAATATACGTTGTGCATCTAATAATCTAAAATCTTTTTCATCTTCTTCTTTTAATTGAAGCCGTTTTACTTCTCTTTCGATTTTTTCATCATCCTGAATATTGACAAACATGCATTTTGATACTACATTCCAACACGAGTCTTCTTTAGCTGTTCCAATATCAAAATCAATTGTCATTGTTAATTCCTCTGGCTCGTCTGTATCTGAAATTCGTGGCATCAAACAACAAATTGGTATATAACTATTGCTTATAGGATCAGGTTTGAATACATGTTCTACGATTTCTTTATCTGTATCCTTATTGAATAATTTGAAATCTTCGGTTGTAACATATAGTGTTTTATTCTCTCCATTTACTACACTTACGCGAATTTCATAATTATTCTTGAATTTTTCAAAATCTTTTTCATCTGGAACATGAATTGGTACACAAGAAATACGATGTTTCAAATATTCGTTGTTAAATTTAGTATTGTTTTTTTTAATATTTATTTTATTCGAATAATGAGGAAATCCTCTAAACACAAGAGTAGGTATCTCAGTTAAAATAACTCGACGAATTGAATTTACTACTGCAACATCAACATTTAATAATTTGAACGTAAGAATTTCACCCTTGTTAACATTTGAGACAAGTTCCTGTCCAAGTTTCATCTTTTTATATATAATCATAACATTTAAGTTAAAATCAATTTTTATTGTTTATCCGATTACATTAATGGCAAAGCACGAGCTATATTTTAGCAAATACTGTAAACACAGCGCAAGACTTTTAGAGGATTTGAATCAACTTGGCATGAGTAAAAAGTTTAACTATATATCTATTGATAAACGAGTTGTAAAACAGAATGTAACCTATATTTTGAATCCAGATGGGACCAGTTTTCCATTACCACCAATGATCAATCGTGTTCCTGTATTATTACTGAAACCAAATCATGAAATATTAGTAGGAGATCAAATCTTAGAATATGTAAAACCTCAAATAAAAAATATAGAAGAAGAAAAAACAATGTTATTTAATGAACCAAATCCATATATGTTTAAAGGAGATCGCGGAGTAGTAAGTGATGAATTCAGTTTTTTGGATTCATCTGTCAGCGAATTATCTGCACAAGGTAATGGAGGAATGAGACAAACATATAATTATGCAACTCTTGATTCAACTCCTGAAAATATGCCTATTAAATTTGATCCAGATAAACAGCCAAAATTAGCAATGACATTAGAACAATTAGAACAGCAGCGAAAAAATATATAATTTAATCTATTTAAATAACTAGGGTTAATAATAATTTAAATATAACAGAATAGTTATATTTATAATGTTCTCCACAAAACCAACACCTGTTGGAGAGTTTAATAAAGAATATTTTTTATTTTTAAAATTTATTAAAATACATTTAGATGATGCAAATTTTAAATCATTTTATAGAAAAAATAAAATGATGAAAGAAACAAATCCTAAATTTTTTATTAGAACATGGTACAATCGCATTGGTAGCAAATATCATACACAAGTAATGCAGCGAGATGTTAGTTTCTTCATGAATAAAAACTACGAGGATGATGTATCTGATAGTGGAGAATCAAATATGTTACTTAAATACATTAATAAATTCAAAGAATCATATGATACATTAGATCAAGGAATAAAGGACGAATTTGTAAATTTTATTATGTCTCTTACTGATAAAAGTTTTGTATATTACAAATAAAAAACATATAAAAACGTATGAAATATAATTTTAATGGACGAAAAATTCACTAAAATTATAACAGATTTTACAAACGATTTACTTATTACATTTCCGGAATTAAAACCGTCCATCGATGCTATAAATCATGCAAATACTTATGAGCATTGCATTGAAATGTACCCAAAAATATTTTTTGAAATATTATATGAAAATGAATCATTGTTTGAAAAATCAGATGGATGTTTTTTATTACCCGGAATTGATTTTGCTTTAATTATGAAAGAGAATATTAGTGAAAAAAATAAAAAAACAATATGGAAATATCTACAATTAATATTATTTTCTATTTTAGAAAAAATAAATTCAAATAAATCATTTGGAGAGACAAGTAAAATTTTTGAGGGTGTAGAAGAAAATGAACTTCATAAAAAAATTGCAGAAACAATGGAAGAAATGAAAAATTTATTTGTAGATGTATCTGATTCAGAACCAGGTGCATTTGATCCAAGTGGATTGGATCCAGAAAAAATGAAATCTCATTTAGATGATTTAATGAATGGTAAAATTGGAACATTAGCAAAAGAAATTGCAGAAGAAGCCAAAAATTCAATTGGTGATGAAAAAGAATTTATGCAAACCGTAATGAAAAATCCACAGAAAATTTTGTCTCTAGTTAAAAACATTGGTGGTAAATTAGAAGAAAAAATTAGTTCTGGTCAAGTTAAAGAAAGTGAACTTTTAGAAGAAGCAACACAAATAATGGATAAAATTCAAGATATTCCTGGTTTAAAAGAAATCATGGCAAAAATGGGATTAAATGGTAAAATGGATTTTAAGGCAATGGCTAATAAAATGCAACAACATATGAAGGGATCTAAAACAAAGGAACGTCTACAAAAAAAGAGAGAAATGAAACAGAATCAACAGAGTCAACAGAATCAACAGAATCAACAGAATCAAGGAAAACAAAGTACTCAAGAGCCAGTTGATATTAAACAAACAAGTGAAGATACATTTGTATTCAAAGTTGGAGAATCACCTCAAAAATCGACTAAGAGAAAAAACAAAAATAAAAAGAAAAAGAAAGAAACCAAGGAATCTAATGAACCTAGAGAAAATGTTACTGATGCTACTGTAAAATCTGCAGTGGAGAGTTCTTCAAATGAATAAACTAAAAATGAATAAGAAAAGTATAAACAAGAAAAATAATATTATATATATAAATGAGTTTTTGGGTAAACGAGCCAACAATATTATTTAATAAAAAATATATTACACAAATATGGCCATATTCATATTTAACATATGATGAAAAATTAAATGCTATCACTAGATTTGTAATATTAATTACCCTTTTAGGATATGTATTATTAAATCGCTTTATAATTATAGTTTTAGGATTAATTGTAGTTGGAATTATTGTTTTATTATATAAAAAAAAAGAAGGATTATTATTCCCATATTATGGAGTGAATGATCAACATGAGATTGAACAAAATAACCCATTTGGTAATGTATTAATGACTGACTACAAATTTAATCCTAATAAAAAAGAAGTAACCGCTGATTATACCCCTGATTTAGAAAATTCAATTAATAGAAAAATTAAAGATTTTATTGTTCAAGAAAACAACGATAATAATGAAATTTATAATTTATTCAATAATATAGGAGATCAATTTTCATTTGAACAGAATAATAGACAATTTTATACAAATCCTTCTACTACAATACCAAATAAACAGGATGATTTTTTAAGTTTTTGTTTTGGAACACTTCCCTCTGAAAAACCTCTAACAATTTATTAAATTAGTAAAAAAAATATAATATATATAATAATGAGCGTGGTTGACTTTAGGTTTGATAATTTAACTAGAACTCAATATGATAATTCTACTTTTACACAGGGAAATCTTATGAATACTAACTTAGCAAATTATACATTATTCAATCCCTTTAATAAAACTGCAAACGGTGGATTAAATTTCGCAACTCAACAGCCAAATGTATTTGTAAACGGAACATATCATATTGGTCCTCTTGGATGTAATATCAATCAAAGTACTGAATTAGAAAAAGGAGCTTTAACAAATCCTCATATTAAAATTAGTTTACACGAACGTCCTTATAAAACAGTACCTTATTTAGGCAAAGGTAATGTAGATGTTGGGCAAGAAAACGAACTTAGAATGGGTGACACATTTAAAGAAAAGAAAAGTATGTGTCGTTTAAATGAAAGCCCCTATATTAATTTGAATAAATATCCTTTACATGGACGCGAAACAATGACTGATTCTACTAAATGTATCGAACATGATGCAATGAGTGGATGGGTGAGAGGTGGTATTGGTTCAAGAGAAATGTACAAAAGTGGAGAATACTGCAAAAAATAAAATATGAATAAGATATATGACTTCTACTAGAAATAAAAATACACAAGGTGATTATAATGTAAGAAAGCAAGAGAGCGTTATGATAAGAGATTATTTAATACATGATTATGCAAATGTAAAAAATCCTGTAATGTTCAGTCTTGGTTCTAATCCATCCTTTTATGGTGGAGTTTTGTCGCAAAATTCAGTTGATATTGAAAGTAAACTAAGAGGTATTCGATCTGTAAATTTAGAAGGGCCTGCATTTAATGTAACGCCTCAATTTAAATCTTTACCAACGGTTTCTTATTTTGAAAGACATCAGGTATTTTTACCACAACCATACATTCATTCTAAGAGTGAAAGACCAAATTATTTAGGTTAAATTTATATTCATATAAAGATTATTTTTATTATATAAAAATGTATTCACAATGTGGAGAAGACGCATTTTTAAATAATAATATTTTTAAAAATAAAAAAAATGGATTCTACATAGAATTAGGTGCATTAGATGGAGTTTTGTATTCAAACACAAAATACTTTGAAGATGACCATCAATGGAAAGGAGTATTGATTGAACCTCATCCAAATATGTTTGTCAGTTTAATGCAAAATCGACCAAATAATATGTTGGTCAATAATTTGGTTAGCTGTTCAAATGAACCATTAAATTATAAATATTTTGTACACCATCATGCTGCAGTTTCTGGTATTGAATCTACTTTACCTCAGGGTCACTATTCTACTTATTTTGATAAATATGATTTTTTACCTCAAAATAATATCGTCATGCATCCTGTATCATTGACAGCTATTTTGAAAGCATCTACTATAAGTCATTTTGATCTTTTATCATTAGATGTGGAAGGACATGAGTATGAAGTATTACTTTCATGGGATTTTTCTATTCCAATTGATGTAATATTAATTGAAACTTTAGATAATGAAAATAAAAATGAACAATGTAGACAATTATTGATGAAAAATAATTATACTTTTTATAGTAAATGTGCACATAATGAAATATATATTAGAAATGGGTTTTTATTTTAATATTATATATAAATGGCTTTTACACGTTTCAAAGATGATCCAGCTAGAGTAAATAAATACTTAGAAGAAACAACATCTATAGGAAAATATCATTTGAACACTCCAGGAAATGGTTTGGCAAATCCTTATATTGATGATTGTCATATTATACTACAGAAATGGGGTGCAAACTTACAGTCAAATTCTCTTTTAGTTGAAAATGAATTACGTAATTTAAATCGTCCATTAACAAGAGATATAAATACTTATAAAAAAGTAGATAGCCACATGTATCAATATCCAGCCAAACATTTTAATATAGATGAAAGTCGTGCATCATTACCTGCATGGTTATTTAGAGACAATGATAATAAAGAAAAAAGAATGGATGTACCATTGAAAAAAGAAACAGTGACTACAAGTATGAGTATGCCATTCCAAAACAATTTACAAACAAGAATTTTAGAAAAGGATTTTTATACTTCTAAATATTATTAAAAATATAATATATATAATAATGGCACAAATAGCAATTCCTTTAGTTATAGCAGGAGCTTTATATTTAATGTCAAATGATAAAAAAGAAGATTTCAGTAATCCGTTAGTTTTAGATGGATTAGAACAAAGCCTTGTAAGTGATCAAAAAAATAATTCAAATTCAGATAAATTAAGAGACGATGTAACAAATGGTAAAACAACGACTTTTTATAATAATATTGATTCTACTTCTTTGAGTACAAACAATAGTGGCGTATATTCCCAATATCAGGATAAATATTTACTTGGTAATAAAAAACAAGCTGTAGATAATGGCAATGTTTTTCAAACACTTGCTGGAACTGCAATGACATATAAGGATATTAATCATAATAATATGCAAATTTTTTATAATAGTAAATCAAACGGTGCGTCAAGTCAGTTATCATTTGAAAATGATCAAAAATTAGATAATTATGTTGGATTGGGCTCAATTGCTATAGAAAAAACAGAAATTTCATCATTATTTAAACCTGCTGAGAATTCTCAAAATGTATTTGGATCACAAAATCAAAGTGACTTTTTTCAAAGTAGAATAAATGAATCTTTAAGACATGCTAATACTAAACCTTGGGCTGAAATAAAAGATTCTGCGGGAACTTTAGGATTCAATTCTGGTGTCGTAGATAGAGATAAATGGATGCCAAAAAAAGTGGATGAACTTCGAACTACAAATAATCCAAAATCCAATTATGTACAAAATTATCAATCACCTGCATACAAACCTAGTGCAGCTGATCGTTCTGCAGATGTAAATAAAATTAATATGGTAAAGAAAAAACCTGATACGTATCACATGAACCATGGTTCAGGAGGAATGGGCCCTGCAGTTGGTGAAGCAAAACCAATGCAATTTTCAGAACAAATGCTTACTGATCCAAATCGTGAACATACTAGTGTATCCTATTATGGTGTAAAAAGTGCTTTAGAAAATCAGGGATATGTAACTGGTAAATCAAGCGAAACGCATCGTCAAGAATTGCCAACAAATTCATTTACTAATTTGACAGGAAATCATATCTATTTGACAAAGGATAATTCTGATTCTTACAAAGCATATACTAATAGTAGAGACACAAGTTTAGGTTATTTTGGTTCTATGCAAGGCACATTTATGCAAAATATTGTTGACCCCCTTGTAAAAGGATTAAAACATACCAAAAAAACAAATTTTATTGAATCTAGTGGAAATGGAAATTTAGCTGGGCCAGTAAAACACATGGTATTCAATCCTAAAGATAAAATGCCTACAACAAATCGTGAAATGACAACTGAATCTATTGGATTAAATCATTTAAATATTGAACGTCAAGATTCAAAATCAACTGGGTATATGACAGCAAACCCTTATTTAGGACATACTCAAAGAGAAAGTACGAATAATTCGCAAATGGGAATTGCAACAAGTATTTTACCTATGGGAAAATCATATGATGCAGAATATAATCAGCGTAGTTTTGAAAAACCATTAATTGGACGTTCCTCCATTGGAAATATGAATTTGTTTAATTCCGATATTAATGCAAATATAAATGGTAGAGAAGCATGTGATACACGCGGAACTCCTATTTTTATACCAAACATTGTTCCTCATGCTGGACAATTAGGTATGAACACTGTATCTCCTCAACAATATAATAATATAAATGATAATTACAACCATCCTGATCTATTGAAAGCGTTTAAAAGTAATCCTTACACTCAACCATTAGGTAGTGTTGCATAATCTAGTGACGCATAATCTAGTGACGCATAATCTAGTGACGCAGTTCATGATTAAAATACAAATAATGAATGTATATCCTCTTTGAATATACTTTCTAAATATTTCAAATCTGACACAATTTTTGATTCATCATTCGTTTCTGTTTTCACCCGCTCTATTGTTTCAAATAATTCTTCATAAGAATTTGTTATCATTTCAATAAATTGTACAGACGTATAATATTTACATATATCTATATCCTCCTGGCATGGTTTTTCACTTATTATTTTAATACCATACTCTAACATTTCATTCAATCGTACTCTTTCTAAAATTGCATTTTCATAATAATGTATATTCAAACAAATATGTGATTTTTTACATATTTGTTTTAATTCTTCGTCATATAGATTGTTTACAATAAGAATTTTATATTTTTCTCTCAATTTGTTCAATATATTGTTCCTTTTATCATTTACTAATCCTATAAAAATAATATCATATTCGTATGGTTGAATTGTATGAAATGTGTGATTTGGATTCGTATATCTTGCAGGAATATTCATAAGCTTAAATCTATTTGAATAATACTGATTTAATACATTTATATTTAATTTACAATAATCAATTAATAATGATGCATTATCATATATTTTTTTTAATTTATTTGTTTCATGCAACTGTTTATAATTTATTGATAACTGATTATTTATGTTTTGTTCTAACTGATACAAAATATATCTTTTGTAACGTATTACATTATTATCTATATCTAATGGCCATACAAATAAAAAATAATGCAAAGGATTATTCAAACTAATATAATAGTTTATATCTTTTTTATCGATTATATCACATTTCCATCCCATTTGTGATAATTCATTACACATTATGTGAATAAGGTGAAGTACACATTTTACTTTTACTATTGTAATATGTTTTACATATTTGATCATATTATGATTGATGATTGATAACATTATAATTATTTTGTATTTTATTTTTCTATACTATATTTTTCTATGTTTATAAACATGTCTTTATAATTTACTCCAAATAATCTATTATTTTCATAATATATGCTTGCTTCTGGTACTGTTAATGAACTGTAAAACATCGATACATTATCTAAATTATTATAAAAACTATTTATCAATTTATGCAATGTATATTTATCACCTATAATTGGATTATCTACACCAGAAAGATCAGTCGAATCTTTCAAAAATATATTTTTCGTAAATTTATTTTCTGATAATTTCAATATATCATCCACATTGAATTTATAATTTATATCAAAATTCGTGTTCAAAATAATTGTATTGTTGTCTTCTTTTTTATATATTTCATTCATTGATCGAAACATACCTTTCCACATCATTTTCCAGGAAGATACTGATTTATTACTTGAAAATATAGGTTCAAACTTTGATTTTGGAGTTTGGTCTATTATCATAGATACTATGTTTAACCCTTGAAAATAATATTCAACTATACTTTTATCAATATTCCATGTATGAAGATATATTTTTATTTTAATATTTTTTGAGAGTTCTAATAAAAAATCATAAAGTATTTTATTGTTTAATTCAGATTCTGAATTTCCACAAATGTTTATAATTATTTCATCTGTTTTATAATAATTATCTATAGGAATGGCCTTTTCTTGAATATTTTCTTGTTTATCTTTTGATTTTTTTATTTGATTTATTTGATTTATTTGATTTATTGAATTTATTGGATTCGTTTGATTCGTTTGATTCGTTTGATTCGTTTGATTCGTTTGATTCAATAATGAATTATTTATTTTGTAATTTTTTAATTTAAAATCAATTGATTTAGATGATGGTATATCAGAAAATTTTATATTTGGTTCTATAGGAGGATGTTGTAAAACCATATTTGTCTTATTTCTTGTTAGAATAGTCGTAGTTATTGGTTGCATTGAATTTGGAACAGGATTATATTTATTTTTCTCAAATTTTAATTTATTATTTATAATATAATTCATTATATATTACGTGATATTAAACTATATAATTAGAGAAAAATTTATATAATTTTTTTTGAATAATATCTTCAATCTTTTTTGGTAATTTAGTTGGATCTCCTTTATATATTTCTATACAATTTTCAATAATTACAATTTCATTTCCTTCCATTTTTATATGGTATTTTTTTATAACTACATTATTCGTATCATCATATTCTGTATTACATAAAAAAGGACTTGGTTTTGCTTTAATATAAAATGACCCTATTGATTCATCTGGATCTAATACTTGATTTAAAAAATAAGACCATGTATCCTTTGGGTCTTTATCAAAATAACATTTACATTCAAATGAATTTGGCAATATTGCATCATAATTTGTTTTTTGTAATACATATTTTATTTTTTCATTTGTATTATTATGAATATTACTTGAATCAATTACTCTTGGTATATTATGTCTCATTGAACAATGCATCGGCTTCAAAAAATAAAACGCAGGATCAATAATATAAAATTTGGACGAATTGACTGGTATACATAGAGATACATGGCATATATTATTTGTTCCTTCTACTCTAAAAATCGATGGTACTGATGCAGGAATAATATAACTATTAATATTGTAATTATTTTTTAAATATTTTTGAATAAAATAGGATAATGCAATACAGTTTCCTGAATTGTATTGTTTTAATGTATCATGAGAACTTGTAAGTTTATATAAAATATAAGGGTACGTTGAAAAAGATACTGTATTATAACACATTTTCATTGATTCTTCTAATTGCCATTCCTTTACATTTTGATTCATAAAAACAATTGTATTTAGTTTCATATAATTATAAATAGTTAAATATTTTTGATGAAATAACACAAATCACAATGATAAATTAATATGATAAGTTATTAAAGATAGGTTTATTTTATAGTATAATGAAAATTGTAGATTGTTTTATGTTTTATAATGAATTAGATCTATTGAATTATAGACTCAATATTTTGAATGATATTGTTGATTACTTTATCATTGTAGAATCTACGCTGACTCATATGGGAAATGAAAAAAAATTATATTATAATGAAAATAAAGAATTATTCAAAAGTTTCAATCAAAAAATAATACATATTATTGTTGATGATTTTCCTTATAAAAATCCTAAAGTAAATAATAATGAACAATGGAAAAATGAAAATTTTCAAAGAAGTGCCATTTCAAGAGGGTTTCCATTTATTGATTTTTCTTCAGATGATTTGATTATTATTGCAGATTTAGATGAAATTCCTGATCCAAACACGTTAAATAAAATTAAAAATGGTATAATTCATGTTGATTTTAATACACTTTTGTTAGATAATTATTATTATAATTTAAATTCAAAAGTTCATACAAATCCTGAATCTACTAAAATTATAACTTATCAAAAATATAAAGAATTGAATATATCGTGCAATGATATTAGACATACTTCTACGCCTAATATTTTATTTGGTGGCTGGCATTTGTCTTATTTTGGTGATGCACATTTTATTAAAAATAAAATGAATGAATTTACGCATCAAGAATACAACAGTGATACTTATACAAATGTAAATACGATTGAAGAAAAAATAAAAAACTTCAAGGATATTTACAATAGGCAAATGTATATAGAAAATATCAATGTAAAAGATAATCATTATTTACCACCTCAATATGAAAAATATTTGACCAAGTATTACAAATAAATAACTAAATTGTATTCATATAAAAGCTATAAGTATTTTATATGAAATGGAATCATTTATAAATAATGCCAATGTTCCTCATATATTATTATATGGTGGATCAAACAGTGGCAAAAAAACAAATTTAGAAAAATTATTAAATTCAATTTATACAAAAGAACAAAAAAAATTATATACAATGTATATTCATTGTTCTATTTGTAAAGGAATCAAAGTTATACGTGATGATATAAAAGATTTTGCTAAACAACAAATTCATCAAGTTCCTTTTAAAAGTATTGTAATTTATGATGCAGAACTGTTGACAATTGATGCTCAATATTCTCTTAGAAGGTGTATTGAAGTATATAGTAAAAATACTCGTTTTTTCATTGTAACTCATAATAAAGATAAATTAATTAATCCAATCTGTTCAAGATTTGTTCAAATTTATCATCCAAACAATTATACTCATTCTGAAAATGATCCATGTGTAATTGAGATAAAACAAATGAAATCTCTTGTAGATTGTATTGATACTGCAGAAAAATATTACAATGAAGGTATATATGGAGACATATTATTAGAGAAATATATCGATCACAAAGATTATATTTATTTCAAATTTCATTATGAATCTATATGCCATGAATTAAAAAATGAAAAATGGATATTATTTTATATTTTGGCATTTTTTAATGGGTTAATTCAAAATAAATAAGTATATTCAAATGTTATCTATATGAGTATTACAATACACCTTTACAGGTATTTAAATTCTTATAAAGAATCCAAACTATTGACCTTAACAGATATGTAGTTATACGAATAATCCATATGCTTGTTCAAAAACATTTTTCAAAGAAAATATATATCCTTATTTGGAACATGGTAAAAATATAGAGGAACAAATGTTATATGTATGGTAAAATCACAAATGTGTATTTGGTCCTGGATTGTTTACACATGATCGAAAATTTTAAAACCAATATTTGAAATTAATTCAAAACTATTTTTTCACAAATACCATTAATAAAATTATCATTTATATTGTTATTTTCTGTATGTGGATAAATATAATTTTTGAATTTTTCTCTGAAAACATGCAAATTATCTTTGTGAACACATACATGATCACTTGGATATTCGTACTCTAAATAAAATATATAATAATCCAGTTCGCGTATATAATCAAATAATTCTTTACATGTTGTATTTGTTTTTATCAATTGAAATTTTTCAAATTCAACAATTAATATCGGTTTATTTATTTTTAATAAATGATTTGCACCTATTAATACTTTTTTTTCCCACCCCTGAACATCAATTTTTATTAGATCTATATTTGAAAAAGAGAAATCATCTAATACAACTGATTTTGTAGTAGTACAATTCATACAATCCATATTTGGTGTAACATCTCCCATATTAATTATTTTACTATCATTGAATAATGGCATTTGAACACTACAATTTTCATTACCACATGCAAGATTATATATTGTTGTATTATGAATTTCATTATTTTTTACATTATTTTGCAATAATTCAAAATTTTGTGACTGAGGTTCAAATGCATAAACCCATTCACATTGTTGTGAAAATATAAGTGTATGATAGCCAAAATTAGCACCGACATCAATAATACTTTTGGTTTTATAATGTGTATTTATTAATTTTATTAATTTTGTAATATGCGGTTCCCATTCATTATTTTTACCTATTGAACTTGATGCCATACAATCATTGATAAAATATTCATAATTTATTCCAAATATAGTTGAATTACTTTTTTGCATTAATATAATTATGTATTTTATTTATATTAATTGAAACATAAAATATAATTAAGTACAATTTCTTTCACCATTATCTAGATTTATCTATATGAGAATTGCCAAACACATATGTTTTTTTTTCAAAGAGGATCGTTTACAATATATAAATAGAATAATAAAAGAAACAGATTCATATTCACTTACTACTGATATATACATTCATACAAATTATAATTTTTCAAAAGAGTTGCTATGCAATTATTCAAATGGTTCATTAATTATTGTATTTCATGATTTATCTAATAATATGCGATTTCAATCAAATCCTATTTGTTTTCCTTATTTTATTCGTGATGTAATGAAATCTCAAAAAGATAAATATGACATTTTCATTTATTTAGAAGATGATATACTTATTCCTAAAGAAGCACTTCATTATTGGTTATTTTATAAAGAAAAATTAATTGCAAATAATTATAATTTAGGATTTTTTAGAATTGAAATAGATGAAAAAGGTGATGAATATGGTTCAGATCAAGCAACTTCACCTGATGGTCACACAAATGAATATTTAACTAAAACAGTTATCATTGACAATGAAACATTTATTATAAATGATACAAATCCATATTGTGCATTTTGGATTTATGATAAAGATGAATTTAATAAATATACAAATAGTCATTATTATCAATTAGATGATGGCTCAAGAGAAACAGTTGCGTTTGGCTTACATCGTCCTGATATAAAACGTTATAAAGCAACTATTGCTCCACTTAGAAATAACCAAATATGTAAAGAAAGTAGAGTGTTTCATATGCCAAATAATTATGTCCATAAAAAAGGAGGATGGATATTACATTTATTTAAAGATTTTTGTAAACTATGAAATTAAAATGCGTTATTAGTCATTAAATCTTTTCAACCTATTTTTTAAATGGATGATTATACGTCAAATATATTAAATGATTCAAAAAATGAATGGTCCATTCTTTTAATTAATTATATTACTCCACATATTATCGATGGATTCAAAGCAATTTTTAATGAATCGATACAATTATGTGAGACAAATGATGAAATTGAAAAATATTTAATGACATTTCAAAATTTATTGTCTCGAATTCCAAAATGGAATCAAACGATTGTTTTAGCAGAACAGGAAAGAATTGTAAAATCATGTAATTGTTCTTATTTAGAAGATTTAATTACTTGTGTACATATTATTCAATTAAAAATTTTAAGTTGCGTCCGTGTTGGAAGTGAGACAAAAAAAATTACAATCGATGTTCCAGATATGTCATCTTTTATTCATCAAATTTATATAAATATTGCACGCAAATTATATTCTAATATATATTTATTTGAAATTGATATACCTCCTCTTGAACAACAACGTCGCAACAGAGAGTTTGAATTACTTGTGCAAACGTGCATCATGAATACAATTCGTGATAAAATTCCTGTTGAAACTTTATTGAGACAATTCATTGATGAAACTCAAGAAGTTGAAGTAACTCGTGTTGAAAAAACATTGAATACTACTGCAAAATCATTAGATGCAAAACCATTAGATGCAAAACCATTAGAATCTAATTTAGGACAAGATCAAGGAATACCTCAAGTATTGCCTCAAGCATTACCTCAAGGTCCAGCGGTACAACCAGGGCCAATATTACCACAAATTTCACCATTGCCTCAAGGTCCTGGGTTATCAAACGAAAAAGAAATCGAACCATTTGATGAAGATGATGATGAAGATGATGAAGATGAAGACAATTTTGAAAATATAAATACTGCAACGAATACACCAATTTCATTAGAACCAAGAAAATCTACAATCACATTCAATCCTCAACCAAGCATTTTAGAATTTGATAATCCAGAAGGAATAAAAATAGAATCAAATGAAGTAGTTGATTTAGAATTTGAAGAACTCTAAATGATTCGTTAAATTATATAATTAACAAAAAATATATAATTTAATGGAAGAATTTCTTATTATTTCGTTTTTTGTTTCAATCAGTTATTTTGTATTTAAATTAGTATTAAACAAAATACAAAAGGAAAAAAATAAACAAGATAATAGTAATTTAATAAGAGATTCTATTTATATTTTTATTATTACCTTTGGTGTAATTTATCTATATTCAATGTTCTTCAAAAAAGGATCTGGAAAAACACCTGTATTCACAAATGAACCTGGATTTTAAAATTCATCTATGTTAATATATTTTTCTATAGAAGATGTTTTATATTTATTAAAACATGCATGTTCGAATTGTTTTTCAGGAATATGATTGTGCACTATGCGTGCAATCATTTTGTACAATTTAAAATCAGGATATCTTTCTTCGCCATTGCTTTTATACAAAACATTTTTTCCATTATCATCATATAGCCAAGAAATAATTAAATCATAAATGGGGACCTCTTTGAATTTATTAATCTCCTTTATGTCATCAATAATAAAATCAATCATAGAACATGCTAATCTACATAAATCAAAACTTTTATTTGGTAACACAATTTGTTTATTTTTATTATAAAATGGTTCAAAATTATATTGAGTATGAGCTGTTCCATTTGGTGAAAAACTATCACTGCATATAATTTTATTATTTACTTTATAAATTGATCTTCCAAAATCAATAATTTTATATATTTTGCCAAATGTAGGTATTTTGTAAAATGTGTCTTTAATTTTATAATACATAAATGGTTCATCTGTGTATATATACATTACATTGTTTGTATGTAAATCATTGTGTGTAAAATCAAATTTATTTTGATACACATACAGAATAAGAATAATTTGAAATATAGCACTTTCTAATTCTTCAATAGTCAATAAATTATCTTCTAATAATGAATCAAATGTTCCTTCACATTTTTCAATAGCAACAACTTGCGTAGGGATTTTTTTGATAACTAATGTAAGTTTTTCAACTCCATTTTCAGATTTAGAATCGTCAGATTTTTTTGAATCATCCGTTTCAGAATCGTTTGACTCATTGTCAGAGTCAGATTCTTTTGTATCATTATCTGTTGAAAATCCATCCGAGTCATCTGATTCGTCTTCACTATTTTCAATATCGCTATCAATATCGCTATCGCTATCTTGATGAACATCTGCATCAAGTTCTTCAATATCGTTGATTAATGGTTCTAATTCATTCTCAGGTTCTGTTTCGAAATCATCCAAGTTTTCTACTTCAAATGCAATCTCTTCATTTTTATCACTAATTACAATTGGTTCCTTTTTATTGAAAAAATCACCTAGATTTTCATCTTTGAAATAAAACTGATTGTTTAATTTTTCACTGAAATAATTTGAATCACACAAATATTCGAAATCATCTACTATATCAATTTCACACTGTTTTGTTATACATACATAACTATCATAAAAATCTAACCCATGTACAAACCCTTTTTCTAATAATGTTGATGATAAATAATAAAAAAATCCATCCACATATGCATAATTATGGTATGAATTAATATATTCTTTAAAAAGTGATCCAGGCTGTGTTGTATCTGTGAGTGTATCTGTGGTTGTCTCTACTATTTCATCTGATGGTAATAATTGTATATTGTCATTTTTGTATTTACCTATCAAGAATTTAACATAATCTACTAATGTTATGAATTTTTTAAAACATTCTTTTTTTACACCATTTTTATCTATAATTTCATATTTATTATAAGTTAATCTTTTTTCATATTTTACATTCGTTATCAAAGTAATTCCTAATTCTTTATGTAATGGATTATATTTAGTATATTCATCATTTTCATATGGCATTTCAAATTCAGTTTCAATATTAGTTTCAGCCTCAGTCATTTATTTAAAAATATAAAAAACTTACTAAAACTAAACTCAAAACAAAGTTTGGCGTATTATTTTCAGTTTACATATTTTGTATTTATGTATCATGTATATCTTTAGAATAAAATATTATTATAATAATATGGAGTTGTATATTATTATATTATTAATCATTTTTGTTATTATGGTTCTTACGTTGAAACCAATTCAATCAAATATGATTTTAAAGCCAAATAGACAAACATCTCAAGTACAATGTTACAAAGATGATCAAGACAATTTAGTAATGTTACCTAATTTAGCTCCTGCATCTTTGACTATGCATTAACGCGTTCTATTTGAATTATGTTATTAATTTTATATTATATGACACTTGAATTAAAAAAATTTGACATGAAACGTATTACTTTTTTAAAAGATGAAAATAAAGGTCCCGTTATTGTTTTAATTGGACGCAGAGACACGGGCAAAAGTTATTTAGTACGCGACTTATTATATCATCATCGTGATATACCCATTGGTACTGTGATTTCGGGGACGGAAGCTGGAAATGGTTTCTACTCTTCTCACGTGCCAAAACTTTTCATTCATGATGAATATAGTAGTAATATTATTGAAAATATTTTGAAGCGTCAAAAAAGTGTTATGAAAGAAGTACAAAAACAAATTCAGATGTATAAATCAAGTAAAATTGACCCTCGGACTTTTGTCATTTTGGATGATTGTTTATATGATAATAGTTGGGCAAAAGATAAGTTGATGCGTCTCCTTTTTATGAATGGGCGTCACTGGAAGGTGTTATTAATTCTTACGATGCAATATCCTCTTGGGATATTACCCAATTTGAGGACAAATATTGATTATGTTTTTATTTTACGTGAGCCTTATATCGCCAACAGAAAAAGAATATATGAGAACTATGCGGGGATGTTTCCAACCTTCGAATCCTTTTGTCAAGTCATGGATCAGTGCACAGAAAATTACGAGTGTTTAGTTATTGATAACAACGTAAAGTCTAATAAGCTCAGCGAGCAAATTTTTTGGTATAAGGCTGACAGCACAATACGTCATGATTTCAAGTTAGGAGCAAAGGAATTTTGGGAAATGTCTAAAAATATAAAAGATGATGAGGAGGACACTCCATATAACCCAGAACAGTACCGAAAAGTTGGACAAAAGATAAATGTAAAAAAAACAAAGTGGTAATAAAAATATATTGAATTAAATTTTTATCTTATTGTTTTTATAATCAAACCAATTTAAATTTCATATTTTGATATGGTTTGCCAGATTTTAAATATCTATTGAATGTTTTTATTTCAACCTTTGTATCTTGAGAAGCTCGTACCTTTGTTGGATATATTTTTTCTTCTTTCGTATTTATATTTGTTACTTTTATTTTTATACCATGTGGGTTTAAATTTGTATCAAAAGCATGCTGTGTATTTTCTGCATAAGTATTCCATTCTAAATTACTTATATCATTATTCGTTTTATTTCCATCGATATGATTTACGCATGGTTTATTATCAGGATTTGGTATAAATGATTTTGCTACCAAAGTATGAATAAATTTTCTTGAAACACCTTTTCCTATATAAACTTCATTATATCCATGAGTGATTCGTCCATCAGATATTTTACCAGCCTTATTTTTTACTCTTCCCTTATTTGATACCAAATAATCTTCTGCATCAGGATATATTTCCTGAACTTTTTTCCATATCTCATCCTCTATTATTGTCAAATCTTCAATATATTGCCATTTGAATTCATACGCAGTTTCTTTTCTATTTGTGCAACATGCACGAATTTTATTTTCAATTGATCTTTTATCGGTTTCTGTTGTAGTGGACATTATATATTCAATTACTTCATGAATATCATTGTATTCTTTAATTTCATCTGATTTTATATCAATCCTATTTATTTTTTTGTAACAACCTCCGTTCGTAATTGTTTGATTTGCACTTTGTTCTTTACTTGTAGCCCATCTAAGATTTTCTAATGTATTATCTTTGGCATTACGATTAAGATGATCTACACTTGGTTTATTTTCAGGATTTGGTATAAATGCAATTGCAACCAACCTATGCACATAATATTTGTTTGTTCCGATACCAACTCGTGTGTAACCAAAATGATCACTTTCTTTCATCAAGAAATTATTATGTTTATTCTTAACCCGTCCCTTATTCGATACTTGGTAATCTTCCATATCTTTGATATCACGCCATTCTTCTCCTTCTATTTCTTCATATGGTTTTTCAAGTAAACTATGCACATATTCTAAATTTTTATAATGATTATTCAAAATATTTCCATCAAGATGTTTAATAAATTTATGACCATTTGGATTTTCAAGAAATAATTCTGCAACGATATGTGCCAAGTCTAATTCCAACTTCTCTCCTTGGTCATTCACTAAACGCACTCGTTTACGTTTGACAATCTTTGGCTCAAATACGCGTAATACGATTTTTGATACTTTATTCAAAATAGTACCATCTTCATAAATAAGATAATTACTATAGTTAGGATATTGTTTGAAAGCTTTTTTTGGAAATAATATTTCACAAATATAACTAACATTTATAGTTCTACCCTTTCCCGTATCATCAAATATTTTTGTTGTTTTTCTATTATATTCATTTATTTGAACTTTAATTTCCTTCTCTCCTTTCATAACACGTTCTGTATTTGAAAATAAATAGTTACTAAACTCGGGATAAGTCTTCCATTCTTCCACAACTTTGACTTCTTCGATCTCTTCAACAATTTCTGCCATTTTGCAATCATTTTGAAGAATAATTTTCAAATCAATTTTGTTATTATTTAAATACTTTCTACATGATTTATAAATGATTCCAGTTATTATTTTTCATGTAGGTAATCAAGATTATTTCAAAAAATGTGTTGAATTCAATCGCAAACATAACGAAGTTATTATTATTGGTGATGATTCAAATAGTTCTATGCCAAATCACATACATATGAACACACTAGATGATACAAATATAAAACGTTTCCGTAAATGTTTTATAAATTATAGCACGAATGGTCATGATTATGAATTATTTTGTTTTTTACGTGTTTTTTATATAAGAGAGTATTTATTGAAACACAATATCAATAAAATATTTCATTTGGATAGTGATTGCATATTATTCGATAACATAAGCGAAATGTTTAAAGATGAATCCGTTGTGTATTCAGTTCAAAATGTAGATAATCCATATCATATGGTTGGATCTATTCATAATGCATTAATTGATTTAAATTTTTGCGATACATTTATACAATTATGTTTTGATATATATGAAAATAAAAGCAAATTTCATTTAATTGATGAAAAAATGAAATGGCATAAAAAGAATAATGTTCCGGGTGGTATATGTGATATGACCATTTATTATTTAATGACTAAACTACTTACTGTAAAAGATATCAATTTATTTTCAAATAAAGTATTTGATCACAATATATCTTCACCTTATGGTTATTTGGGAGAAAACACATTTAAAATGAATAATGGTATCAAAGTAATTATTAAAAAAGATAAATATTATTTTCAAACAAATCCAAAAAATGTGAAAAATGTGAAAGATTTAGAAGTAATGTCCATGCATTTTCAAGGAAATAAAAAACAACTTTTATTTCAAATCTAAATTAAAATTTACCAAATATTCTTGCAAATGGTCTAGCAAGTGCTCTTCCAACGATAGAACTTGGCTTGAATCGTCTAGTGCGTCTTAAATCCGCAGGAGGGGAATTTGAACCTGCTCCACCATTTCTTAATGGATTTCTTCTTTGAGTCATTCTTCGTTGTAATCTTCCAATTTGATTCATTGTATTAATGGATGCATTTGGTGCTTCACTTAAAGCTAAACGAGCAATTCTTTCTTTTGTTGCTGGTGATACATTTGGTGCATGTTTTAAAGCTGAACTTTTATTCATATTTGCAATTGCTTTTTTTGTAGCAGGTGAAAGGCTTGCACTACGACTTTTTCTTGCTGATGCATTCATTTTTGCAATTTCTGCTTTCGTAGCTGGAGAAAGACTTCCACTACGCCTGCTTCCGCTACGCCTACTGCCACTACGCCTACCACTATGACTGCCACTACGTCTAGCACTACGACTACTTCTAGCCAATGCATTCATTCTTGCTATTTGTTCTTTTGTAGAAGGTGATAAACTTGCACTACGACTTCTAGGACTACGACTTCTAGAACTATGACTTCTAGCACTTTTAGGAGTACCATTTGCATACATTCTTGCAAGATCTTCATCTGAAGCAAACATATCGCTTGATCCCGATCCTGGATCCATCATTGCAGCACCAATAGCTAGACCATGATTCCTTGGAAATGCATTTAATGGTAATAATGGTGCTAACCCAGCCCCAGGAATATGACTCGTCATTACATCCATAAATTCGTCATAATTTGAAAAAATACGCTGAGTATAATTTCTTTCATTAAAATCAGCAATTCTTTGACCTGGTACAATTAAATCTCTTAATTTACTTCCTCGTATATATGAATCTATATCTAATATTTTTTCTAAAAATGCACGACTTTGAACAAACCCCCTATCTTTTGTAAATGTGGTAAAATGTCCAGGATTTTGTGTTAATATTAAAAAATCTACTTCATGAAATGGTAATGTTCTATTTATAAATATATGTGCATTAAATACACCTGAATTATGTAGTTCAAACACAATTACATGTCTTCTATATAATTCTACAAATGATTTAAGCACATGACTAGATGCATATACATGTTTATTTACTTTTGCATCTTCTAAATCATATTCATGGTTATGCTCGCCATTATTAATCATAAAATGATGATATAATTCTTTTCTTAAAGCCATTTGTGCAGCAGGAGTTTGTTCCCATCCTAAAATATATAATAATGAATCAAATAAACAATTTCCGTCTGCTATAATCTCGCGAGTGTTAAGTTTATATGTACATTGGTCACCGCGACATCTCATTGATAACCCATGATATGGTTTTCTAATTTGTCCAGTCATTTCACCAATATACATTTTTATCAATTCATTAAATGTATGAATTGATTTTGTTAATGCAACTGGTTTATTTTTATCCAATGATTCAACTGGTTCTTTTAACGCACTCATATATATTATATAAATAAAATAAAACCAAATTGTATTATATAAATAATGAAAATTGGTTTATTGATTCCTTCTACTTCAAATGGACGTGATTGGACATCGATCAAAGAAAGTTATTTATATAATTTGACATTCAAGACATTTTTACTTACACAGGATCCTGATCACGAATATATATTTTATATTGGAATTGATAAAGGAGACAAAATATATGATACTGAACAAAAAAATGAATTCTTACGATTTAAAATGATTTACAAAAACATTGATGTAAAATTTATTTATATGGATTGCCGAAAAGGATTTTTAACCCGAATGTGGAATATATTATTTAAACAGGCATATGATGAAGGATGCAACTATTTTTATCAATGTGGAGATGATATAGAGTTTCATACGAAAGGATGGGTAAACGATTCTATTACTACATTATCAAGAAATAAAAATATTGGTATTACTGGACCGGTAAATAACAATAATTTTATTTTAACTCAGGTATTTGTCTCTCGTATTCATATGGAAATATTTGGATATTTTTTTCCAGAAGAAATTGTAAATTGGGGATGTGATGATTGGTATAATTGGATTTATAAACCTGATCATTTTTTTCCATTGAAAAAACATTATTGCACAAATGAAGGAGGGACACCTCGTTACAAAATCAATGATAATTCAACTTTTATGGAAAATTATAAATATAATGTTGAAAAATTACGTAGTTCAAGTAGAAAATTGGCTGAAAGTCATAAATCAAAATTAAATCTTTATCTTAGTATGTTGGTATAATTTATCGTTTTTTATTCTTTTTTTTTTGTTTATTTTGTGTACACTGTTTAGGATCTGAATTTTTTGGTTTTGTTTCTGGTACAACTACAGGCTCCACAACTGGTTCAACTTCTGGTTCTACAACTGGTTCTATAACTTCTGCATCTGGTTCTATAACTGGTTCAACTTCTGGTTCAATAACTTCTACAACTGGTTCAACTTCTGGTTCAACTACTGGTTCAATAACTTCTACAACTGGTTCAACTACTGGTTCAACTACTGGTTCCACAACTGGTTCTGGTTCCACTACTTGCTCTGTAACTGGCTCAACTACTGGTTCCACAACTGGATCAACTACTGGTTCAACTACTGGTTCCACAACTGGTTCAACTACTGGTTCCACAACTGGTTCAACTACTGGTTCTGGCTCCACAACTGGCTCAATAACTTCTGCAACTGGTTCTACAACTGGTTCAATTACTGGTTCTGGTTCAACTACTGGTTCTGCAACTTCTGCAACTGGCTCAACTACTGGTTCTACAACTTCTGCAACTGGCTCAACTTCAATGACCGAATTATTTATTTCTATACCTTGATATTGAAACAGTTTCAATATATGGTTTTTTACTATAGGAGGAGTACAATCTTTAATATAATCATTTATGTTAATAATTTTTAAATTTATAGATAATTCACTTTCATTTACATCACATATTTTGATTTGTTCAACTGGATCAACTACTGGTTCTGGTTCTACAAGTGGTTCTGGATCAACTACTGGTTCCACAAGTGGTTCTGGTTCTACAAGTGATTCTGGATCAACTACTGGATAAACTACTGGTTCTGGAACTGGATCAACTACTGGATCTGGAACTGGATCAACTACTGGATCTGGAACTGGATCAACTACTGGTTCTGGAACTGGATCAACTACTGGATCTGGAACTGGATCAACTACTGGTTCTGGAAGT